>Ga0193951_1000399_pt1 | contig 20009 bp, 23 predicted proteins | sample BB_2_MG_FD_140370 | JGI IMG/M metagenome (GOLD analysis project Ga0193951, IMG submission 140370) | Microbial mat bacterial communities from the Broadkill River, Lewes, Delaware, United States - BB_2_MG | ecosystem: Environmental > Aquatic > Freshwater > River > Microbial mats | place: USA... | reverse complement strand
TTTAGTTGATACTGCTGGACGATTGGCTATAGATGAAGAGTTGATGAGTGAACTTAAAAATGTTCAAAAAGTAATTGCACCTGATGAAGTTTTTTATGTGGCAGATTCTATGACAGGTCAAGATGCTATTAGAAGTGCTGGAACATTTAATGAAAAGCTTGGTATCAGTGGTGTTGTTTTAAGTAAGTATGATGGTGATAGCAAGGGTGGTGTTGCTCTTGGGATTGCAAAACAGATTAATATCCCACTTCGTTTTATAGGTACAGGTGAAAAAGTTGCTGATTTAGAACTTTTTGTGCCAGATAGGGTTGTAAATCGTCTTATGGGTGAGGGTGATTTAGAGACTCTTGCTGAAAAAACCGCAGCTGTTATAGATGAAAAACAAGCAAAAGCAATGACTAAAAAGATAAAAAAGGGTGAGTTTAACTTTAACGACTTTTTAGACCAAATGGAGCAAATGAAAAAACTAGGAAGTATGAAATCACTCATGGGTATGATTCCAGGGATGTCTGGAATGGCTGGAAAGCTTAAAGATGTTGATTTGGAAAACTCAGTCGAGATGAAAAGAATCAAAGCGATGATTGGTTCGATGACTAAAAAAGAGAGAGAAACTCCTTCTCTTTTAAATAACACAAGAAAAAGAAGAATTGCAGAAGGTTCAGGACTTTCTAATATGGATGTAAATAAATTTTTAAAGCAGTTTAAAAATGCATCAAAAATGGCAAAGAAATTTTCTGGTAAAAAAGGAATGCAAGATTTGCAAAATATGATGTCTCAAGCAAAACAAGGTGGGATTCCTAGATAAGCTTTACATTTAAGGGATTTTTAGATATAATCCCAAATCGTTTTGACTTACGAAATAATCCCTCTGTGATTGTAAGTTGTATAAGACGCCAAAATTTGGCGGTAAGAGGCACAATAAACTACTTCATAATTTATTCTGCCCCTATTACTCCCCAATTTTATATTATTAAACCAAAAGGAATGACATGACAGTTGTTAGATTAACAAGAATGGGTAGAAAGAAAAAACCTTTTTACAGAATCGTAGTTACAGATAGTAGAAAAAGAAGAGATGGTGGTTGGATTGAGTCAATTGGTTATTATAACCCTATGACACAGCCTGCAACTCTTAAAGTTGATGAAGAGAGACTTGCTTACTGGAAAAGTGTTGGTGCTAAACTAAGTGATAGAGTAACAAAAATAACTAAGTAATTTTAGAGTTTTTAAGTCTAAGGTTATAAAATTCTTCGCAAAGCGAAAGCTTCAGTCGCGAGGAATTTAACTTGGGCTTTGCTCAAGTTAAAGGGGATAGTAAAATGATTGAAAAATTTCTCGAAGAATTTGCAAAACTTGTAGTGGATAATCCTGAGTTAGTAAAAGTAGAAAAGAATGATATTGATGAAACTTTTTGTGAAGTGACTATCACAGCTGATAAAGCTGATACTGGTAAGTTGATTGGCAAAGATGGAAAGATGATTAATTCTTTAAAAACTCTTATATCAGGGTGTAAAGCTAAAGACGGTAAGTCTTATAGAGTAACAGTAAAAGCGAACGATGAGTAAAAAATCATCTCCTATAGAAGTTGCCCAAATAGGACGACCTGTAGGTTTACATGGTGAACTAAAACTTCATCTTCATAGTGATTTTCCTGAACAATTTAAAGCTGGAAAAACTTTTGTTACACAAAAAAATATCAATTTAGAGATATTATCATATAATCATCAAAGAGGCATAGTCTCTTTTAGAGGATATGAGAGTAGAGAATCTGCTACAGCGTTGGTAAATTCGTTTCTTTTGACTTCTTTAGAAGCTACGCTAGAAGATTGTAATCTAGACAATGATGAATTGTTTTGGTTTGATGTTATTGGTTGTAGTGTTAAAGAAAATGATACTGTTTTAGGTGTAGTAAAAGAGATAGAGCGAATTGGAAGTACAGATTACATGGTGATAGAAACAGATAAAGATCTTGTTAAAAAAGAGTTATCTAAAACTTTTTATTTGCCTTATATTGATAGATATGTATTGAGTGCTGATAAAGAAGAAAAAATTGTACATGTAAAAGATGGATTAGAACTTTTAGAGAACTCTTGATGAATTTTACTTTTGTTACACTTTTTAAAAATTTGATTGCTCCATATTTTGAAGATTCAATCTTAAAAAGAGCTATTGAGAAAGATCTTATAAATATAGATTTTTATAATCCTAGAGATTATACAGTTAATAAACATAATAAAGTTGATGATACACAAGCAGGAGGAGGGGCAGGACTTTTGATGAATGCTCAACCGTTGTTTGATACTTTAAAAGAAATTAGGACTCAGAGCCCTAATGCTTACTTTATTTTTCCTGTTCCTGCGGGAAAGCCTTTTGTTCAAGCCGATGCTAAAAGATTGGCGGGCAAAGAGCATATTGTTTTTGTTAATGGAAGGTATGAAGGAATAGATGAGAGAGTAGTTGAGACATTTGCCGATGAGCTTTTTTCAATCGGAGATTATGTTTTGACAGGTGGTGAGTTGGCTAGTACAGTGATGAGTGATGCAATTAGTAGAAATGTTGCTGGTGTTTTAGGAAATGAAGAGTCTTTAAGTGAAGAGAGTTTTGAAAATATGCTCCTTGAAGCTCCATCATTTACAAAACCAGCAAGTTTTGAAAACAGATCAATCCCCTCAGAGTTTTTAAAGGGAAATCACGCTAAAATAGCCAACTTGAAAAATGAGATGGCAAAACTGAAGACAAAATACTTCAGACCAGACCTCTATGCGCTCGGTAGTGCGAAGTGACATATGTCTGTATCCATACAATCCATAAGGAAAATTGATGAGAAATAAATACATAGAGTCTTTTGAAAAAGCTCAAATAGCAGAAAAAACTATTCCAGATTTTAGAGCTGGTGATACACTAAGAGTAGCAGTTGAAATTAAAGAAGGCGATAAAAAGCGTATTCAGAATTTTGAAGGTATTTGTATAGCTAGACGCGGTGAAGGTACTGGTGAAACTTTTATTGTTAGAAAAATTGGTGCTAACTCAGTTGGCGTTGAAAGAATATTCCCAATTTATAGCGATAGTATTGAAAGTATTACTGTTCTTAGAAAAGGACGCGTAAGAAGAGCTAAGCTATTCTATCTAAGAGAAAGACGCGGTAAAGCTGCAAGAATTAAAGAATTAAAAAAGAAATAATTATTAAGCGGCTTTAAAAGCCGCTTCCCTCCCTTTTTTTTACCAAATTTTCTTACTGAGAAGTAAAGCTTCAGTGAAAGAAGTTTTTGCAGGGCTTTGTTCTGTAAAAAGGAGATGTTTAAATGCAAATAGAAGAAGAGTGCTTAGATTGTATCTTTAATCAATCGAATCGTGTATCTAAATTTTTAAAACTAACAAACGAACAAGCTACACAAATTTCACAAATTGCAAAACAACATATCAAAAAATTTGACCATACAAACACACCTCCTCATAATGCAACACCTATGTATGAAGCTATAGCAGAGTATCTAAAAGTAGATGATATATATGCAGATATGAAAAATGAAGCAAGCCAAAAAGCACAAAAGTTTAGCTTTACATGTAAAGAAGCTATCGATGCTGGAGAGAGTCGTTTAAAAGGTGCTATAAAAACTGCAATAGCAGGTAATGTTCTAGATTTAGCTGCTGAAGTAATATTTGATTTGGATGAAGAGATAAAAAATATATTTAAAACTAACTTTGCTATTGACGATTTTGAAAGTTTAAAAGAAAAATTAGACGCTACAAAAAAACTTGTTTATCTTGCTGATAATGCTGGAGAAGAAATTTTTGATAAGATTTGTATTGAAACTATAAAAGAGATTTATCCTAAAATCGAAGTTTTTTATTTTGTTCGAGGTAAACCTATCATCAATGATTTGACTGTTGCACATGCTAAAAAATCAGGATTAGATAAAGTAGCGACTTTGATTGATAGTGGAGTGCCAACACCTGGATATGCTATTGATTTTGCTGATAGTAAGGCTCATGAGATTTTTAAAAATGCAGATTGTATCATTGCAAAAGGCATGGGCAATTATGAGTGTCTTGGTGTTGAGAAAGACTATCCTATCTATTTTTTATTGAAAGTAAAATGTCAAGTTGTTGCACGAGCAATTGGTGCAAATCTTGGCGATATCGTCTGTAAAAAACTTTAGAAAAAATAAAAGTCATAGAAAATAAAAACTCACTTTAAAAGCTCTTAAGATATTTTTAATTTAGTATAAAAGTTAACTTGATATAATGCCCAAAGTATAGGAGTATATTTATGGAGTCTACAATCAAATTTACACAGTTTGAAAGTACCAATGTTCGTAGAGTTAAAAAAGTAAAACAGTTTTTAGCTGAAAATAATCTGGATTTATCTCCAGATATAGAAGTATTTGTTGTTGGAAAAGAAGGCGACAAGATGATTGCTTGTGGCGGACTTTCTGGTAAAGTTTTAAAATGTATAGCTGTAGCAAATGAGAGAAGAGGTGAAGGTCTTATTTTAAAAGTTATGACACAACTTTTAAATGCAGCATACAATAGAAATCAAAAAGAATTGTTTCTTTTTAGCACGCCTAAAAATATAGAATTTTTTGAAGATTGCGGTTTTAGGCTTATCGAAGAGTGTGAAGATGAAATAATTTTAATGGAAAATACTAAAAAACTTCAAAAATATCAGAGAAAACTTGCTTCTTTAAAAAAAGATGGGACCGTTATAGGCACTATTGTAATGAATGCAAATCCTTTTACTTTAGGGCATCGGTATTTAGTTGAAGAAGCAAGTAAAAGATCTGATTGGTTGCATCTTTTTGTTGTTCGTGAAGATGCTAGTGAATTTAAGTTTGCTGATAGGATTGAGCTTATCAAAAAAGGGATTTCAGATCTTAAAAATGTAACTATTCATGAAGGTTCTGATTATATTATATCTAAAGCAACATTTCCTACATATTTCATAAAAGACAAAGGTATGGTAAATGAGCTTCATGCAAAACTGGATTTAAATGTTTTTAGAAATCAGTTAGCTGCTTATTTGGGGATTACTCACAGATTTGTTGGAACTGAACCATACTGTAAAGTAACGAACAATTACAATCAAAATATGAAAAAAATATTAGAGGAAAAAAATGACAAATCAGCCCCAATTAATGTTGTCGAGATTGATAGAATAGAGTTTGATAAACAGGCGATTTCAGCTTCTCGTGTAAGAAGATTATTAAAAGAAAAAAACTATGAAGAGTTAGCAAGTATAGTACCTGCTACAACACTTGAATTTTTAAAGGCGAATTATGAAGATTATAAATAGTGCCCATGCGGGGACTTTGGAGTCTAGCGATGTATACATACAAATAAATCCACTTGATAAAGATACTGTGGAGATAGAGCTAGAAAGTAGTGTAAAAGAGTTATATGGTGAAATGATAGAAGAGCTTATAAAAAATACTCTTAAAGATATGAGCGTAAGCTCTGTACATGTAAAGGCTCAGGATAAAGGAGCGATGGATTTAGTGATAAAAGCACGACTCCAAGCAGCGATTTTGAGAGCTTGTGAGTGTGATCCTGTATGGGAGGAGCTGTCATGAAACTTAGAAGAAGTATGCTTTTTGTTCCTGGTGCAAATACTGCAATGGTTTGTAATGCTTATGTTTATAAACCAGATACGGTTATGTTTGACTTAGAAGACTCTGTTGCGTTAGCGGAAAAAGATTCTGCAAGACTTATGGTATATCATGCATTGAAGCATTTTGCTTATCAAGACATAGAAACAGCAGTAAGAGTAAATCCTTTAGATTCACCTTATGGTCTTTTGGACCTTGAGGCAGTTGTAAGAGCAGGAACTGATATAGTAAGACTTCCTAAAACTGATACAGTTGCAGATGTTTTAGATATGCAAGCTGCTATTGAAAAGATAGAAAAAAAAATAGGAAGAACTAAGAAAACACAACTTTTAGCAGCTATTGAGAGTGCCGAAGGTGTTGTGAATGCTGTTGATATTGCAAGATGTACAGATAGACTTATGGGGATTGCCCTTGGTGCTGAAGATTATGTAAGAGACATAAGAACACAAAGAACAAAAGAGGGAAATGAACTAACAGCTGCAAGAGCACAAATACTTTTAGCAGCAAGAGCTGCAAAAATACATGCCTTTGATTCAGTTTTTTCAGATGTGAGGGATAAAGATGGATTTATCGCTGAAGTTAAGAAGATAAAAAATCTAGGATTTGATGGTAAGTCACTTGTTAATCCAAATCAAATTTATTTACTTCATAATATTTATGCTCCAACACAAAAAGAGATTGAATGGGCCTTTGAAGTGATTGAAGCAGCTGAACATGCAAAGAAAAATGGATTAGGAGTAGTTTCTATTGATGGGCGTATGGTTGATGCGCCAATCATCGCAAGAGCAGAATTTACACTAGATTTGGCAAGAACTTCAGGTTTAATTGGAGAAGATGATGAATAAATATGTATCAAAAGAAAAAAATGTAAAAATAGAAGATAGAGACTCTAAAATTTGTGAAACAATTGAAGAAGCTATTAAAAAATCTGGATTAAAAGATGGTATGACAATCTCTTTTCACCATGCTTTTCGTGGCGGAGATAAGGTTTTAAATATGGTTATGAATATCATTGCTAAACTAGGTATAAAAGATTTATGTGTTGCTTCAAGTTCTCTTGCTTCAGTACATGATGAAATTATTACCCATATTAAAAATGGTGTAGTAACACAGATTTATACTTCTGGGCTTAGAAGTGAATTAGGTGAAGCAATTAGTCATGGTCTTATGGATAAACCAGTTCAAGTTCATTCTCATGGTGGGAGAGTACACCTTTTACAAAGTGGTGAGTTAAAGATAGATGTTGCTTTTATAGGTGTTCCTTGCATCGATAAATTTGGAAATGCAACAGGTTCTAAAGGGCGTTCTCAATGTGGCTCTTTAGGATATGCTATGAGTGATGCGCAGTATGCAAAGTATGTTATAGCTCTTAGTGAAACACTTGAGCCTTATCCAAATGCTCCTGCTTCAATATCTCAAGATCAAGTTGACAGTATTGTTTTAGTTGACGAAGTTGGTGATCCAAGTAAGATTGGTGAGGGTGCTACAAGAATGACAACAAACCCAAAAGAGTTACTTCTTGCAAGAAGAACAGCTAGAGTTATAGAAAATTCAGGACTGTTCAAAAATGGATACTCTCTTCAAACAGGAACTGGTGGTTCATCTTTGGCAACAACTATCTACTTGAGTGAAATTATGGAAAAACGAGATATCAAGGCTAGTTTTGGTTTAGGTGGTATCACAGGTACGATGGTTTATATGCTCAAAAGAGGATTAATAGAGAGACTTTTAGATGTCCAAAGTTTTGATGAATTTGCAGCAAAATCACTTGGTGAAAACCCAAATCACATAGAGATTAGTGCAAACGAATATGCAAATCCAAGCTCTAAAGGTACGGCTATTTCTCAACTTGATGTTTGTGTTTTAAGTGCTCTTGAAATTGATATTAATTTTAATGTAAATGTTATAACAGGGTCAAAAGGACTTCTTAGAGGGGCAAGTGGTGGTCACTCTGATACTGCTGCTGAAGCAAAGCTTTCTATAATCGTTGCTCCACTAACTCGTGGTAGAATTCCAACAATTAGAAGTCGAGTTCATACTATAGTAACGCCAGGTGAAACAGTTGATGTGGTTGTAACTGACCAAGGTATTGCTGTAAATCCTAGAAATGTAGAATTGAAAAAAAGATTGAAAAAAGCAGGATTGACTATAGTCGATATAGAAGATCTACATAAAAGAGCGATTCAGCTTTGTGGACAGCCAAAAGCTATAGAACATACTGACAGGGTAGTAGCACAGATAAGATATAGAGATGGCTCAATCATAGATGAAGTGCGACAACTGGCTTAATAGGGTTCTTGAAAATCGAGAACTAAGACAAAACAGACAGTGGGGTTTGATAGAAAAGTTCAACTCCACTGTTTTGAGTCTGAATATTAATATCCCAGGATGTAAAAAAGATAGTGAAGATGCTAAGTTTATCTACGAGACAGCAATAAAAGAGATAAACAAATTTGGCTTAAAAGAGTACGAAAAAATCCTTACATGTAAAGATACAGGTTATGAAGCTTTATGGGCTTTACATGTAGATGCAAAAGAGTTAAAAATCCTTACATGTAAAGTAGAAGAGAACCATCCGCTTGGACGCTTTATGGATATAGATGTGATTGATAGTAACAAAAAAATCCTCTCACGAGAAACTTCAAGAAAATGTTATATTTGTCAAGAAGATGCAAAAAAATGTGCAAGAAGTCAAAAACACTCTATCAAAGAGTTGTTGGCTTACATAAGTAAAACAGTAGATGATTACAAATCTAGCTTATAAAGCTCTCATCAAAGAGGTTAAACTCACCCCTAAACCAGGGCTTGTTGATAAACGAAACAATGGCTCACATAAAGATATGAATATAGATACTTTTTATCAAAGTGCAAAAGCGATAAAACCTTTTATAGCAAAGTTTTTAAAGTGTAAAAATAGTTTTGATAGTCTAAGAGCAGTGGGGCTAGAGTGCGAAAAAGAGATGTTTAAAGCCACAAAAGGTATCAATACACATAAAGGTATGATTTTCTCTTTGGCAGTGATTTGTGGTGCTATTGGAAGTGTTGGAGGTGCATGTTTGAAAACTTTGCAAGATGAGATAAAGTATATCTGTAAAGATTTGGTTCAAAATGACTTAGAAAAATCTTTACATGTAAAGACTCATGGAGAGAAGTTTTATGCGCAAACAAATTCTGCTGGTATAAGAGGTGAAGCACAAAATGGCTATCCGACTATCTTTGAGCGATCATTGCCTTTTTATAAACAAAAAGAAGATGAGTATGGAGAAGAAATAGCACTTAAGCTTACACTGCTTTTGCTTATGAGTATCACAGAAGATAGCAATGTATACGCAAGAGGAGGGCTTGAAGGTTTGGCTTTTGTGCAAAATGAGGCTAAAAAACTTTTACATGTAAAAGATATAACTCTTTTAGAAAACAACTTAAAAGAGTTTGATGAAGTTTTGATAGCTAAAAATCTATCTGCTGGAGGCAGTGCAGATCTACTTGGACTTACTTGGTTTTTAGCAAAGGTTGATATGCTATAATAAGAGATTGTATTTTAAGGGGTTTTATTGAGAATTTTGATACTTGAAGACAATCTAATCTTAGCATCAGGGTTGAGTGATAAACTGACTAGTGCAGGATATGCTGTTGATGTTTTACATGATGGTGAAGATGGGAATAGTGTGCTTGAATATCAAGATTATGATTTACTCATCTTGGACCTTGGACTTCCTGGTATTGATGGCATTGATATACTGAAAAACCTTAGACTTTTGAGAAAAAAAATCCCTGTTCTTATTATCTCAGCTCGCGATAAACTTGATCAAAAAATACTTGGGCTTGAGAGTGGCGCTGATGATTATCTTTGTAAGCCTTTTGAGCTTGATGAGGTGTTAGCGAGAGTACATGCTCTTTTGAGACGCTCTTTACAAGATGGGCAAACTTTAATAGAGTTAAATAGTCTTACCTTTGATGTTTCAACAAGAACTCTTACAAGAGGAACTACAAGAATAGAACTTAGCCATAGAGAACTTGGTCTTTTTGAATATCTTCTAACACATAAAAATAAAGTTATGAGCAAAGAGAGTATTCTTGAGCATATAGCTTCTTTTGATGATGAGATTAGTTTAACGTCAATTGAAACATATATATCTAGACTTCGCAAAAAATTAGGAGATGATGTTTCGTTAAAAACTGTTCGCAGACTTGGCTATATATTGAGCACACAATGAAAGTTAGATCAATAAAACAGAGACTTTTAACTTGGCTTAGTATTCCTCTTGGACTGGTGACTTTTGTTGCTGTTATTGTTATCTTTTTGTTGTTAAATAGAAATATAAATCAACATTTTGACAATGCTCTTTTGGTCGCTTCAAAAGGTATTAAAAATAGACTTTATGTGAAAGATGGTGTTTTAAAGTTTTCTCTTCCTCACTTTGGAATTGATATCCAATCAAGTGCTGGAAAAAGTAGTATATTTTATAGTGTATTAAACAAACAGGGTAAACTTCTTGCAGGGCATGAACATATACCAAAACCCAAAAAACTTAAAAAATCGATTTTTTACAATACAATTTATGCACATCAAAAGATAAGAGCTCTTTATGTTGAGCATGAGATGTTTAGAAATGGACTTACTTATAAAGCAACTATTATTATCTCAGAAACTCTTGAAGATAGACAAGAGCTGGTAAGAAATATATTTTTAATGACAATAGGTATGACTCTTTTAATTATTTTTATAGCTATAAGAGTTTCTTTGTTCTCAGTTAAAAAAGGGATCGAACCACTTGTAAATTTGCAATACCTGATTAAACGAAGGGATATGAATGATTTAAGTCCTATAGAAGATGAAGTTCCTTTTGAAGTTGATTCACTTGTTCAAAGTATCAATAAACTGTTTGTAAAACTCAAAAAAAGTTTCTTACATGTAGAACAGTTCAATGCCGATGTTTCTCATCAACTTAGAACACCTTTGGCTGAATTAAAAGTACTTGTAGAGACCGATGAGGTTTTGAAAAATAGTCTGAGAAAAGAGCAGTACTTGGAGATAATAGACGGCATGACTCACACTACAGACCAACTTTTGCTCTCGGCAAAAACAAATCCAGATGCTTTTGATAGAGATTGGTTTAAGCCTATGAATTTTACAGAACTTTGCGAAAAGGTTATAAAAACAAAAGTCCCCTTTATATATAGCAATGGTTTTGAATTTGATTTTGAAGTTGAAGATGATTTGTGGATAAATGGCGGACCAATTATACTAGAAGGTTTGATAAACAACCTAATAGACAATGCTATAAACTATGCAATAAACGAAGACAAAAAACCAATGGGAGAGATAAAACTGTCTCTAAAAAAAGATAAAAGTAACATCATTCTTTGTGTAGAAGATGAAGGATACGGTATCCCCAAAAAGCATATATCTCATATATGTGAGAGATTTTTTAGACTCGATACAAGAAAAAAAGGAAGCGGTTTAGGCCTAAGTATAGTCAAACAAATCGCACAACTTCATGGAGCTTTAGTTACAATAAAAAACAAAGAACCTCATGGTTTAAAAGTGAAAATTGTTTTTAAGAGTCTTTAAACTTTTTAGCAAAGAGTGGGGCGATGCCCATGACTAGAAAAAGTCTAAATACATGATGTAAAGCAACATAAGGTATGTTTACAGCTATAACAATCGCTATGAGGTTTATCTCGGCTTGTCCTCCAGGGGAAAAAGCTAAGATGATTGAGAGTAGATCAAAGTGTGTGATTTGTGATACTATAAATGCAAAAACAGCAGTTACGACCAATAGAATCATAAAATACCCTAAAGTGCTCAATATAGTTGTAGCAATCTCTTTAAATGGTACTCCTCTAAAAACAAAACCAACAGATGTTCCAAGTATGATTTGAACTAGTTTTATAACTTCATCTGGAGGATGTGATGTCACTAAACCGCTTAAATGGGCAATCATACTTACAATCATCGGTCCTAGTATAAAAGGTGCAGAAAGTTTTAGTTTTTTTGCCAATATAACACCAGTGATGGCAAGTCCTACCATAATAAACATGTCTATCATTGCTACATCTTTGATAGGAGTAGTAATAGTTCTATCCCCGTCTAGACTTATACCTCCTACAATCTCTATAATAAAAGGTAGAGAAAAAACAATGAGCAGTAATCTAGTCGATTGAAAAAGAGTGATTTTATATATATTGGCACCCATCGATTCACCAATGGCTATCATTTCTAAAAGACCACCGGGCATAGCACTAAAAAAAGCTGTTATTTTGTCATGCCCTAAAATCTTCCAATAATAAAAAACACCACATAGTGCGATAATGATTACAAAAGGTAAAATCATAACCAAACTAACAACATAATTTCCTACATATTGTACTATTGAAGGAGTAAAAGCACTTCCTATCATAAGTCCTAAGATAGATCTTGCAGGAGGTGACAACATTTTTGGATTTTTAGCAGGGATAAAAGTAAATCTTGAAGCAATTGCCATAGCTGTAATGGAGCCAAGTAACCAAGGAAGAGGAAATTTTAAGTAAATAAATATAATAGCACCCATAAGACCAATGAATAGTGAAAGGACCACATGTAAAAATGGTTTAAGTTTCTTAAACAATAAATTTCCTTAAAAATAGAGAAGATTCACCTTCTCTATTTTACTTTTTTTTAACTTTATTTACGGCTATTTTTTAGTTTTTTTATAATAGTTTGTCCAAACAATGAAATTATCATGAGACATAATACTGCAACTGCTATTGGGCGTTCAAATATATAAGATAATTCACCACCACTTATTTGATACGAATGAAGTAATGAACTCTCTGCCATACGACCAAGTAACATTCCTATAACTGCTCCAGGAACAGAGTAGTCATATCTTCTAAAAAACCAACCAATAAGAGCAAACACCAAAACAGTAACAGGACCTGATAAATTTCCTGTAAGACCAAATGAACCTAGAGTTGCTAATGCTAAGACTGAAGGAATCAAATAAGTCATTTTGATTTTTACGACTGAAGCTAAAAGTGGGATACAAATAATACCTAATACAATCAGTAAAAATACTTGTCCAAAGTTGGCAAGGATGACAGCGTAAACTACATCCATCTGTTCACGAATAAATTGTGGACCACCTGTAATATTATGCATAGCAAATGCAGCAAGCATTACAGCAGTCGCACCACCACCTGGAATTCCAAGGGCAAGAAGGGTTGCCATGGAGCCAGCTTCACTTGTCGAGTTTGCTGATTCAGAAGCTATGATTCCTTTTGGATTTCCTTTTCCAAAACTTTTCGGATCTTTATCTCTTCTTTTTGTTTCCATATAAGAAATAAGATTTGAAACAGATGAACCAACACCAGGAACTGCTCCAATAAATATACCAATTATGCTTCCTCTTATTAATATAATAGGATGTTTAAAGGCACTACGAAAACCTTTCATTATTAAAGTCAATCTTACTTTTCTTTGTCCTTCATCTTCAACTAAGTAATTAGTCTTAACAAGTCTAAAAAGTTCACTTGCTGCAAACATACCCATCATTGCTGGTACTACAGGTACACCGTCTAAAAGATATTCATTGCCAAAAGTTCCTCTGAGCGTTCCTAGTTCATTAAAACCGATAGTACCTATAAGAAGACCTACAAAACCTGCAATAAGCCCTTTTAAAATATGTGTTCCTCTAAGACTTGCAATAAGAGTAATTCCCCAAAGAATTACTACAAACATTTCAGCTGGACCAATTTTAAGAACCATAATTGATAGAGGTTTTATGAGTATAAAAAGCATAATATAACCAAGAAAAACACCAAATGTAGATGCACCAAGAGCAATTCCCAGAGCTTCGTTATGTTTACCTTGTTGTGCCATAGGATAACCATCAAAAGCTGTTGCAATACATGAAGATGTTCCTGGGATATTCATGAGTATAGCGGGAACTCCTCCTCCAAATGAACCTCCTGTAAAGATAGCTGTTAAAAATAACATAGCTTGCAAAAAATCCATATAAAGTGTCATAGGCATAAAGATGGCCATTGCCATAGATATTTGAAGTCCTGGAGTTGCTCCAAAAATAAGACCTATTAAAATACCAGGAAAAACAACCAACCAGTAAGAAGGTTCTGAAAAGAGCAAAGTAAATGCATCAGTTGCAGCACCTAAATCTATTAAATCTAATGGATTCATTTTTACTCCTTAATAGTCAGTTGGTAAGATAGACATTGGCATAGGATATGGCAACATCTGTGAAAAGAAATAAGAAACTAAAAATCCAAAAAACATACTATAGATGAGTATCATTTTCCAATTTGTTTCTCCATGCACTTTTAAAAAGATTGCAGTGAAGAGAGTTGTCCCTATATCAAAACCTAAAAATTCTAATGAAAGAATATAACCTGTAAAAATAACCATAACAGGGAGAACATCTCTGATGCTCTCCTTTTTGTTATTTTGAGCTTCTTCCTCACGCAAATATCTGATAAATTCTGCTACACATAAACCTAATGTTACAACCGCTATAGGACCTATTAAAATCAAGTTTTCTATATTTGCTGATGCTTTATAGGTATCATATAGATACCATAGTATAAAAAGTGTAATAGTTAAAAGCACGCCAAAATTGACGCGCTTATCTAGGCTGAGTGTTTTCATTGAGTCTCCAATCTAATTTGCATTACTTTTTAAGTAAGTATCCATATTTTTTGTAAACTTCAAATGAATTTCTTAATTCTGCATTTGATTTTTCAGGACCAGTCCATGTGCCACCAATATTACTACTTTTTAAGAATTTTTGAACTTCTTTTTGAGCCAATGTTGCTTTGATTGAATCAACTAAGAATGCATAACGCGCAGGATGCTTTTTTTTCATTTTAGCATTGACTGCAAAACCTCTCATAGAACCACTGAAGAAAGGCAATTGGAATCCAAGTGGTTTGAGTGCTTCATTGACTGTTGGGATATCCCAATCAGGATGTCGTTCTTGTTTGAAGATAGCAAGAGGCGTTAGAAATTCTCGGATACTTTGAGTTCCTTCAGCACTAATGGCAATCAAATCAACTTGACCCCCTGCAATAGCTGCACGAGCTTTTCCCCCACTTTGATAGGTTACAAGATTTAGATTTTCTGAAGGAATTCCATATTTTTCCATAAGCATTTCTAAAAGAAGGTGCCCACCAGAACCTTGGAGAACTGCTGCTTTAACTGTTTTTGGTTTATTTTTAATTTCTTCTAAAATTTCTGGTAATGATTTAAATTTTGTTTTATTATTTACAGCGATTAAATCATAATCATACCACTGTAGATTAATAAAATCAAAATCTTCAATTTTATATTTCGCACCACCAGCTAAAATAGTATTTGCTAGGTACGGTGCAAAAGTTGAAGCAAATACAGTGTAGCCATCAGCAGGTTTTTTAAGTACATAATTTGCTGCTATTTGCGTACCTGCCCCTTTTTTGTTGATAACTTTAACCCGTGCATCCATAGTATCTGCTAGAAAGGATGACATAGAGCGAGTCATTCTATCAGCACTTCCTCCGATACCAAAGCCAACTACGAGGTTAATAGGCTTATTAGGATAGTTGTCAGCCCCAACACTTGAGCTTATAAACATAGTACATGCTAATGCAGCTGTACCCAACATTTTTGCTGATTTGCTTAGTAAATCAGTTGTTTTCATTTTGGACTCCTTAAATTTTTGTCTTAAGTCATGGTAGCAATCAAGCCTAGCACGAACCTGACAAATAAAATAAATTTAGCAGTTATTATATGTTTAAAGTCCTTAGTTTAGGTAATATTAAAAATTGAACAACAAATTTAAAATAAATTAAACTTTTACAATATGTAACATTTTGATACAATACGCTAAGATATTGGTTAATTATTAAAGGAAATTTGTGGAAATTATTATAATTCTTATTTCGTTAGGATTTTTATATTTGCTTTTTAAGCCCAAAGCTAGACCAAAGTCAAAAGAACAAAAACAAGCAGAAATTTTTGAGGAATACAAAAGAAAATTAGATAAAGATTTATCTAATATAAAAGATGTAACACTTTTAGTTAAGAAAAAGACAGACCTTTTAAAAACCTTCTCTAGTGAATTAAATAGAAATCTTTTTTTTGATGAAGATGAGGTAAGGGAGCTTATACAAAAATTAGCAAATTATGAGGTAAATAGTGGTAAATAGAGAAAGCTTAAAAATTTTTTGTGATGGAGCTTGTTCAGGTAATCCTGGCAATGCAGGAAGTGGACTCGCTTTATATGAAGGAAAAGAAAAACCTACTTTGATATATGGTGATTATGAGGAAGAAGGGACTAATAACACAGCAGAATTAAATGCACTTTTTAAAGCTATGAGTATTGCTTCAAATGTAAATTGTCCTAATGCGATAGAGATTTGCTCAGATTCAAAATATAGTATAGAGTGTATAACAAACTGGGCATATGGTTGGAAATCAAAAGGCTGGAAGAAAAAAGGTGGAGAGATTAAAAATCTTGAACTAATTCAAAAAGCACATGCTTTGTTTGAAGAATTAAAAGATAAGATTAAAATCACACATGTAAAAGGTCATGCAGGGCTTGAAGGCAATGAATTGGCTGACCGCATGGCTGTTTATACGATCATATCTAAAAGTAAAGAGTATCAAAAATATTCTTTTGATACTATCGAGGAAGTTTTGGCTTTAAAAAGAGGGTGAAGTTAAATATCTTTGAAGGTTCTTTGTACAGCAAGAAATTCATCTAAGTGCTCAAAGAAAATATCAATGAGTTTTGGTTCAAAATGTTTGCCTCTCTCTTTTTTAAACAGTGTAAATATTCTGTCATTCTCCCAGGCTTTTTTATAAACTCTATCACTTCCAAGGGCATCAAAAACATCTGCAAGGGCGGTAATGCGTCCATAGATATGTATCTCTTCTTTTTTGAGCCCTTTTGGATAGCCACTACCATCCCACTTTTCATGGTGTTCTCCTGCTACGATAGCCGCCATTTTTAAAAGAGGTCTGTTTGAACTTTTAAGCATTTCAAATCCAAGGTTTGCATGAGTTTCCATTATCTTTCGCTCATGAGGCTCAAATTTTCCTGGTTTATTGAGTATTGAATCTGGAATTGCAACCTTACCTATGTCATGCATAGGACTTGCTTGCTTCAGCATATCTGCTTTTTCAGTACTTAGTCCATAATGAAGTGCTAGAATTTTACTATATTCAGCAACTCTTTTAACATGATTGCCTGTCTCTTTAGAGCGTTGTTCTCCAATCGCTCCCATTGTAAAAATTACTTCTTTTTGTGTATCTGATATTTCATCGTTAAGGTTTGTAATTTCAATCAATCCTTCTTCAACTTTAGTTTCAATTTCATCAATTGATAATCCTACTCTTTTTACAACTACATAGCTAAATATTCCCAAAAAAATGAGTATACCAGCAGTTAGAGAAAATAAAATGATAAAAGCTTTGTTCGTAGTAACCGAAGATATATTTTCTATCGTTTGTGAGATATTCATCCCTGTTTGCTTATTTTCTTTTAAAACAGCACTAATGTCTTTAAGTAATTTTTCTTGTTGTAAAGTTGTTTTTTTTATTTTTATAGCGATTGCACCAGTTTCTTTAACTATTTTGAGGTAGTCTTTTGTTAGTTTATTTGAAATATTTTGATTGAGTTGTTCTGTATAATAAAGCCATTTATTAAGTGTAGCTTGATTTTGATACTGATAGAGTGTTTCTTTACTATAATACTGTATTTGTCCAAAAATTCCTACAGTATGATAGTGCGTAAGAGAAGTAAAAGAAGATGCAATATATTTTTCTAATTCCTTGCGAAGTGAATTTTCTTTAGGATAAAGTTTTTGAAATATGGTATTAAGCTTTATATAGCTTTCTTGTAGTGTATGCATGCGTTCAAAGGCAAGTTCTATTTTATGTTCATTTTCAAAGAGTAGTTTTAATTTAGAGTTGATTTTTTGAAGTTCTTGTTTATCTCTAAATAGTGTACTTAAAGGACTAGATTTTTGATTGAGTGAGATTTGTTTTTTGATAGATTCGAAACTTTTTTCATACTCATTAAACTCAATTTTCATATTATTAATACTTTTTATATCTTTTATTTTGATTTGTTCTTCAATAGATTCATTCATTCTTTCTTGGATAAGAATAATTTGAGATATTTTATCTTTGACAGAGTTATTCGTTTTGATTTGATAAAGGATAGTTATACTAAGCGTACCAATAGTTAGAATCAAAACAATGATAATGAAAAAGCTTAATTTAATTCTATTTTTTATGCCCATTTGCTATTTTATATTAGTTATTTTTAGATGAGTGTTATATTGTTATCTAAAAGTTTTTAACCATAACCTTTCAACTTTTTCTCTAGCCCAAGGGGTTTTTCTTAAGAACTTTAGGCTAGATTTAACTGAGGGATCAAAGTGGAAGCTGTTGATTTTTATCTTTTCTCCTAATCCTTCCCAGCCGTAGTGTTCTACTAAATCTTCTACTATTTGTTGTAGTTTTACCCCATGAAGAGGATTATTTGGATTTTCATTCATGAGTATTAGTATAGCTAATATATGCTTCTTTTAACCTTTTCATACCTGCATCAATATCTTTTATTGTGGCATTTGTAAAGTTTAATCTTGCATATGGAGTTTTACGGGTTCCTTTGTAAAAAACACTACCAGGAACATAAGCTATATTTTTTTTAATAGCTTCATCAAATAGACTCATAGTATCAATAGCATCATTAAATTTTATCCAAAAGAACATACCCCCATTTGGGATTTCAAATTCTATTTTATCTCCAAATTCTCTAGTCAGAGCCGTTGCCATTGCATCTCGTTTCACTCTATAGTTTTGTATTAGAGTCTTTACATGTAAATCTAAATTGCCATTTTTTATAATATTTGCAACTACATGTTGAAAGAACTTTGGACTTTGTAAGTCAGTATTTTCTTTCATGCTTTGAAAAACTTTTAATAACTCCTCTTTTGCTCTCATCCAACCTAGTCTAAAGTCTGGAACTAATGTTTTTGAAAAAGTTCCTAGTGTAACTGAAAGTTCAGGTATCATCTCTTCAAAAGAAACTCCTTTCTCATTTTCATAACGGATTGCATTATAAGGAGCATCTTCTATGATAAGTACTTGGTACTTTTTTGCAAGTTTTGCAACTTCTTTTTTACACTCTTCATCCCAACTCCATCCTGTTGGATTTTGAAAAGTTGGTATTGCATAGAAAAATTTTGGTTTTTTGGTTTTAAATATCTCTTCAAGCTGGGTTGTATCTACTCCTTTACATGTAAGAGATACTTCTTCGATGTTCGCATCATATAAAGCAAAAAGATTAAGAGCTGCAAGATAACTTGGAGCTTCAACTACGATTGTATCACCTGCATTTATAAAAGCTTTACAAAGGATATCTAGCCCTTGTTGTGAGCCTGTTGTTATGAGTATTTGGTTTTCGTTTGAGTCTTGATATGTCTTTGCTAGCTCACTTCTTAAAGAGCTTGCTCCTGTTGCTTGACTGTATTGGTACATACTTCTAGGTTGTGTATCAAGTGCATGATTTATCTCTTTTTTTATAAGATCATGCGGGAAGAGTGATTCATCAGGCAGTCCACCTGCAAAAGAGATGATATCATTTGAGCCTATAACATCAAGTATTTTTCTTGTAAATGACCTTGGTGCATTTTTAACTCTGTTTGCAAGTAGATTGTCCATGATTTTTCCTAATATATTATTTTATAGTAAAATATTATCTATATGTATAGAAAATATCTACATAAAATATAACTATATATTTGTCCAAATGTGCTTTTAAAGAGTCATAGAAAATTTTGTGATATAAAATCCTCCAAATATCAACCATATAAAAAGAACGCTTGCAAGATAGATTGGCTTCATTCCTACTTTTTTAAACTTTTCGAAACTCGTCTCCATTCCTAGTGCACTCATCGCCATAGTTAGAGCAAATGTATCAAGTGCATTAATGTCTTTTATGAATGTATGAGGAATTAGATTGAGTGAATTAAACCCAGCAACACCTATAAAACCAACTGCAAACCAGGGGATTGTTACCTTTGTTTTTTCATTTCCTTTTTTATTTTTATTTGCTAACCAAAGACTAAGAATTATCAAAAATGGTGCTATCATCATAACTCTTATCATTTTAACGATAACTGCATTGTTTGAAACTTCACTTCCTAAAGTGTTACCTGCTGCTGCCACATGGGCTACTTCATGGATAGTTCCACCAATATATATGCCCATACCAGTGGCATCCAGATTTATAAAACCAGCTTTATAAAGAAATGGATATAAAAACATAGCAATTGTTCCAAATACAACAACGGTAGAAACAGCAACAGCACTTTTATGAGGCTCACTCTTTAAAACAGGTTCAGTTGCCAAAATTGCCGCTGC
>Ga0193951_1000395_pt1 | contig 20228 bp, 16 predicted proteins | sample BB_2_MG_FD_140370 | JGI IMG/M metagenome (GOLD analysis project Ga0193951, IMG submission 140370) | Microbial mat bacterial communities from the Broadkill River, Lewes, Delaware, United States - BB_2_MG | ecosystem: Environmental > Aquatic > Freshwater > River > Microbial mats | place: USA... | reverse complement strand
GGAACTTTTATCTCAAATTGTGGGTGCGATTCTAAATTTTTCATTATTTTTCTCCTTTTATCTGAACAAGTCCAGATAAAATTCCTCTCACTAAAGCTATGCTTTTATGAGCAAGAATTTCATGTTTTATAACTTATATTTGACCAAATGGCCAGTTTTCTTTTATTGTATGCATTGGCATCATATTTAAAACTTTGATTGCAAAGTTTTGATCCTCTTTACTCAAACTTTTTAACGCATTTGCTCTTAATATATTTTGTAAAGATTTACCAAACATTGGAGGATCTAGCATCTCACCGTTATATCTAATAGCACCTCCAAGAAGTGCATCTGCTTCGATAGCTTGTTTTAAAATTTCTATATCATTTTGTATCTCTTTAGGTGATGGGGTAAACGCTACTTTACAGATATTGATGTGATTTGGTGTTATTACTTGCTTTCCTGTAAGCCCCATTGCAGTTTCTCTGCCTGCATGCTCATACACATATCTACTCTCTTCATCACCATGAAGATCTAACCACCTTCTAATATCTTTTTTCTCTTTACAACTATCAGGAAGAGAGTTTGGAGTCAAAAGAACTTCAACCCCACCAATAACGCCACGACCTTTAATCCTAGCTTCCATTGTCAATATATTAAAAAAGGTTTCAAGCTCATCAATCCACCCTTCTGGAGTAATCTTATACGCCATTGCTTTAGAAAAATCATGAATACCAAAAACAACATGCTTTACAGTTGAGTGCGTCATAAGCTTATCTGCAATTTGAAGAGATCTTGGATGTTCTATGATTGGCTGAATTGTTAAATTACTTCCTATAGAAATCAACCAAGAAGACAAATCTCGTATCTCCGCATCACCATAAACTTCTCCCGCTTTTGCAAGAACTAAAACATCTATATATTTATGAATCTGTTTTATGAGTTTTAAATCTTCTTCATATTCGGGTGTTCTAAAAGGATTGATTCTCAAAGCAATCTGAAAATCTCTCTGTGGAAATTTTGGCAACTCTTCAAGTAATAGTGCTCTTGACATCTCTTTCATACGACACCCATCTTCAAGATCAAACAACAAAGTATGAGCCTTTGTTTTGTATGCATGCTTTTGCAATCTAAACTTTGCTTGTTCTATACTTTCATAAGAACCATCAAGTGGATTGTACTTAATAGGTGGATAATAAATTTGAATACCAGGCCATACTCCACCAAGTACTGGAGTTAAATCATCATCGGCAGTTAGTTTTGATAAATCCATATAAGATGAAGTCATAATTTCTCCTTTGTATATCTATATTTTTTCTTGAGTTTAAATCTAAACTCAATTTACTCGTCCTAAAGGGCTGTGTCTCGTCGTCACTATGTTTTACGAAACTAAAAGTTTCTAAACATAAGGACTTTGACCATTGCACTAAAGCTTAGGTTTCACCTAGAACTTTTACAACTTCAATATGCATTAATCCACACTATATATAAATTAAAACAAGTACAAATATTTTAATTTATTTATTTATATAAATTTAATAATAGTTCTTTTAGTTGCTATAAAGGACTTTCTAATAGTTATCAAAACACGAGTTTTGCATAGTGAGAAAATCTTTTTAAATCATCTTGTATTATAAAATAAAAAATTTGCTATAATTTACCAATAAGTAACAAAAAAGTTGGAAAACATGAATCAAAGCAAATCACTTACAAAAGGTTTATCTATATTAAAAGAGATAATTGTGAGTGAAAAACCTTTGACCGCTAGTTTTTTATGTAGTAAATTAAATATTGATAAAAGTACTATGTCAAGACTCATAACTACACTAATGAGAGAAAATTTTATTGTTTATGTAGATAACTCTAAAGATATTATCTTAAGTGACTTCATGAGACACCTTACTCAAAAAGAGAGTAGAGAAAGTATAGTAACTAAAACTCAAAGTATGCTTGATAAAATATTTTTTCTAACTGATGAATGTTCATACATTGGGGTACTAGACAATAACGCAGTTTTATATCTCAATCAAGTTGATAAATCAAATCGTGTAATAAAAACGAGAGATTCTATAGGGAAACATGCCCCACTTCACACAAATGGATTTGGTAAAATCTTACTTAGTTTTTGTAATATCGATTTAAATTCACTAGATTTAAAAAAATATACTAGCAACACGATTACAAGTGTAACGAGACTACAAAAAGAGATTGATTTAATCAAACAAAAAGGTTATGCAATAGGAAATGAAGAGCATGAATTTGGTTTAAAATCGATCGCTGTTCCATACTTTAACAAAAGAAATGAATTTGTAGGAGCTGTTGGAATTTCAGGATTATCCGTGAGAATGGATGAGCCTACTACTCATCAACTAGCACAAAAAATATTCAAGCTTATTAACTAATACAAACTCTATTTTTACCGCTATTTTTAGCTTTGTATAAATTTTTGTCCGCTTCACCAACAACATGCTCAATATCTTTATTTCCATCAAAAACACTTAAACCAAAACTCGCCGTTATGCCCTTTTCTTTTAAAAATAGATCATTTTCTATATTGTTTCGTAATTCTTCTGCAATCTTTTTTAAATTTTCTGCATTTATATTTGGGCAAACTATCATAAATTCTTCTCCACCCCATCTTCCAAGCTTATCTGTTTGGCGAATATTTTTCACAAGTATATAAGCAAATTTTTTCAAAACTTCATCTCCAAAAAGATGCCCATAAGTGTCATTTATTTTCTTGAAATCATCAATATCTAACAGTATAATACCATATTGGTTTTTATATCTTTTAGAGTATTGATAACTATTTGCTAAGATTTCATTTAGCTTAAGTCTATTACCTACTCCAGTCAAAACATCTTCTCTAGATATCTTTTCTAGCTTTTTATTATTTATTTTTAGCTGAAAACTATAAACAGTAAAAAGGACAAAAACTATAAATATAACACCAAATATTTTCCACAAAAATGTGTAATCTACCTTTACACTCTCTTCTACTGAAATCCAACGGTTTAAAATTTCTCTTACTTCAGAATTGTCAATACTTACTATGATCTTTTGGAAAATACTATTTAACAATGGTTCATCATTTCTCGAACCTATAGTCAAATCATCAGTAATATTAAGTCTAGCAGAAACTTTTAATACACCAGAAAAACTTTTTTGAATATTAGATACTGTTACACTCAAATTATCTATATAACCATACAATTCGCCACTTTCTACTTTTTTAAATCCATCATCTAGATTAGCAACATCAACTATATTTATATCAGGATATTTACTTTTCAGAATTTCTGCTACTGCATATCCCTTAGTTATACCTAGTTTTTTTTGTTTTATATCTTCAATGTCATCTACAAATAATTTATCCATTTTTGTAATTAACACTAAAGGTGATTTCATATAGGGATCTGTGAAATTCATAAATTTAAGGCGGCTTGTTGTCGGCGAAGCAGAGCCAATAATATCACATTTTCTGTTTTCTATAGCACTCATACTCTCTTCCCAACTTTCTGTGGGATGAACTTCTATTTGTATATTTGTTTTTTTACGAATTAAATCAAAATATTCAGCAATCATACCAATATACTTTCCATCTTGAACATCTTCAAAAGGCATCCACTCAGTATCAACACAAAGTTTTAGAGTTCCTTTTTTTGCTAAAAAATCCCTTTCTTCTTTTGTAAAATCAATTCTTTCACTCTTAATATCTTTTAATATATCATTAAAAGTGATTATTTGATTTTTCTGATCAGCTAAAAGCTTACCACTTCTTGAGAGTTGTTTATATGCTCTTACTAGCAACTCTTTACTTATCTCGCCTATATCATAGAGACCTAGAAGCATTAAGTTGTTTATCTCCTTTGCTTCATAAGTTAATTTTTCTATAGTTTTATTATCAGCATATTTTGAGTGTATTATTTTTATTGTTTCATCAGTATTATCAAGAGCATATTGCCAGCCTTTTTTAGTAGCTTTTAAAAAATTTTCTACTTTCTTTGGATTGTTTTTTGCAAACTCACGAGAAGTAAATACATTCATAGCGTTTGTTATAAAACCATACTGGTACGGATCGATAATGTTATAAGGAATATTTTGTTTATCTAACTCGTAAAGTTGATTTGAAGTAAAAGCACTCATAGCATCTACTTCTTTGTTTTTAAATTTTTCTATCCCATAACTGTGAGGTAAATAAGTTCCTTTTACAAAAAAATGTTCCATTAAAAGAGTAAGCGAACTATTGGCATACTCATATTCAGTTGCCATAATTTTTTTACCATCCAATTGTGATGGTTTTTTTATATCTGGTTGCGTCACAAAAACCAGAGGAGATCGCTGCAAATATGTAGCCAATAAAACGACAGGTTGAAGCAATCCATCTTTTATCATCAAAGGAGTATTAGATATACCAAATTCTACTTTTTGAGACAATACTGTATCTTCAATGTCAACACCATCTTTATACTCTAGCAAAACTACATCTAATCCTACTTCTTTATAAAAACCTTTTTCTTGAGCCATTATAAATCCAGCATGCTGAAACTGATGCTTCCAATCTAACTGCAGTGATACTTTTTCCAAAGTTTCATTTGAATATAAATTTACTGATAATAATAAAATAATTATAAATTTAAATATATTTTTCATAGTACAAAATTGTATCATAAAATCACTTTTATAGTTTAAAATACTTTTCATTTACATATTATATTTTTTATTTATATCATACAAAACGAATCAATAATTAAGAATTATTAATAATATATCTTAATATTAAATAAAATTAATACTTATTTAACACACATTCTTTATAATATTTTGAATTAAATTTTCACAAAGGAGACTTCATGGATGTAATAGGGCAATTTCCATTGTTTTATTTCCCAGATTACGGAAGCGCTTGGATGATGGGGGTAACAGGTACCATCCACATTCTAGCTTCACACACTTCCGTTGGAGCGGCTATGCTTTTTGCTTTTTTAGCACATAAAGCTTATAAAGAAAACCGAGCGGATTATTATCCGTACATGAAAAAATATGGTATGTTCTTACTTATTTTTTCATATGTTATCGGTTCAATTACTGGTCCTGGTATTTGGTACACAGCTACAGCTGCAAGCCCAAGGGGAATTAGTGCGCTCATACACAACTTTGTTTGGGTTTGGGCGACCGAATGGGTATTTTTCGTTTATGAGGTTATAGGCGTATTTGTCCTTGTTTACTTCATAGATAAGATTGACAAAAAGACGCACTTAAAGCTGACATATACTTTTGCACTTGCCTCGGTTGGAACTTTGGCTTTGATTATAGGAATCATTAGTTTTATGATGTGGCCTGGAACAGATGCCTATTATACAACAGGAAGTGCGAGTGATGCATTCTTTGGCATAAATACTTTCCCTCACATGTTCTTAAGAATTGGTTTTATGATAATGCTTTCAGGTGTTATTGGTTTACTTATATCAAGCTCAATGAGAAAAGAAAATGCTGAACTTTCTGATGAACTTAGCAAAAAAATGGGTTATATTAGTATATTTGGTGGTTTTATAACAATATTCTTCTTTATATGGTACATGGGAACACTTCCTGACAATGCTCATGCAGTATTTGCTTTCTCTAAAGATGCAATTATTCAAAACAGAATTGTTTTAACACTAGCCTTTTTTCTCTATTTTGCATTGGCGATATATAAACCAAAATTTATCCATCCACTATTAGCGATAGCTATGATTTTTGTAATACTTATTGGAGGTTTGTGGTCAGGGGAAAAACTCAGAGAATCAATGAGAAAACCATATGTTGCAGGGCAATACATGTACTCAAATCAAATTATAAGTCGTGATGTACCAGGTAAAGGTATAAAAAGTGAATTGCCTATTATCGCAGAAAAAGGATTATTAGCACTTAACCCATTTGTTCCTAAAAATCTAAAAGTTATCACTGAGGATAACAAGCTTCAAGCTGGAGAACTTTTAGCTAAGCTATCATGTTCTAGTTGCCACTCACTAGATAAAACAGGTGTTTATAGACCTATGCGTGATAGATTGACAGGAATGGATAAAGAGAGTATTAAAGCTATTCTTTATGCTATAGGTAATGGTGGAATGTCTTATATGCCAACATTAAAGCTTCCAGAAGCTGAATACGATGCAATAGCCGAATATTTTGCATCACAAAACTATTAAGGAGAGATTATGGATGCATCAATATTATTAGCACTTAGGGATCCTGCTGGAGTCCCATTTTATCCAATAATTTTTCAAGTTCTTTATATTTTAACTTGGGCATTACATGCGGCATTTGTACTTTTAGCTTTAGGCTCAATGGGTCTATCTCTATATGGTTCAACTAAAGGACAAAGTGATAGTCATTGGAAAATGCTAACACCTCATTTGATTCAAACAGGAAAGATAAGTATCTCAATTTTGATAGTTTTAGGTGTTGCACCACTGTTGTTTACACAAGTTATTTATGATCCAAACTGGTATGTAGCCAATACTTTATCAGGAATGTGGGTATTTATATTTATCTATACACTTGTTGTTGGATATAGTATGTATTATTGGTACTACTATGCTAACAAAGGACAAAAAAGTGGCAGTGTACTAATAGGCGCTATCTCTTTTGGTATCTTAGTTTTTGCAGGTATTCTAATGCACAACTTTGCAGTAACTTCAATCATGCCAGAACAATGGATGCAAATGTACGCACCAAATGGAGTAATAGACGACAGTGGCTGGACATTTAATATGGATACAATAAGACTTGCTTTTTTAGTTAGTTTAAGTATTCCTGTACTTGGAATATTTTTACAAAATTATAGTAGATTCCTATCTACTAGAAAAGATTTTGATTTATCATATATAGAATACACAGCTTCATTAGGTACAAAAACAGCAGTTTTTGGACTTTTATTAAGTGCAGCAACATTTGTTCTATGGATGCTTCAAATTGGATATCTTTTTAATCCTCTATCAATAGCTATTGTTGTTGGTGTTCTTGCTCTTCTATACTTATCAGCAGTAAACTTCAATAGTTATATCACAACAGGTGTGCTCGTCGTCGTTGCTTTACTTATCTCAGGAATGAGAGAGCTAATACGCTTTGATATCATGTCAAAACTAGGATATAGTATCTATGATTATCCTGTAAACTTAGAAATACCAACTATTGCAATGTTCCTTTTAACATTTGTAGTAATGGGCTTTACAGGCGTTGGATATCTACTAACTATGGCTTGGAAGGTCGGTAAAAACGAAGGTGTTTTTGATGGCTCAAAAGATGCTGTAGTTACAAAACTTGGTACTTATACACTAAATATCATGATCGTTTGGATGGTAATTTACTTTGGTTGGGGAATTGTAATATTATTTAACAATATACTCTAATCATTATGTGTCAATGAAATGTAATCATTTCATTGACACAACTTACTTCTCTTCTTAAAAATATATTAAATATACAAAAAAAAGCAGCCTTACATGTAAGATTTTTAGCTCTCTATATTTCTTTAAACATTTTTTAGGTAAAATTAACACAATTATAGAAAAACAAAAGGGTATATCATGGGTCAAACCATAACAGAAAAGATTTTTAGCGATCATGTTGGTCGTCCAGTTCATGCAGGTGAAATCATAGAGTGTAACATCGATATGGTTATTGGGAACGATATCACAACGCCAATAAGTATAAAAGCATTTGAAGATAGTGGAGTAGAAAAACTTGCTAATCCAGATGGTTTTGCATTGGTTATGGACCACTTTATCCCTGCAAAAGATATTGCAAGTGCAAATCAAGCTAAGATAAGTCGTGAATTTGCATATAAGCACAATATAAAGCACTATTTTGATGAAAAGGACATGGGGATTGAGCATGCTATTTTACCAGAAAAAGGTCTTATCGTTCCTGGTGATGTTATCATAGGTGCAGATAGCCATACCTGTACTCATGGTGCACTTGGGGCATTTTCAACTGGTATGGGAAGTACAGATTTATCATTTGCAATGATAACTGGAGGTAACTGGTTTAAAGTTCCTGAAGCAATCAAAGTAGTATTTACTGGTAAACCTGGTAAACATATATATGGTAAAGACCTTATCCTTGAAGTTATTCGTATGATTGGTGTTGATGGTGCTTTATATAAAACTTTAGAATTTACTGGTGACACAATCCCTCATCTAAGTATGAGTGATAGATTTTCACTTTGTAACATGGCTATCGAAGCTGGTGCAAAAAATGGAATCGTTGCTGTCGATGATGTAACAAGAGAGTTTTTAGCAGATAAGCCATTGCCAAGAGAATCAAAAGAGTTTTACTCTGATGCAGATGCAACTTATGTTCAAACTTTAGAGATAGATGTTTCAAAACTTGAACCTGTTATCGCTTACCCTCACCTTCCTTCAAATGGTAAGCCAGTAAGTCAAGCAGTAGCTGATGACTTAGAAGTAGACCAAGTTTTTATAGGGAGTTGTACAAACGGTAGACTTGAAGATTTAAGAATTGCAGCAAAAATTTTAGATGGCAAAAAAGTAGCAAGAAAAACAAGACTTATTATAACTCCAGCTACACAAAAAATATCTTTACAAGCACAAAAAGAGGGTTTAGTAGAAATATTCATCGATGCAGGTGCAGTTTTTTCAAATCCAACTTGCGGAGCGTGTTTAGGCGGATATATGGGAATCATTGGGAAAGATGAAAGATGTATCGCAACAACAAATAGAAACTTTATAGGACGGATGGGTGATCGAAGTAGCGAGATCTACTTGGCAAACTCAGCTGTAGCTGCTGCGAGTGCAATTGCAGGAAAAATAGTAGACCCTCGTTAATGATACCCTTACCTTGCGTTATAGTTGCAGGTGGACGAAGTAGCCGTATGGGAAGTGACAAAGCGTTGCTTCCTTTTAACTCATTTGCAACACTGACACAATTTCAATTAAACAGACACAAAAACAACTTTTTATCTTTACATGTAAGCTGCAAAACAAAAGATAAATTTGACTTTGATGCAAATTTCATAGAAGATACAAAAGAGTTTGATGAGTACTCACCTCTTATAGCACTCTATAGCATATTAAAAGAGTTTAATACACCTGTTTGTATACTCAGCGTAGACACTCCTTTTGTTACTCTTGAAGTGTATGAAAAACTCTTTACATGTAAAGAAGATTTTGATGTGCTTATAGCTAACTCTCCATTTGGGTCACACCAACTTTGTGCTATCTATTCTCCAACTATACTCCCAATTTTAAAAAAACAGATACAAAAGAACAATCATAAAATCAGAAATATGCTTGAGCTTGTAAAAACAAAATATATAGATTTTGAAGATGATGAAGTTTTTACAAACCTAAATAAACCAGAAGATTATAAAAGGGCAAATAAGTGATAGATGCACTAACAAATATACCTTCTTTACATGCACTTAATAACACACTAAAAAAATGTAGTCATCCAAAGCTAATTCTACTTGATTTAAAAAATTTTGAAGAGTTAAACCTTAAATATTCGGATGAAGCAGGTGATTTTGTTTTATGTGAGTTTGCAAAAAAATTAGTTGCATTTGCACAAACACATGAGATGTATGCTTTTAGAGTAGAAGAAGATGAATTTGCACTTGTTAAAGATATGCCTTTTGATTTGGGTAGGATAGAAAAATTCATATATGCACTTGCTGATTTTATCAAATCTCAAAACTATATGTTTAATACAAACTATATAAATATAGACGCACATATTGGTCTTTGTTTAGATCAAAATAATCTCCTTCAAAAAGCAAAAAAAGCTTTAAAAGTTGCACAAGAGGAAGACCAACCATTTGTTACTTACTCAGAGTTTGTCAATAGACTTTTAGAAGAAAGTAGTGAAAAGATATGTGATTTACTACAAAAATCTGTTCTTATAGGCTCAATTATTCCTTTCTTTCAAAAAGTATTAGATGTAAATAAAAATGAAGTATATAGAGAAGCTCTTATAAGAATTGTAACCAATGACTCCGTCGAATCTCCAAAACTTTTTTTAGACATTGCAAAAAAAAGAGGTTTTTATACTCAAACAATAGAAAAACTGATAGAAAAAATTGTGGATATAAAAGAACAAAAAGCCATCAATATATCTTGTGAAGACTTATATGATGAAAAACTTTATGCACTATATTTAGAAAATTTTAAAAACAATAATACTATTTTTGAACTTCAAAACGACGAATTTTTAAAAGATAGAAAATCAGACTCAAAAATCAAAGAGCTTAAAACAAATGGTATAAAAATTTGCCTTGATAATATAGACAACATTGAAGACATAAGAAAAATTGACATTGACTTTGTAAAAGTCAAAGGAACTCTTATTAGGCTGCTGCACATAGACTCAAATGCAATCTCTACATGTAAAGAAATCATCTCTACATGTAAAGAGTACAACATACAAACTATAGCATCACACATAAACTCAAAAAGTACTTTTGAAGAAGCGAAAAAGCTTGGTTTTGACTACTTTCAAGGTTTTTATCTAGGTGAACCTACTTCCACTTTTGTTGAATAACTAATGGCTGATATTAATAGTTTTATTTAATATCTTCAGAAATTTTGTTTAAGTTTTTGGGATATTTTTTGAAATAAAGACTAAAAAAGTACCAAAAACAATAATTGATGAAATTATTACAAAATTTCTAGTAACCTCTTCTTCAAATATTATAGAACTTAAAAAAGTCGTAAATAAAGGGATAAGAAGTAAAAAAGGAGATATAAAATTGATATCTTGTGTTTTTACTAAATATATCCATATTCCATGACCCAAAATACTACCACAAATTACTACATAAAAAAACGAATAATAAGTTAAATTTGATTCTATAAAGAGAATTTCATTAAAAGACTTGTTATTTAAGATCATCATACAATACATCATAGGAATTCCTAAAAAAGAAGTCCAGGCAACAAGTGCTAAACTTTTTATCTCTTTAATTTTTTTGATAAGCACAAAGTATAGACCTAGCGAAAGAGCAGATAGAATCGCTAATGTAAATGCATATTTATTATCTAACAAACTTGGGTCATAAAGTAAAAAAACAATCCCACTAAAAGCGATAATTAATCCTACAATTCTTAGTCTACTAGGTCTTTCTTTATAAAAAATCCAAGCTAGAACAATCGAAAAAGGAATAGATAGTTGAATTAACACAGACACTCCACTTACACTATTAGTTGCTTGCAAAGACATAAACAGCAACCCAAAATGACCAAGAATAATCGCAAAAGTTGCTGCTATCAAATAAATAAAATCTTTTTTTGAAGGTATCTTTAGTAACAAAGGAGATAAAACAATTGAGACCATTATAAATCTTAAAGTCAATGTTGTAAAAACACTTACCTCTTTTACAACATGAGTAATAGCAATAAAATTTCCTGACCACAATGCTACAACACTAAAAATTAAAACTAAAGTAGTTAGCTTATTGTTTACTGCCATTTATTCGCACTTTTGCTGTATAAATAAGCCACTTATTATAAAAAGCAGTGCAATAATTATGAAAAACAACATCTCTTCATCCACATAAAAATAGATAAATACTAAAGATAAAAATGGTGAAAGAAAAGTAAAATTTGAAATTTTTGATATATTTAAAGCGAGGTTAACAGCCTTAATCCAAAAAATAAAAGCAATTCTCATATTAAAAAACCAAATATAAATAACACCCAAACTCGACTGGAAAATTGACAAATTTATACCCTCCCCAATTTTTTCATTAACTCAATATTATCAAATTAAAATCAAATACCTTTATAGAGGTATCAAAGCTTTCAATAATTTTATCTATTTCATTAACTTTTTAAATTAATACATGGTGCATAATATTTATTATACTACAAAGCTTATAAATTCGGCTTTATTTTGAGCATAATTACTACATAATATCGTGAATAATCAAGCATAAAATAATGCTATACCATTGTAGAGGGTCTAAAAAGTAATTTTTTTTTTCAGAAACTTTCAACACTAAAAAAGTTATAATCAAATCAAGATCATATGGTTTTAGATAGAATTTTTCACAATAATAAATTAAATTATTCTGGAGCTAAATTGAAAAAAGAATATACAGGATTTGAAATTGGTCCTATAAGACCTCCCAGTGAATCTAAAAGTTTGTTACTACGAATCTCAAGAAACTGCTCTTGGAACAGATGCACATTTTGTGGGCTCTTTAAAGGTGAAAAATTCACTATTCGCCCTAAAGAATATATTTTTAAAGATATAGACTTAATTAAACAAAATATTGATTTTATAAAAAAAGTCTTTGCACTGAGTGAAAATGAGAAAAAAGATAAAATAAGTAACTATTTTAGAACACTTAGTAAAGGTGAGCAATGGGCTTTTTATAGTGCTGATACATGGTTTCAAGATGATATGCAATCTGTATTTTTACAAGATGGGAATAGTCTAGTTATAAAGCCCCGTGACTTAATAGATATACTACAATATTTCAATAAAGCTTTTCCTCATGACAAACGAATCACATCATATGGACGCTCAGCAACTATCGCAAATATTTCAGATGAAAATATACAAAAAATTTCAGATTCAGGATTGAACCGCATTCACATTGGAATGGAAAGTGCAAATGATACAATTTTAAAAATTTTAAAAAAAGGTGCGACAAAAGCTTTACATATAAAAGCCGGGAAAAAAGTAAAAAAAGCGGGAATAGAACTTTCTGAATATTATATGCCTGGAGCTGGTGGAGCAGAATATTCGAAAGATAATGCACTAGATAGTGCAGATGCAATTAATCAAATAAATCCAGATTTTATCAGAATAAGAACTCTTGCGATAAAAGAGAGTCAAGAACTATATAATGATTTTGAAAATGGTACTTTACAAAGGATAAATGATATAGATATCGTAAAAGAGATACTTTTATTTGTAAAAAATTTAAAAAATATAGATAGTGTTATAAAAAGTGACCATATATTAAACCTTTTACCTGAAGCAGAAGGTAGTGTAAAGCATGATAAAGAAAAAATTATAAAAGTACTGCAGGATTTTTTATCGCTAAGTCAGTTTGAACAGATGATATATCAAGTAGGTAGAAGAGTTGGATATATGAAATGCATTAAAGATTTAAAAGACTCTTTAAAAAGAGAAGCTACACTATATGTCATAGAAAGTGAAGATATTAATGAAAATAACATCGATTTATTTGTAGAAGAGAGACTCAATCAATTTATTTAAAGTAACAAACCTTCAAAAGGGGATGATGAAAAACTCTTTATTTAAAAATACTAAAGTTATTATTGTTTTTAGTATTGTTTTTTTTATCCTTATCTTATCTAATCACATTGTTAACTTACGTATTTTACAAAATTCAATAAATGATTTACAAATACAAACCATCAAAGGTGCTTCCTCATATATTGAAACACTCTTAAAAAGTAAAATCAGTGCTATAGAATCAATTAATAAAATTATTGTAAATAAACATATAAAAAAAGAAAAACCTTACAAAGAAATTTTTAAAAATGCTTCAAAAGTAGTTGGCTTTAACCAAATATTTTTTTCTAAAAATGTAGAATATAACAATACTTCTATAAAGATGCCATCATGGCATGCGAAAACACTAAAAAATAATAAAACTACAGTTTTATTGCCTTATAAAGATGAAAATAAATTGACTGATATTGTTTTTATTTGTACACCAAGTACAATAGATAAAAACACGATTTCTGGAGTTTTATGTGGAACAATATCATTAGACAATATTAAATCAAAATTTTTAGATATTCCTCTCCCGCATGATGGAGTTATTTTTTTAACTGATGAAAATAATAAAATCATTATTCATGAAGATAATTTAGAACTAAGCGATACCTTTATAATTCCAGAAAAAAGCCATGATTTATCCATAAATAATAAAAACTATTCCGAAGATTTTATATACTCCTATATAAAATTACCTTATCCAAAATGGAATGTTATTTTAAAACTTAATAAATCAAAAATGCATAAGAGTTTAAACAATCAATTATTGATTAGCATTATCATCTATATATCAAGTTTACTCGTGTACTTTTTATTAAATATTTTTTACTCTCGAATATACCAAAAAAATGAAGAGAAACTCATAGAAGCCAATCAACTTATCCAAAGTTTTGTTGACTATAACGACAAAGGTTATCTTGTAATAGATACCAACCATAATATAACTTATTACAATAAACAGTTTCTCAGCATTTTAAATATCAAAGAACATTTTATACAAAATTCACATTTATCAGCTGAATTTTCTGCTTTTCAAAATGCACATCTATCATTTGAATTTTCTCTATTTAAAAACACTCATTTTTTATCTGGATTTTCTTTATTCCAAAGTTTACAAGCATGGCGATATGATTCTATTTTTAGAATGCTAGATATGGGTGAAACTAAACTAAAAACATGGGATACTACTTTTAGCTATCTACATAATAAAAAAACCATACATATCGCATGCAATATTTCACAAATAATTGACCAAAATAAGCGCTATAAAGGTGCCGCATTAGTATTAGCTGATATCACACAACAAAAAGAACTAGAAAACACAGAAAAAGAACATAATGATCTTTTTATACAACAATCAAAAATGGCAGACTTAGGTGAAATGATTGGTGCTATTTCACATCAATGGAGACAGCCTTTAAATGCTAATTCTATTATGCTGAGTAACTTACTTCAATTTAAAGAAATGGGACGATTAGAAGATATTATATTTGAAGAAAATATCAATAATATGCTAACCAATATAAACTATCTGGCTAGTACTATTGATACATTTCAAGATTTTTATAAAGTACACAAAAATCCTCAGCAGTTTGAAATTAAAAAAACAATTGAAGAGATGCACTTAATTATAGAACCATATTGTAAAAACACCGGTATTTCTATACAAATCAATAGCGATAAAGATAGTTACCCTTGTATCAATTTTAAAAATGAATTTCAGCAGATTATTGAAATTTTAATTATTAATGCTAAAGACTCTTTATTAAATATGACAAATTATTCTAAAAATACAATCCTATTTAACATTAAAGAGACTGAAACAGAATATTATATAGAAATTAAAGACTATGGAATAGGAGTTCATAAAAACATCCAAAAAGATTTGTTCAAGCCTTTTGTAACATCTAAAGGCAAAAAAGGAACAGGTAGTGGTTTATATCTTTCTCGTTTAATTGCGAGAAAAAAGTTAGAAGGTGATTTAACAATAGTATCTTATAAGGATCCAACAATATTTTTACTACGCATAAAAAAGAAAATAAAGGGCAAAAATGATTGATTTAAAAGTTTTGAATAAACTATCTAAAATAGATGTTCTAATAGTAGAAGATGATAAAATGACAGCAAATGCTCTTAAACAGTCTTTATCACTCTATTGTTCTCAAGTTTATGTTGCCAATGATGGATTAGATGGGTTTGAAATATATGAAAATAAAAAACCTGATATTGTGATAGCAGATATCAATCTACCAAGTATGAATGGTCTAGAGATGGTTGAAGCTATGCACGAAATTTCTCCTCATTTACCAGTAATTATTATCACATCTCATGATAACACTCAAAATATTTTGAAAAGTATTGATGAAGGCGTTTACAGCTTTTTGAGAAAACCCATTCGTATAGAAGAGTTACAAATAGCTCTACTAATGGCTACAAAAAATATTTATAATTCTAAAGTCAAATTAAAAAATGACTATACTTATGATTGCCAAACTAAGTTACTATTCAATCCTAAAGGGGCTAAGGTCTCATTGACAAAGAACGAACATGAATTATTACATTTGTTGATCTCTAATATTGATAAAGTTGTAGATTATTCTGTCATCGAAAGTTATGTATGGCAAGATAAAAGTATGAGTCTTGAAGCTCTTCGTATGTGTATCAAAAAAATTCGAAATAAAACATATTCTGATATCATAGAAAATATTTCGAAGAGTGGATATCGTATTAATTCTTCAAAATAATTCTTTACATGTAAAGCTTAAAAATTCCTACAGAATCACCACATTTCTAATTTTATAAATTTTAACTTTAAAAAAATAGTTACTTTTTAATTATAATTTTTTGTTTTAATACATTGAAAATTTATTTTAAGGAGGCCTAAATGGCTGATATAACAAGACGTAGTTTTGTAAAAATGGGTGCTGTTGGTGCTGGTATGATAGCACTAGGAAGTACTGCTGCTAATGCAGCAGTATCTGAAAAAGGTGTTAAGTATGATGGTGAATATGATGTAATTATCATTGGATCAGGTTATGCTGCTTTATCAGCGGGTATCACTGCTGCTGAAAAAGGTAACAAAGTTCTCATGGTAGAAAAAATGGGTCGTATAGGTGGTAACTCTGTTATCAATGGTGGTCTTTTAGCGGTAGTTAATAGTCCTAAACAAAAAAGTGAAGGTGTTAATGACTCTGCTGAAAGATATATTGCTGATAGTATGAAAGCAGGTAAAAGTATAAATCATATTGAAAACCTTCAAGTAATCGCTGAAAGAGGTAATGATGCACTCAAGTTAGTACAAAAATGTGGTGCAAAATTCTATGACAAATTATCTCACTTAGGTGGTCACTCTGTTCCAAGAACTTATTTATCAGCAAATGGTAGTGGTTCTGGTATCGTTTTACCAATGATCTCTTACTTTAAAAAACTTCCTAATGGTACAATAAAAAATAAAACAAAATTTGATGAATTTGTAACAGATGATAGTGGCCGTGTTGTCGGTGTTTCTGTCAGAGAAAAATATAAATTTGATAAAAAAGCAAAAGATGATCATAGAGAGAATACAGGTGGTAAGAGAAAATACTATAAGGCTAAAAAAGGTGTTATTTTAGCAAGTGGTGGTTTCTGTCGTGATACATTTTTTAGAAAAATACAAGATCCTCGTATCTCTGATTCTATTGATTCAACTAACCAACCAGGTGCAACAGCAGAAGTTATGATGCAAGCATTTAAAGCTGGAGCAGTTCCTGTTCATATTGGTAGAATTCAATTTGGACCTTGGGCTTGTCCTGATGAAAAAGGCTTTGGTGCAGCTTCAAACTTTAATATTAATGCTACTTTCCGTTATGGTATTTCAGTTGATCCTAAAACTAATAAGCGTTATATGAATGAGCTTGCTGATAGACTTACTCGTGCAACAGCAATGTTTAAAGTTATTGGTGATGAGAAAAACTTCCCGATTAATATTTGTGATCAAGGAGCTGTAGATAAAATTATTCCTGAAATTGCAGAAAAATCTCTTAAAGCTGGTGTTGTTAAAAAGTTTGACACGATTGATGCATTGGCAGCAGAATATAAACTTGATGCAGCTGCATTGAAAAAAGAAATTGCAGCATACAATGGTTATGTAAAAGCGGGTAAAGATCCTGAGCAAGGAAAACCAGTTGATAAAACTGAAGGAGTTCAAATTGTTAAAGCACCATTCTATGCAACTCGTGGTGTTCCTAAACTTCATCATACTATGGGTGGAATAAAAATTAATACAAAAGCACAAGTTATTTCTAGTGAAACTGAACTGCCTATTCCTGGATTATATGCAGCAGGAGAAATCACTGGTGGTACACATGGTGCAAGTAGATTAGGAAGTTGTTCAATTCCTGATTGTTTAGTATTTGGTATGGTTGCTGGAGAAAATATTTAGATATGAAAAAGGTATTACGCTTTATTGGAGTGTTTTTATTTGTAGTACCACTTCTTTACATATCTGTAAAGGCGTATGGAGGAGATAACCAATCTCCTCCTACTATAACAAAACAAGAAGAGATAAAAATTTCTCCAGAATTACACAAAAAATTTCCTATGAAGTCTATGCATGCGAAGCTTTCTTTGTCATGTGTTTTTTGTCATGAAGGACAAGGTAATAATCCTGAAGAGTGGGAATATGTAGAAGAAGATGCTTGTCTTTCTTGTCATAAAACAAAAAAGTATCTTGCAGAAAGATTAGCTTTTATGGATACACTCAAAGCAAATCCACATAATTCTATTCATGATGGAACAAATTTATCTTGTGATGAATGTCATAATGAACATAAACCTTCTATAAATATGTGTTCAGAGTGTCATCAAAAAGAGATTAAAGAAAACATTTGGATGAGGAAAGTACCATGAGTAAAGAAAAATTATTTATATTGATATTTGTATCAATAGGAGCCTTTATTGGAATGGTTCTTTCTTATGGAACTTATTTTGGAATTCATATGACTAGTGGAGAAAAATTTTGTGTTTCTTGTCATGAAATGGATCCTATGGTTGTATCTTACAAAGATGATATTCATGGAGGAAAGGGAGTTCTTGGTGCAAGTGCAAGATGTGTAGATTGTCATTTACCACATGATAATTTAGCTAATTATATTTATACAAAAGCAAAAAATGGAATTGCAGAAGTAGGTATTCACTTTTTTGGAGATCCTGATGCTATTGATTGGCAGGAGAAGCTTAAGCATAGACAATCATTTGTTTTTGATACAGGATGTTTGGAGTGTCATGGGAATGTGATGAAAAATGATTTAGCAACAACTTCAAAACAAGCTTTAAAAATGCATAAACACTATCAAGAATTAAAAGGTACAGAAAAAGAAATTGGCTGTGCTTCATGCCATTTTGATGCAGGGCATAAAGGGATGCGTAATATGCTGAACTATTATAAACCTGAACATTCTATGTACAAAGAGAAGATGGAAGAAAAGAAAAAAGAAGTACAAAAGAAATATCAAAAATATGGGATTGAAGTGCATGAGGAATAATAAATAATTTTTTATTATTTATACAACTATTTCAATATGAATGCAAAAGGGATAAAATGTTTATAAAAAAATTGCTTATATTCAGTGTCTTTCTAAGTGTTGTTGCAAATGCTACAGCATTAGAAATTCCAAATTTTTTAGATAAAAAAGAGATTGCTAATTCAGAGTTTAAATGTTTAGGAGAAGTACCAAAGTTTTCTGCAGAAGATCAAAAAAATATTGATCTTCTTTGGGAAGAGACATTAACTTACTTAAAAGGTTATGCTTTAGCATTAACAAATGGTGATATTAGTCGTTGTATGGATTCTGATGAGAGTATTTATGATACAACAGAAATGAAAAAAATGTGTATTATGGATCGTCGCGATATGAGACTTATGGTAAAAAATATTTATCAAGTTTTAGCAAATCCAGATAAAGCAAAAAAATGTTTTTCAGCAAGACGGGATGTAAATTGGATTTATAATCCAGGGCATGAATTAACTCAAAATTCACCAGTTGCACAATGGGCAAATCGTATGACTTTTGATGAATTCTTCGATACAAAAGTTACAAATTTAGATGTTAGAAAAAGAGGTCACGAATTTACTAAAAATTTTGCAAAAATGGTAACCGGTGATGAGATTAAAATGCCAGAAACTTTTCCATTTGATGTAAGTGCAAATGCTCTTCCAAATCTTTGGGCAGCAGCAGGATGGTTCCCTATGTATGCCGAGGAAAGTAAAAGAAATGATAAAAACTTTAATAATGTTCGTGGTGGATATGCATATGCAGAAATCATGGGTAATTGGGGTTTATTAAGAATTGACACTATTAATGACCAAGTAGTTGGAGCAGAAGTAGGTATGACAGTTCAAAAAGTTGGTACTTTATATCCATATCATACTCATGCTATTCCTGAAATCTATTACAATATGAGAATTCCTGCTTGTGTAAAACAATTTAGAACTTTTGCTGTTAGAGAAGATTCAGCTTTAGTAAAAACTGTTACAAGTGATGACAAGATGAGAAGAGTACAGTTTGATGCAGGTGCGAAAAATGAGCCAAAAATGTGGGTTGCTGGAACACAAAGGGATAATGCTCTTGTGTATCTTCACCAAAACACAATCCATGCTTTTGAAGTAGATGGAGACTGTGAAGCTGCGCCAGAAGAGAGAGCTTTAGTATCTGTTTGGGCAAGAACTAATGCTGCTGATAAACGCAATGATTATGGTACAACATTACTTTGTGAATCAGCTAAGAACCCAGGAACACCTGCTCATAGAGGGGAAGTTATTCAGTGTGACTTAACTCATACGAAGTGGTAATATAACTTTACATATAATAAAAAAATATCAAGAGGTATTAAAAGGCAAAAAATGAAAAAAAAGATATCAAACGAAGCGAATCTACCTACAAGATTTGGGGATTTAAAAATCCAATCTTTTCAAGAGGGGATAAAAGAGCATTTGGTAATTTTCAAAAAACCTT
>Ga0193951_1000393_pt1 | contig 20303 bp, 20 predicted proteins | sample BB_2_MG_FD_140370 | JGI IMG/M metagenome (GOLD analysis project Ga0193951, IMG submission 140370) | Microbial mat bacterial communities from the Broadkill River, Lewes, Delaware, United States - BB_2_MG | ecosystem: Environmental > Aquatic > Freshwater > River > Microbial mats | place: USA... | reverse complement strand
TTGTTGTTGGAAATTTAAAATTTGATATTGAAATAGAAGATTATTCAATGGAAGAAAAATTAGAACTAAAAAATAAAATAAAAGCAGGAAATAGAAAAATATTAGTTGCAGGAAGTACTAGAACAGGGGAAGATGAGATTTTATTAGAAGTTTTTAAAAATCTAAAAAACTATGTTTTAGTTCTAGTTCCTAGACATTTGGAGAGAATTCCTAAACTAGAAAAATTATTATTGGATAACAACTTTTCCTTTGAAAAATTAAGTGAAATCAAAGATGAACAAGGGGAAAAAGATATTATAATAGTTGATGAAATGGGTATTTTAAGGAAGTTTTATTCTATTAGTGATGTTGCCTTTGTAGGGGGAACCTTGGTAAATATTGGAGGACACAGCCTGCTAGAACCATTATTTTTTAGGAAAACTCCTATTTTTGGAAAGTATCTTCAAAATGTAAAGGATATTTCTAAAGAAATTCTAAAAAGAAACATAGGTTTTAAAGTTGAAAATTCTAAGGATATATTAAAGTCAATAGAAGTAATAGAAAATCACACTGTTGAAAATAAAGAAATAGAAGATTTCTTCAATGAAAATAGAAATGTAGCTTTAAAAATATTACAAGAAATAGATAAAATAATAAAATAAATTTGGAGGATTAATGTCAGATCAAATAAAAAAAGAATATTGGAGTCATTTTTTCAAGAGACCTAAAAAAAATTATAACCCATATATGGAAAGATTAAAGGAATATCCAGAATACATAATGTATGACAAAGAAATTATGGATTCATATAAGGGAAAATGGAAAGAATATTTTGGAAATAATAATCCAATATATGTGGAAATAGGTTCAGGAAGTGGGAATTTTGCAATAGGTATGTGTGAAAAATATCCAAAAGTAAATCATATAGCCATTGAGCTTAGATTTAAAAGATTACACACTTCTGCTAGAAAATCAAAAAAAATAGATTTAAAAAATGTATTATTTATAAAGAGATTTGGGGAAGAAATACCTGAATTTATTGGTGAAAATGAAATTTCAGGAATGTATATAAACTTTCCAGATCCTTGGGAAGGAAATGAAAGAAATAGAATAATTCAGCTACCTTTATTTGAAACTTTAGATAAAGTTTTAAAGATTGGAGGAAAATTATTTTTTAAAACAGACCATGACGCCTATTATGAAGATGTATTAGAACTATCTAAAGAATTAAAAAATTATAAGGTTGTTTATAATACTTGTGATTTACATAATAGTGAAAAATCTGAAAATAATATTTTAACAGAGTTTGAAGAATTATTTTTAAATAAATTTCAAAAAAATATAAATTATATAGAAATAGAAAAAATAAAATAAAAAAAAAGGGAGGCTTAATGCTTCCCTTTTTGAGTTATAATTTATTTATATAAACGATTTTCAACTACTTCCCAATTGATAATTTTCATAAAGTTATCAATGTAGGTACCTCTTAGATTCTGATAATCTAGATAATAAGCATGTTCCCAAACATCAATAGTTAGTAAAGGTTTAAGGTCATACTTTAGAGGAGTTTCTTGGTTAGAAGTGCTTATAATTTTAAGAGTATTATCTTTGTCTAAAACAAGCCAAGCCCATCCAGAACCAAAATGAGTAAGGGCAGCTTCTTTAAATTTTTTCAAAAATTCATCAACTGATGTAAAGTTTTCTTCTAATTTTAATTTTAATTTCTCAGGTATGATTTTTCCCCCTTTAGTTAAAGCTTCAAAATAAAATATATGATTAAATACTCCTCCACCATTGTTAATAACAGCAGTTTTAATATTTTCAGGAATTTCTTCTAAATTGCTCAAAATATGTTTAAGAGAATGAGTTTGTAATTCAGGTGATGTTTCCAAAGCCTTATTTAAATTATTAGTATATCCAAGTAAATGTTTATCGTGATGAAATTCTAAAGTTTTCTTAGAAATGCATGGCTCTAGATCATTGTATTCAAATTTTAAAGGTTGCAGTTGAAAAGGATAATGTGTGTTCATAAGTACCTCCTTAATTAGTGAAAAATATATGTAGTCTCTAGTATGATTATAGTATAAAAATTATAAAAATCAATCTTTTAATTATTGATTTTATTTTTTTAAACAAAGTTCTCTAAATTCTTGAACAGATATTTTGGTTTTAGTTATATTCTTAGTTGAAATAGTTGAAGAAGAACTAATTCCATACTGGGAATTGTTCAAAGAATTTATATGTGTTATGGCAATTGCAATAGCATCAGCAGCATCATCTGGCTTAGGAATTTCTTTCATTTTCAAAATACTTTTTACCATTAGTTGAACTTGTTTTTTTTCAGCTCTACCATAACCTGTAATACCTATTTTAACTTGGAGAGGAGTATAGTTTTTAATTTTCAAATTATTTTTTTGTCCAGCTAGAAGAATAACTCCCCTAGCTTCCCCAACTGAAATAACTGTTTTATTATTTTTAAAATAAAATAATTCTTCAATGGCCATATGTTCAGGTGAGTATGTTTTTATAATTTCTTCTAATTCGTTGAAAATTTGTAAAAGTCTTTCTTCCATAGGAAGAGTTTTCTCTGTGAAAATACATCCATATTTTATTAATTTTATTTTTCTGTCTTCATAATCCACTATTGAAAATCCTACAATAGCAGTTCCAGGATCGATTCCTAAAATTCTCATATTTATTTCCTCTCAAAAATATTTATTAATTTTTTAGCATTTGTATTTTTTAAAAACACATAGTTAAAATTTTGTTTAATGTGAACACCTTGAATTTCAAAAGTACGAAGATTTTCATCACTTTTTGAAATAATATCATATACAAAGGAAATAGCGTGATTTTCAATAACTAAAGATTTTATCAATTCAAAACTACTAATTGACGTAACTTTTTTAAAGTTTTTTAGAGAATAATTTTGTTTTTCCAACTCCCTTTGGAAAATTGCTCTTGTTCCAGATCCTTTCTCTCTTACTATTATAGATTCATTGAAAATATTTTCTATTTTTATGGATTTATTAGCAAAAGGATGAGATTTAGAACAGATTCCAACAAATTTTTCACTACTATATAATTGATAATTATATTTATCTTTATCAAAAAATCCCTCAATTAAAGCAAAATCTAATTTATTATTATCTAATTCCCTTAGAAGATGCTCAGTGTTATCAACAATTAAAGAAAATTCATAGTTTTCATTTTTTAAAAAATTAATAATATTATTTTTAACTACAAAATCTCCAATTGTTTTAGTAGCTCCCATTCTAATTGACAACTTATTTTCTTTATTTAAGGTGCCTCTTAATTCTAAATCATTATAATAGGCAGCTGTAGCATAATTTTTTAAAATTAGAGCTTCCTTGGTAATATATAACTTCTTGTTGTTATATATAAATAGTTTACAATTATATTCATCTTCTAAAGATTGAATATGATTTGTTACAGAGGGTTGACTCATATGAAGTGCTTCCCCAGTAAGGTGATAATTCATTGTTTCACAAAGCTTCAAAAAAGTAATAATTCTATAGTCTAACATAGGCCCTCCTGAACATATTTTATCATTAGAAATATTTAAATACAAGTAGAATAAATAACAAAAATTTATGTTATAATATTTTTATAGAGTTAAGGAGGAAGATATGTTAGATAAATTAATTATAAAAGGGGCAAGGGAACATAATTTAAAAAATATAGATGTGGAGATTCCTAAAAATAAATTTGTAGTTATAACAGGGGTAAGTGGAAGCGGAAAATCTTCCCTAGCCTTTGATACAATTTATTCTGAAGGTCAAAGGAGATATGTTGAAAGTTTATCAGCCTATGCAAGACAGTTTATAGGTCAAATGAAAAAACCAGATGTAGATTCCATTGAAGGACTTTCTCCAGCTATATCAATAGAGCAAAAAAGTACTAATAAAAATCCCCGTTCAACAGTTGGGACAGTGACAGAAATATATGATTATATGAGATTATTATTTGCCCATATAGGTCAACCTCACTGCCCAATATGTGGAGCAGTTGTGGAGAAAAAAAGTATTGAAGAGATAGTTGAAAATATTTTAGAAAAATTTCAAGAGAAGGAAAAGATGATAGTTCTTTCTCCAATTATAAGGGATAAAAAAGGGACTCATAAGAATCTTTTTCTAAATTTAACAAAAAAAGGATTTGTTAGAGTTAGAGTAAATGATGAAATACTGTATTTAGACGACGAAATAAATTTAGATAAAAATTTAAGACATAATATTGAAGTTGTTGTGGATAGATTAGTTCTAAAGAAAGAAGATAAGGATTTTAAATCTAGATTAACTCAATCTGTTGAGTCAGGAATGGAACTTTCAAATGGTAAAATAATTTTTAATATAAATGGGAAGGATCATAGTTACAGTGAAAATTATGCTTGTGCAAAACATGAAGATATTAGCATTCCAGAACTTAATCCTAGATTATTTTCTTTTAATGCTCCCTTTGGAGCTTGCCCAGAATGCAAGGGAATTGGGAAAAAATTAGAAGTGGATGAAAATAGATTAATATTAAATAAAAAATTATCAATTAAAGATGGAGGTATTTATATTCCAGGGGCAGCTTCAAGAAAGGGATGGACTTGGGAAATGTTTTTGTCTTTTTGTTCAGACTTTAATATAGATATAAATATGCCAATTGAAAATATACCAGATAAAAAAATGGATCTTATTTTTCATGGAACAACTAAAAAATATAATTTTGATTATGAGGGGAAAGATTTTTCTTTTCATGGACTAAAGGAATTTAATGGTATTGTTAAAAATTTAGAAAAAAGATATTATGAATCTTTTTCTGAATCTCAAAAGGAAGAAATAGAAAATAAGTACATGATTGAAAAAGAATGTAAATTGTGTCACGGGAAAAGATTAAAAGATGAGGTTTTAGGGGTAACAGTAAATGACAAAAACATTATAGAAATATGTTTGCTTAGTATAACAGAGGCCTATGACTTTTTTAATAACTTAGTTTTAACAAAAAAACAAGAATCCATTGTAAAGGAAATATTAAAAGAAATAAAAGAAAGATTGAGCTTTATGATAAATGTAGGATTAGAATATTTATCTCTTCTTAGGGGGACTAAAACCCTTTCAGGGGGAGAAAGTCAAAGAATTAGACTTGCTACACAAATAGGTTCAGGTTTAACAGGGGTTTTATATGTTTTAGATGAACCTAGCATTGGTCTTCATCAAAGGGATAATGACAGGCTCTTAGAAACTTTATCAAGATTAAAGGATTTGGGAAACACTTTAATTGTAGTGGAACATGATGAGGATACAATGAATCAAGCTGATTATATTTTAGATTTAGGAAGAGGGGCAGGGGAGTATGGAGGAAATTTAGTAGCCTTTGGAACTCCAGAAGATATAAAAAATAACAAGGACTCTTTAACAGGTGAATATTTAAGGGGAGATAAGAAAATAAATATTCCAGAAAAAAGAAGAACTTCAGATAAATTTATTGAGATTATAGGAGCAAGTGGAAATAATTTAAAAAATATCAATGTGAAAATCCCCCTTGGAATAATGACTGTGGTCACAGGAGTCAGTGGAAGTGGAAAATCAACATTGATAAATCAAACTTTATATCCAATATTGTTTAATGAATTAAATAAAGGAAAATTATACCCACTACCATATAAAAAAATAATAGGTATTGAAAATCTAGATAAGGTGATAGATATAGATCAAGCTCCAATAGGTCGTACTCCTAGATCCAATCCAGCAACATATACAAAGATATTTGATGAAATAAGAAATATCTTTTCCATGACAAAGGATTCTAAAATGAAAGGATTTAAAAAGGGAAGATTTTCATTTAACGTTAAAGGTGGAAGATGTGAAGCATGCCAAGGAGCAGGTATAATAAAAATAGAAATGAATTTTTTACCAGATGTTTATGTACAGTGTGACGTATGCAATGGGAAGAGATACAATAAAGAAACCCTAGATGTTCACTATAAGGGAAAAAATATTTCAGAAGTTTTGGAAATGAGTGTTTATGAAGCCTATGAATTTTTTAAAGCAATACCTATATTAGAAAAGAAATTAAAAGTTTTAATGGATGTTGGATTAGGATATATTAAACTAGGACAACCAGCTACAACTTTATCAGGGGGGGAAGCTCAAAGAATAAAATTAGCCACAGAGCTTTCAAAAAATTCAAGGGGTAAAACCATATACATATTAGACGAACCAACAACAGGATTGCACTTTGAAGATGTTAAAAAATTAATAGAAGTACTTGATAGGCTTGTGGAAAAGGGAAATTCAGTTATAATTATTGAACATAATTTAGATGTTATCAAAATAGCAGATCATATAATTGATATAGGTCCTGAAGGTGGTAAAAATGGAGGGAAAATTGTTAAAATTGGTACTCCAGAGGAAGTTGCAAAATCTAAAAAGAGTTATACAGGAAAATATTTAAAAAAAATATTAAAAAATAAATAATGGAGGTGGATTGTGAAAGTACTTGGAGTTGTTGGAAGTTTTAGAAAAAAAGGAAACACAGATATATTAGTAAATAAGGTATTAGAAGGTGTTAAATCTTGTGGAATAGAAGTTGAATGTATACATTTATCTGACTTTGACTTTAAAGATTGTATAGGTTGCGAAGGATGTGCAAAAACCAATAAATGTGTAATAAAAGATGATATGAGTAAAATATATAAGTTATTAGAGGAATCTGATGGAATTGTACTAGGTTCTCCAACATATTTTTATAATGTAACAGGAGATATAAAAAAATTTTTAGATAGATTATATTGTTACGATACCTTTGATCCTTCAGATAGGTCAGTGTGGGTAAGTGTAAATGAAGTTGTGAAAACAAAGTATGGTGTAACAGTTGCAATATGTGAGCAAAATAATGAAGATGATATGGGATATACTTCAATTGCTATGAACAGATCTTTAGAGGCTGTTGGTTATAGAGTTGTAGATAGTTTGAAAGTTTTACATATGTTTTCAAAGGGAGAAGTATCCCAATACAAAAATGAACTAGATAGAAGTTATTTATCTGGTGTAAAATTAGGAAAAACATTATTATTAGCTAAAAAGGTTAGAAAAAGCTATAATATGGGAGATTAAGGGATTTTGCATAGATAAATTTTTGATAAAAATACTTTAAATGGTATAATAAGAACATATAAAAAATCTTTAGGAGTAGGTGTATGAAGGTATATTTTATGTCAAAAAATAAAAGAAAGATTCAAGATGCTCAGAAAGCATCAAATTTATTAAAATTGGAAATGGAAGTTTTACATGTGGACTATGACGTTGAAGAAATTCAATCTGAGGACGACAAAAAATTAATAAAAGATAAAGTAATAAAAGCATTTAGAGTTATAAGAAGGCCAGTTTGTGTGGAGCAAACAGGTATATATATTAAAGAATTTGGAAATTTACCTGGAGGATTAACCTCAATAGTTTGGGATAACCTAGGTGCTGAAAATTTTTGCAGATTTTTTAGTAGAGAAAAAAATACAGTGCTAATGAAGTCAATAGTTGGATATTGTGACGGAAAAAATGTAAAGGTATTTTTAGGTGAGTGTTATGGAAGTATAGCTAAGGAACCAACTGGAATAAGAGAAGATAGACTAGATAGAATATTTATTCCAAAGGGCTATAGTAATACTTTCGCTGATTTAGGAGAAGAAAAAAATAATATTTCCACAAGAATAATTGCCTTTAAAAAATTTTTCAAATACTTAGAAGGTGAAGCAAATGAATAAACTATTAAAAAAACTTGCGAAAAAAATAAAAAACAACGAAGTTATTCTTTTTGTTGGAGCTGGAATATCTGCTAATCTAGGGCTACCAACTTGGCAAGAAATGATAGATGAAATGGCAGATCATTTAGGTATAGATAAGGAAATCTTTAGTCTTTATGGAAATAGTCTAGATTTAGCAGAATATTATTGTTTAGAAACTGGTGGGATAGGAAGACTGGTTGAGGAAATGAAAGACAAATGGATTGTAGAAGATAGAAGAATAGAAAAATCAAAAATACATAAGGATATCTGTAAATTAAACTTTCAAATAATATATACTACAAATTATGACAATTGTTTGGAAGAATCCTTTGAATTATTTGAATATCCCTATACGAAAATAGTTGGAGTTCAAGATATTTGTAATATTAGTCATAACAAAACTCAAATTGTTAAATTTCACGGAGATTTTTCAGATGATAAAAGTATAATTTTAACAGAAAGTAGTTATTTTGAAAGAATGGATTTTGAATCATCAATGGATATAAAATTAAGATCAGATATGTTAGGAAAATCTTTTTTATTCATAGGGTACAGCTTGTCAGATATTAATATGAGATATTTGATTTATAAATTAAATAAAATATGGTCTAAATATGATATAAATAAAAAACCAGACTCATATATATTTTTACCTAATTCAAATTTTGTTCAAGAAAAATTAATGGAATGTTGGGGAATAAAAAGCATAATAGGAGATGATATTTCTCCTGAAAAATCTGTTGAGAATTTCTTAGATAGATTAGTGAGAGAAGTTAAAATTAAAGATGGGAGAGATAAATGTTTGATTATTTAAATGGGAAAGTTGATTATAAAACAACAAATTACGTGGCTCTTGATGTTAATGGAGTTGGATATAAAGTTTTCATTTCTTTGAGAACCTATGATACAATAACAGAGGATGAAAATATAAAAATATACATATATAGCCATATTAAAGAGGAAGAGTTTAAACTAGTGGGATTTTTAAATAAAAAAGAGAGAAATTTATTTGAAATGCTCTTAAGTGTAAAAGGAATTGGAGTTTCTCTAGCTTTGGCAATTATGTCTACCTTTGATATGGATAAGATTAAAAGCCTTATATTAAGAGAAGATTATTTAACTTTAAAAAAAGTACCTAAATTAGGGCAAAAAAAATCTCAACAAATAATATTAGATTTAAAGGATAAAATTAATAAATTAGAAATAGTTTCAGATAACTGTGTATCAACAGAAAATTATTCTAATATAGAAGAAGAGTTAATTATGGCTCTAGAAGGATTAGGCTATAATAAAAAGGATATAGAAAAGTTAATAGATAAGGAAGAAATAAAAAATTATAAAAATATACAAGAGGCTATCAAGGGAACTTTAAGAAAAATTTAATACTAAAACTGGAGAGTAAAATGAAAAAAAATTTGTTTATAGGTTTTATAATAATTTTATTTGTTTATACTATTAAAGCTAAGTTTTTAATAGGATTGACAAGTTTAGTTTTTTATATGATTTTATGTTTAGCAGGTTTAAGAAAAGGAATAAACTTTAGTGATATTGCTGCAATTTTTGTAGAATACAGCAAAAAAATGAAGATAGTAATAATATTATTTGCTTTTATTGGTTGCATTTCAGCTTGCTGGATGGCTGCTGGAACAATACCAGCATTGGTATATTTTGGAATTAAGTATATCAATCCTAAGATTTTTATACTGTTTTCATTTTTTTTAAGTTGTTTTGTAGCTTGTATAATAGGAAGTGGTTTTGCAACAGCTGGAATTGTAGGAGCCGCTCTTATGAGTATAGCTAAAACAGGTAATGTGGATGTTAATGTTGTAGGAGCTGCAATTATTTCAGGAATGTATTTTGGAGATAGGTGGTCACCTATATCAGGAAGTGCAAATCTTATTTCTTCTCTTACAGGGGTAAGTATTTATGAAAATCTAAAAAATATGATAAATTCCATGGTGCTCCCATTTATTGCAACTTCTTTACTATATTTAGGGATATCTAGAATATATGTGTTAGATGTGGCAAAAAGTATATTACCTAATTTAATATTAGAAAATTATACTTTAGATGTGAGGTTTGTTTTTATACCAGTTATTATAATTATACTTTTTAGTTTTTTAAAGATAGATGTTAAAATATCCATGGGTGTAAGTATAGTATTTTCTTTTTTTGTAGCTTTATTTTTACAAAATGAAAGTATAATTAAAGTTTTGAAATATATGATCTTTGGATTTGATAGATTTAAAGGAACCGATTTAGAAACAATAATTAAAGGTGGAGGCCTCATTTCCATGTTAAATGCCTGTGTAGTAATAATAATTTCATGTTTACTTATTGGTATTTTAGATCAAATAGAGGCGCTAAAATATTTAAAAAATAAAATAGGATTAGCAAAAACAAGGGCAACTTTATTTAGAAAAACTTTAGGTTTAAGTGTTTTTTCATCAATGATAGGCTTTAACCAAACAGCAGCTATAATTATGACTGAACAAGTTATGGAAAAAATATACGATGAAAAAGAAATACCAAGAATAAAATTTGCAGAGGACTTAGAAAATACAGCAGTTTTAGTAAGTACATTTATACCATGGAATTCATCGTGGTTTGTACCAGCTTTAATACTAGATATTACATATTTTAGATCATTACCCTTTGCCTTTTATTTATATTTAGTACCTTTATTTACATATATTAACTATAAACTTAGATACAAAGAATTATTTAAGGAGGAAAACAAAGATGATATTAACTAAACTTCAAGAGAATACTCTCCAGGAAATAGCCAATATAAGTACAGGACACGCTGCAAAATCTTTAGCTGAACTCATGGATAAAAAAATAAAACATAATATACCCTATGTTTCTGTAATTCAACTTGAACAAATATTTGATGTAATACAAAATCCAGAAGATGAAACATATATGGCAGCTTTGGAAATTACAGGGGATGTAAAAGGTGTTATTTTAATGCTTATGGATGAAGCTGGAGCAACATTAGTTGCAAAGTATATGACAAAAAAAATGTTAGATGAAGATCTTGAAAAAATGACCCTAGAGGAGCAACAAGAATTAAAATTTAGTGTTTTATTAGAGTGTATAAACATTATAGGAAATTCCTATATAACTACATTGGTGGAAATAACAAAATTAAAAATAGAATCAGGATTAACAGATATGGCAATAGATATGAAAGCTGCAGTTTTAGATAGAGCTTTTTTAAAGGCTGGGGCAACATCTTGCTCAGAATTGATATATATTAAGTCTGAATTATATTTAACAGATGAAAAATATAAAAATAAAAATTTTATAGGGGAAATTGTCATCATACCTAATTTTGAAGAGAAGGATAAAATTATGGAAGGTGTAGGCATCTAGTATGGGAAAATATATGGTATCCATTGGGCAAATTAAAATAGGAACAAATGAGGATGAATTATGTGCAATAGGTTTAGGTTCTTGTGTTGCAGTTATAATTTATGATTCATTTAATAACATAGCAGGAATGATTCATGTTCTTTTACCAAGTGCTTTGCAAAAAGAAGCTTCTGATATGGTTCCAACAAGATATGCAGATACAGGAATAAAAATTCTTTTAAAAAAGCTTATAGATAAAGGTGCAAAGAAGAGTTTATTACGCTGCAAAATAGTAGGGGGAGCAGAGCTATTTTCAATAAATTCTAAAATATTAAAAAGTGATGTGGGAAAAAGAAATGCAGATATGGCAATAAAAATATTAGATGAATTGAACATACCTTTAATTTCCAGTGATGTTGGTGGAAATTCAGGTAGAAGTGCTACTTTTTATACTAAAAATGGTAAATTAAAAATAAAAACATTGAGACAAGGGGAAAAATTTATTTAAAATACGGGGGATAGATAAATGAAGACGGTAATGATAGTTGACGATGCATTATTTATGAGAAAAACAATAAAGAAAATGTTTGAAAGAGCAGGCTATGAAGTTGTAGCAGAAGCTGAAAATGGTAAGGAAGCTTTGGATAAATACATGACTAAAAAACCTGATGTAATAACAATGGATATTGCAATGCCAGTAATGGATGGATTACTTTCTCTTAAGGAAATATTAAAAATAGATGAAACTGCAAATGTATTAATGGTTTCAGCTATAGGGCAAGAAGAATTAGTAGGAGAAGCTCTTGCTTGCGGAGCTAAAGGATTTATAGTTAAACCATTTACAGAGGAACTATTAATGAGTGCAGTTGACCAATTATTCTAAGGAGGTAATTAATGAAAAAAGAAGAAAGTTTGTTTGATATATTTTTATATGAAACAACTCACCTCCTAGATGAAATGGAAACTAAATTATTAGAAGCAGAATCAAATAAAAGAACAAATAAAGAATGGATAGACAATGTTTTTAGAATTATGCACACAATAAAAGGATCTTCTGCCATGCTTAATTTTAAAAAATTGTCAGAACTTTCCCATGGGTTAGAAGATGTATATTCCTTTATAAGGGATAATAATATAGAATTAACTTCTGAGATTATAGATATTTCTTTAGAAGTTGTTTCCTTTATAAAAAATGAAATAGAAACTCTTGAGGAAAATGGTGACCTAGGGAAAGATATAACCCCCTTAAAAAATAGAATAAAATTAATTTTTGAAAATTTGAAAAATTTTAAAGGGAAAAAATCCAACTATAAGGTTAAAATAAAATTTAAAAAAGATTGTATGATGGAAGATATAAGAGCTTTAGATGCTAAAAATAAATTAGAAAAAATTTCAAAAGTACTAGAAACTTTTCCTACTATTTTAAAAGGCCCTGATTCTTGCAAGGAAATTAGCGAGAAAGGGGTTTCTTTTTTAGTTAATAGTGATTTTAAGGAATCAGAAATAAATAATATGTTGAAAAAAATATTATTTGTTGAAAAATCTTCAGTTACTCCATATGAATTTAAAGATTTAAAAAAAGTTGAAGAGGAAGAAGAAGAGGAAATTGAAGATATTAAAGATCGGAAGCATTATATAAGTGTTGATGTAAATAAACTAGATAACCTTTTAAATACAGTTATTGAGCTGGTTACTTCTAGAGCAGTTCTTGAGGACAGGGTGTTAAAGGAATTTAATAAATCAGAGGAAATAGAAAATTTATTTTATAACTTAAATGAAAGAATAAAGGAACTTCAAGAAAATGTTATGGAAATTAGAATGTTACCTATAAACAGAGTTTTTTCTAGCATGAAAAGATTAGTAAGGGATATGTCAAAAAATGAAAACAAAAAAATAGAGTTAAAATTTGTTGGGGAAGAAACTGAAGTTGACAAAAATATCATAGAAGATTTATATAATCCAATTATGCATATAATAAGAAATGCTGTTGATCATGGGATAGAATCTAGAGAGACTAGGGAAAATTTAGGGAAATCTTCTGTTGGAACTATTATATTAAAAGCAAAAACTGAAGGTGGAAATATAATAATATCAATTTGTGATGATGGGAAAGGCTTGGACAGAAAAGCAATATTAAACAAAGCAATTGATAAGGGTTATATTAAAAAAAGCAATAGAGAAATAACAGATAAAGAAATATATTCTTTAATAATGAAACCTGGTTTCTCAACCACTGAAACAATTAATGAATATTCAGGACGAGGAGTTGGAATGGATATTGTTTATGAGGATGTGAAGAAATTAGGTGGTGTAGTTAAAATAGATAGCAAAGAAAATACTGGAACAACTATTGATTTAATTATACCTTTGACCTTATCAATTGTTAGTGGAATAAAAATAATATCAAATAATATAAGCTATATAGTGCCTATTAATTCAATGAAATTAATATTTAAAGAAAAAAGAGAAGATATAGTGAAAGATACAAATGGAAATATGTTTATAGTGATAGACAATATAAACTATCCTTTGATAAATTTAAATAGTTACTATGCTGACTCTAATTATATAGATAATAGGAATAAAATTATAATGCTAATAGAAGCTAGTGAAGAAGAAAAATTTGCCATTGCCTTTGATGAAATAGGGGGAGAATATCAAGTTGTAGTTAAAACATTTCCTAAATATTTGAAAAAATGTACAAAGTCCCTAAGGGGTTTAAGTGGTTGTACAACTATGGGAGATGGAACAATTAGTTATATTGTTGATGTAACTGGATTAGCTCTTGAATTAAATAAGAAAGTGAGTGAATAGTATGGTGAAAAAAAGTTATATGTTGTTTTCAATAAAGGATAGGTATTATGCTGTTAATGTGGATTATATTCAAGAAATAATAAACTCAGTTAAGATATTAGATATACCTAGAAAAAAGGATTATTGTGAAGGAATTATTAGTTTAAGGGGAGAAATTTTGCCAATAATTAATGGTAGAAAAATTTTTAATATAGAAAAACCAAACTTAAAAGATGATGAAACTGTTATAATTCTTAAAAATAAAGAAGATTATTTTGGACTTTTAGTAGAAAAAGTCATAGATGTCTTAAAAATCAGGGAAGATGAATTTTTAGAAGCCAATGCAAAAAATAATATTCAAGGAATCATAAAATCAAATGAGAAATTGTATAAATTCAAAAACTATACTGTGATAGTATTGGATATTAATTTTTTTGATAAAATATAGGAAAAGGAGAGAATTATGGAATTATTAAAAGAAGATTTTGATAAAATTCAAAAACAGATAATTTCATTTTATGGGATAAATCTTTCTAGAAAATATGAATTAGTAAAAAATAGATTAACAACTTTTGCTATTGATGAAAAATATAATAATCTGCATGAATTTATAGAAGAAATAAATAAAAATCCTTTTTTATATAAAGAATTAGTAAATAGGCTAACTACAAATTATACATATTTTTTTAGAGAAAGAGAACATTTTGAAATATTAAAGAAAGTTATAATTCCTAAATTGATAATGGGAAACCCAAACAATTTAAAAATTAAAATTTGGTCTGCTGGATGTTCAAAGGGGAATGAAGCTTACTCAATAGCAATTGCCCTAGAAGAGATCCTAGGTTTAAAAATGAATTATTCAATATATGGGACAGATATATCTACAAATGTTTTAAACTTTGCAAACAAAGGTCTTTATACAAAGGAAGATTTAAAAAAAGTAGAAAACAATAGGATAGAAAAGTATTTTAAAAAAGTTAAAGAGGATAAGTTTCAAGTTATAGATAATTTAATGAAAAAAGTATATTTTTCAGAATTAAATTTAATGTTGCCCTTTAATCCATTTTTTAATAATTTTAATGTAATATTTTGTAGAAATGTTATGATTTATTTCCCTTTGGATATAAAACTAAAATTAATAAATAAGTTTTATAATGCTTTACAACCAGGGGGTTATCTTATTATAGGTAAAAGCGAAATTTTACCAGGGATAAAAAACAAATTTAAATTAGTGCAACAATCTGTTTATAGAAAGGAGCTCTAAAATGTATAGGAATAAAAAAATACAGCTTTTAGAATTCAAGATTAACAACAGTTACTACGCTTTAAAAATAGATCAAGTAAAGGAAATAGTTGTTGATGTTGAAAAACAACAGGTACTTAATTCTTTTAATTTTATTAATGGAATTTTTAAATACCGAGATGAAATTTATACAGCTTTAGATATGGAATTAATATTTGAAAGTGATATTGTTTATGAAAAGGAAATTTATTTATTAACTTATAATGAAAAAAATATAAATATTGCTTTAAGATTAAATGAAATTGTTTCAATTCATGAATTAAACTCAGATGATATAGAGACTCCAGATTTAATAGACACTGCAAGTGAAAATTTATTTATAAATGGTATTGTGAATTTAAAGGAAAATCATTTGATTCAGATTATAGATATAAATAAATTAATCGAATTTATAGAAACATTAAAAGACATTAAAATAGAAGAAAAAAAAGGAGAATAAAATGTTAAAAAATATGAAAATTAGTAAATTTCTAGTATCAATAACGATAATATTAACTGTTGTAACTTGTGCAATAGGTTCTTTTAGTATCCACAGTGCAAGACATGTGGAAAAATCCTTTGAGTCCCTAATAAAAAATGGTGGAAAAATGGATTCAGTAGACTTTTTATCTAGTATTAGAACAAATACAAATACTTGTGCTAGAATAGTTGAAGAAATTTTTATTGTTGAAAATAAAGAAAATGCTAATGCTTCAATTTCTAATTATAAAAACTTTAAAATAAAGACATTAGATGAAGTATCTCAATTCAAAAAAACTTCTATTAATGAAACAGGAATTATAGATGAGTATGAGTCAAATTTAAAAAATTGGTTTAATTTAACAGATAGAATGATTAAATTATATGAGGAAGGGAATATAAAAGAAGCTCGTAGATTATATATAGATGGTTCAAATAAAAGAATAAATGAAATATTAAAAACAGTTTCCAAGATAGAAAAAAATATAAGTGATAGCAGAGAACATGTTATTCTTAGAGCTTCAACTTATATGAGTAAATTTAAAACTATTATGTTAGTACTAATAATTTTAGCTGTGCTATTATCATTAACAATAAGTGTAGTTTTAAATAAGATAATCAGAGAGCCACTGGAGATAACTAAAAAAGCTATTAATGATTTTGCCAATGGAAATTTACATTCAGAATTGGAATATTCATCAAAAAATGAATTTGGAGAAATGATAGAAATAGTTAAAAATAGTTTAAATAAAATAAATTCATACATTAAGGATACAGAAAGAGTTCTTAAAACAATGTCAGCTGGAAATTTTGATTATGAGGACAAAATAGAATATTTAGGAGATTTTAGAGAAATGGAAACATTATACTATGAATATAGTGTTGAAATGTCTAATATGATATTAAAAATAAAAAATGCAGCAAAACAAGTGTCTGAAGCTTCTGGGCAAGTTGCAGAAAGCTCTCAAGAGATGGCAAAGGGTTCAATTGAACAAGCTGCAGCTATAGAGAAGTTAACAGATGAAATGAATAATATAAATATATCAATTGGAAATAATAATAAAATGGTTGATAAAACAGTTTCTCTAACTAAAAAAACAAATGAAATACTTAAAACAGGTTCAGAACAAATGACTGATTTAAGATTTGCCATGGATGAAATTTCAGATACAGCAAAGAAAATTCATAAAATAATAAAAACAATAGATGACATTTCATTTAGAACAAACATACTTGCTTTAAATGCAGCAGTTGAAGCAGCTCGTGCTGGGGATGCTGGTAGAGGTTTCTCAGTGGTAGCAACAGAGGTTCGTAATTTAGCTCAAAAGTCAGCAGAAGCAGCTAGACTAACAACTGATTTAATAGAAAGTTCAATGTCAGCAGTTGAAAAGGGAGTTTTAATAACTAATAAAACAGTTAAAACAATTGAAGAAGTAAAAGAAAAATCAACTGATATAGACACAGCAATAAAAACAATAGCAGAAACATCTAAGGAACAATATAATTCAGTTAATAATATTTCAGAAAATATGAATCAAATATCTTCAGTTGTGCAATTATCATCTGCAACTTCAGAAGAGAGTGCAGCAGTAAGTGAAGAATTATTCAGTCAAGCAAGAATATTAATAGAATTAATATCAAAGTATAATTTAAGAAAAATTAAAAAGTAAGGGGTGAAAAATATGAAACCTAATATTATGATCGTTGATGATTCATTAATAGCAAGAAAAAGTTTCAGTAATATTTTTCACGATACTTATAATATAGTAGAAGTTGAATCAGGCTTTTTGGCCCTTAATATACTAGCAGAGGAAAAAGAAAAAATAGATTTAATTCTATTGGACTTAATTATGCCAGAAATAAGTGGAATAGAAGTACTCAGGTATATTAAAATGAATCCTAAATTTGCTAATTTACCAATAGTTGTAATAAGTAATGATGAAAAACAGCAATTGGATGCCCTAAATTCTGGAGCTTGGGATTTTGTTTCAAAATTAGAAAACAAAGAAATAATAAAAGCTAGAATAAAAAATGTTCTAGCTAGAAGAAGAATAGAAGAAGTTGAAAATGAAAATCAAATGATGGATGAAATGTTAAGAAATGTTCTATACTATTCAAAAGATGTGGTATTTCAATTGAATTTAAAAGATAATAATTTAAATTATTACGGAACATTTTCCAATAAAAGTAAAGATAAGATGAGCAATAATATTAAAGATTTTAATCCTGAAAATTTTGTTCATCATGATGATATTAAATTATTAGAGGCCCTTAAAAAAAGAGTAATAGAAGGAAAAACCAATATAAATTCAGAAATAAGAATCAAAATAAAGGATGATATATATGTTTGGTGTCAACTTATTATAACAGGAATAAAAGACATAGAAGGAAAAGTAAATAAAATATTTGGAAAATTAAGTGATATTCACGAGTATAAAGAAGCAGTAACAGAAGCTATTCATATTTCAAATATTGATCCACTTACTAAATTATTTAATAGAAGAGCTTTAGATAGTTGTTTAGAAAAACATATTCTAAATAAAAATACTTTAAAGGCATATATAATTGTTGATGTTGACGATTTTAAAAATGTAAACGATACTTACGGGCATGCCAATGGGGATCTTATATTAAAATATATATCTAAAATTTTAAGGGAAACTTTTGATGAAAATGTAGTAATTGCCAGGATAGGTGGAGATGAATTTTCAATATTTTTTAAAAATGCAAAAGATATTGAATATATAGAAGAAAAATTAATGAAGTTAATAGAGTTAACAAAAAAACCTATAAAAATATCAACAGGGGAAGAATACACTCAAAGTTTAAGTGTAGGATGCTGTATAATTCCTAAAAATTCTAATTTATCTTTAGAATATGTATTTAATATGGCAGATAAAGCCCTTTATAAAAGCAAAGAAAATGGTAAAAATAGATATACTATTTCAAATTATTAGTTAAAAAAAAGGAAAAAACATGAAAATGTAGAATAATATAATAGGAGAACTAAATTATAAAGAGGTGATAAATATGAGAAAAATATTCATATTAGATACTAATGTTTTGATTCATGATCCAAATGCAATTTATAATTTTAGGGGTAACGATGTTATTTTACCTATTGAAGTGTTAGAAGAAATAGACATATTGAAGCAGAAACAAACCACAGCAGCTCATGCAAGAATGGTCTCTAGAGTCATAGAAGAAATTCGAAGTAAAGGGGATATTTCAAAGGGAGTAGAACTTCCAAATGATATCTTATTTAGAGTTGAAATAAATAGAAATTTAGATTTAATACCTGATGGTTTGAGAAAAGATGTTGTGGATAATCATATTTTAGCAGTTGTCATTGAAACTATGAAAAATAATCCAGGTGAAAATGTTATTTTTGTAACAAAGGATATTAATTTAAGAATAAAAGCTGATGCAGTTGGAATAGTAGTTGAAGATTATTCAACTGATAAGGTTGAATATGAAGAATTAGATAGAGGTTATAAAGAAATCCAAGTTAGTAAGGAAATATTTAACAAATATGATAAATCTGGAAAAATTAATGTTGAAGAACTAGATTTGGGATTTGAACCTACACCTAATTTTTATTTTGTTATAAAATCTGGTCAAGAGGAAACTTTTGGAAAATACAATGATGGAAAGGTTAAAAAATTCTTAAATGGAGATATTAATGCTTGGGGAGCTAGAGCTAGAAATCAAGAACAAAGATTTGCAATGGATTTATTAATGGATGAAGATGTGAAAGCTGTAACCTTAGTTGGAAAAGCAGGAACAGGAAAAACTTTATTATCCATAGCAGCAGGTTTAGAACAAGTTGTGGAAAGAAAAAAATATTCTAAACTTTATATAGCAAGGCCTATAATTCCAATGGGTAAAGATTTAGGATATTTACCAGGAAGTGAAAAGGAGAAACTAAGACCTTGGATGCAACCAATATTTGATAATATAGAGCTTCTAAGTGATATAAAAGGGGAAAAAGCAGGAGAAAAAGTTATAGCAGGTTTGGAATCTATGGGTCTTTTAAAGGTTGAAGCTTTAACTTATATTAGAGGTAGAAGTATTCCAAATGGTTTTATAATAATTGACGAAGCTCAAAATTTAACTCCTCTTGAAATAAAAACAATAATTACAAGGGTTGGAGAAAATACAAAAATTGTATTTACTGGAGATCCAGAACAAATAGATAGTCCTTATTTAGACAGCAATTCCAATGGACTAACATATACTGCTGAAAAATTAAAAAATGAAAAAATAGTAGGACATATAACTTTAGTAAAGGGTGAAAGATCTACTTTAGCAGAAATTTCATCAAAATTATTATAAATTATAAAACTGGAACTATAAATTAGTTCCGGTTTTTATTTTTAAAGTTTAATAAAAATATTAGAATTGAAAGTTATAGAAAGATTTAAATCAAGAATAAAGTAATTGAAAAATATGGAAATTATATATGAATAATTTATTTTTCAATGAAGTTTACAATTAGAACATGTTGCATTAAAAACATTCGCTTGATAATTTTTTTTTTAAGTGGTATACTTGTTGTAGTAAAAATAAGACATATTTAAATAGAAAAAATATTTTTTATTTTTTAGTATCTTTATTTTAATAGAT
>Ga0193951_1000392_pt1 | contig 20309 bp, 13 predicted proteins | sample BB_2_MG_FD_140370 | JGI IMG/M metagenome (GOLD analysis project Ga0193951, IMG submission 140370) | Microbial mat bacterial communities from the Broadkill River, Lewes, Delaware, United States - BB_2_MG | ecosystem: Environmental > Aquatic > Freshwater > River > Microbial mats | place: USA... | reverse complement strand
TAAGTTTTATTGTTGATAAATAGGATAGGGGGCAAAGTATTGCAATTATATAATTCGAAATTATTAATGGTAATTAGTTGTAGACATCGCTTGGAGCGAAACCTTGAAACAGTTGCAGTTGGTACTTTCGCTTGGAGCAAAACTTTGAAACAGTTGCAGTTGGTACTTTCGCTTGGAGCGAAACTTTGAAACAGTTGCAGTTGGTACTTTCGCTTGGAGCGAAATTTTGAAACAGTTGCAGTTGAGACTTTCGCTTGGAGCGAAACCTTGAAACAGTTGCAGTTGAGACTTTCGCTTGGAGCGAAACCTTGAAACAGTTGCAGTTGGGACTTTCGCTTGGAGCGAAACCTTGAAACAGTTGCAGTTGGGATTTTCGCTTGGAGCGAAACCTTGAAACAGTTGCAGTTGAAACTTTCGCTTGGAGCGAAACCTTAAAAATATTCGAAATTGTTATAAAACATTTATTTAAACGTTAAAAATGTTAAATCTGTAACAATGTGAAATCTTTTATTTTACTCTCTTTTGCTTATCAGTATAACGCTACGGCGTTTTTTTGTTGAAATTTGTTTTTTATTTCCTCTAAAATTGGTTTTGGATTTTTTTGTATTTGTTTTTATTTTTAATCGTTATAAAATTATTTACCCTTAAAATTAATATTATGATACAAGGATTTTATTACTCTAGAATGCGTGTAAACGACCTATTTGCATTCAATAGCGAAGTTAAACCGCTTGTCGATTTATTAGTTAACGAAAACGATGCTGTTTTACCAAAGATTAAACAAGATCTTGATAGTGCTTCGGATGTTTTTAATGAGATTGTTAAGAAAGCTACTGCTAAATACCAAACTAAGGAGGTAAGTGCAGGCGATATAATTCGCGACTCTGTTGGGAAGGGTTTTGTTAGCAATGTTGAGTCGTATTTATATTCGCAGGATGACAAAGAGGTAGCTGCAGCATCAAAAATACTTGTTGTAATAAATGAGGTTGGTCGATTTTTTTACGACGAGCCTTTAGCAACTCAAACAGTATTAACCGATAAGTTAATTTCGCGTTTAGAGGCCGAGTGTGCCGACGAAATAGCTCTATTAGGTTTAGGCCGATGGATTTCGAGTCTTAAAAATAGTAACAACGATTTTAAAGATTTGTACGAAACCCGAAAAAATATTGTTGAAAACTTACCAAATAGTAGCGCTACTGAATCGGGCGAGTTGTTAATTAAGTGCTATCAGCGGGCTTTTAATTACATAAATATTATTGTTGGTGTAATGAAAAATCCTGTTTTTATTTCTACAGCCGAGTCAATAAATGATATTATTACAAAGTATAATGCAATTGTTAAAGCTCGATCAACTCGTTCGGCTAACGAGCAAAATACTTCTGTGCAAGTTTAAGAATATGGTTTTTCTGCTTATTACGTCGGGAGTTGTTACTCGACTTGTATGATTTTCTAACTTATGTAAGTGAAATTGATTTGTACTTAAAGAGGTTCGCAATTGTTTGCCAACCTCTTTTTTATGTTTGATAATTTTTAATCTGATAGAAGTATTTAATTCAGTAAAAAAAAGGCTCGCGTATAAATAGCGAGCCTTTAAAAATATTGTTGTTACAACTATTGTTGTTGTTTTTCTAATTGTTGTTCAAGTTGTTCAATTGTATTGTACAACTCTTTCTCTTTGCGTTGCCACTCTTCATTAGTAGCTTGAAGCTCTTCCATATTCTGGCGCATCTCTTCTTCTTGCGATGCAAGCTCTTCGGCTTGTGTTTTCGACTGCTTTAATAATTCGGCAGTGCGAATAGTTATTTGTGCCGACGAAATTGTAGCAGCAATATCCTGAGCTACCTTTTCAAGAAAATCAATTTGATATTTTTCTAGTTCGTTGAATGATGCCAATTCAATTACACCTAATAATTTATCGTCTGCCAGCATTGGGATAATTATTAACGAACGTGGATTTGCACCACCCAACCCAGAAGTAATGTTAATATAATCGTCTGGAATGCTAGTCATGTATATTGTTTGCTTTTCAATGGCGCAGGTTCCAACAAGTCCTTCGCCTAGCTCAATAGTTTTGTGAATGAATTTTTTTCTGTCGAAAGCGTACGACGATGCCAATTCAAGTGTATCAGATGATTTATCCGACATTAAGAACAGACCACCCTGATTCATTTTAGTGTACGAAATAATTTCGCTTAAAACAGAGTCGGTAAGTGTGTTTATATTATGTTGATTGTTTCGTAAAATCTCACCAATATTCGAAATTCCGTTAATAGCCCAGTTGCGTTTCTTCTCTTCGTTGGCACGCTCTAGCTCGGCCATTTTAGCCTTTTTCAAACTGTTTCGCATGTTTATTAGCGACTCGCCCAATACGTCGTGATCTGATACTTTTTCGAAGTCAACATCAAAATTATTATCCCCAATATTCTTAGCAAAATCAACTGTCTTTTTAAGATTGTTCATCATATTGTTTAGCGAATCGGTAATAAGTTTTATTTCATCTTCCTTATCGTGATACACTTCGTTAAGTTTTCCAAGAGCAATATTGTCTGTGTCCTCAATAATTTTTTTAATAGGTTTAATTATCGATCTTTTAGTGTTTAAGCTTATAGCAATTACAATAACTAGAATCACTAAAAGGAATATAATAATTGATTTTATTATTGACGACGAGTTTGAAATAATAGTGTTATTTATATCATCAGTTATTTCTTTTAAATTATCCAGATAAGCACCTGTTCCAATCCAGTAGTCGGTTCCTTTTATCATTTCGGCATACGATATTTTTTCGGCAATACCTTTTCCTGGTTTTTCGAAATGATAATAAACAAATCCACCACCGTTTTGAGCCTCTGTTGCTAGTTTATTTACAAATACTTCGCCATTAGCATCTTTTAAATTAGCTAGGTCTTGTCCTTCAAACGATTTGTTTACAGTTATGTAAAAACAAGTTGTTTCTTTGTAAATAAAGAAGTATCCCGATTTGTCGTCTTCGTAATTAAGGTTCTTTAAATGTGTGTTAAAATAGCTGTAAAGAGAATCGGTGTTTGTTATTTTGTTGCTACTAATACCTTCGGAAAGAGTTGTTGCTACTAGGTGAGTGGCAATTTTTATTTTTACTCTCTCTGTTGAGTCTATTATTTGAGTTGTTTTATCAACAGCTACATTTTTAAGGTTGTTTTGCCCATTGTACATTAGCGTAAAAAAGACAAAAATTGATATTATAAAAGATATTATAAGAGCATTTATTTTATGCGTTATTTTAATTCTTTTAATAAGATTAGATAGCCATCCTTTTTTTTCCATGATACTTTAATATTTAATTTTTTTAAGAGAAAAGTCGTCAAAAGTATTACTATTCTTTTGTTGTGAAACGAATATTATACTATTGATTGTTATGTGTAAAGCTATAACTGCTCTTGTTTAAGACGGTTAAGTGGGTTGTTGGCAAAAAATACTATTTACATAAGTGGCTGTTTATATATGATTAAACAGGTTTTTATAGTAAAGAAATATGTCAATAATTATTTTTGTCGATACCCTATTTTGTTAATCATAAACAAATAACATTTTTCTTAATGGTTGTTTTTTTTTGGTAAAGCTCTTATTTATCTCTATACCGATTAATTTGTTGTTTGTAATCTTAACACGTAATTAAAATTGTGTCATTTTTCATTTTGCATCATTGCGTCATCGCGATTAACCAGATTATTTTTAGTATTTTTATCGCTTTGGCAAACTGTGTTATTAGCCAAGTATAATTTATTATTGTTTATAAATGGCAAGCGACGAAAATATAGAAGTATACGGTGCCCGCGAGCACAATCTTAAAGATATTAACATTACTATTCCTCGAAATAAAATTACGGTAATAACAGGTTTAAGTGGTAGTGGTAAGTCGTCGTTGGCGTTCGATACTATTTATGCCGAGGGACAGCGACGTTATATGGAGACAATGTCGGCGTATGCTCGACAATTTCTTGGAAATATGGAGCGACCCGATGTTGATAAGATAACGGGATTAAGTCCGGTAATATCTATTGAACAAAAGACAACAAATCGTAATCCGCGCTCTACTGTTGGTACTGTGTCTGAGATTTACGACTTTCTTCGATTGCTTTTTGCCCGAGCTTCTGAGGCATACTCATACAATACTGGCGAGAAGATGGTGAAATACACTATCGACAAAATTAGAGAGCTAATATTAACCAATTATATCGATAAAAAAGTAGTAATTCTTGCACCTGTTGTTAAGGGGCGAAAGGGACATTACCGTGAGTTGTTTGAGACCATTCTCAGAAAGGGCTTCTTATACGTTAGAATTGACGGGGTTATAACAGAGATTACTCATGGTATGCAGCTCGATAGATATAAGAATCATAATATAGAGATTGTTGTTGATAAAATTAAGGTTAAAACCGACGAAATAGACATTAAACGACTCTATAATAGTATTGATTTGGCTATGAAGCATGGAGGAGGAACCCTAATGATTCAGGATTTCGACTCGTCGGAAGTTCGTTACTATAGTAAAACATTAATGTGTCCAACAACGTCTATTTCTTATAGTGAACCAGCTCCACATTCATTTTCGTTTAATTCGCCTGCTGGCGCTTGCGAAAAATGTAATGGCTTGGGAAAAATTAGTGTTGTTGATATAGATAAACTTATTCCTAATCGTTCTGTTTCAATTAAAAAAGGAGGAATTGAGCCTTTGGGAGCCTTTAAAAATCTGCTGATTTTTTGGCAGATTGATGCTTTGCTAAAAAAGCATGGTCACTCTGTTGACGAACCAATAAGTAATTTTAGTGAAGATTTATTGGATAAAATACTTTTTGGATCGGAAGAGAGTCTTAAGCTTGATAATACGCCGCTAGGGGGTTCGTCGAACTTTTTTATGAGTTACGATGGTATTGCGCGTTATGTAGAGGATCAGGCAGCAGAGTCGACCTCTGCAAAGACAAATAAATTTGCCGATAGCTTTGTTCGTAAAGCTCCGTGTCCAGTATGTAATGGAGATAGACTTAAAAAAGAGTCGCTTTACTTTAAGATTGATGGTAAGAATATTTCGGAATTGGCCAATATGGAACTTGGCAAATTACTCGTTTGGTTTCATGATGTTGAGTCGAGAATACCAAAACGAAGCAAAATTATTGCAACCGAAATATTAAAAGAGATACGCACACGACTTCATTTCTTAATTGATATAGGTTTAGATTATTTGAGTTTAAACCGTCCGTCTGGTAGCCTTTCTGGTGGCGAAAGTCAACGAATTCGTTTAGCCACACAGATAGGATCGAAACTTGTTAATGTACTTTATATTCTCGATGAACCAAGTATTGGGCTTCATCAACGCGATAATATAAAGCTTATTAAATCTTTAAAAGAGCTTCGCGATGCAGGTAATTCTGTTATTGTTGTTGAGCACGATAAAGATATGATGCTTGCTGCCGATTATATTGTTGATATGGGGCCTGGTGCAGGTCGTCATGGAGGTAACATTATTGGCGTTGGCCACCCTGACGATTTTTTAAAGCTCGACTCTGTAACTGCTAAATTCTTATCAAACAAAGTTACAATTGATGTTCCTGAGTTTCGTAGAGAGGGAAATGGTAAATCGTTGAAAATATTTGGTGCCAACGGAAATAATTTAAAATCGGTTGACGTTGAGTTTCCTCTTGGGAAGTTTATATGTATAACTGGTGTTTCAGGTAGTGGAAAATCGACTCTGTTAAACGGGACTCTTCAGCCCATTTTAAGTAAACATTTTTATAGGGCAAAGAAAGAGCCTTTGGAGTTTTCTAAGATTGAAGGTTTAGAGAATATTGATAAGGTAATTGTTGTTAATCAGTCGCCGTTGGGTCGCACTCCGCGTTCTAACCCTGCAACTTATACAGGTGTTTTTACTGATATTAGAAAACTTTTTGAGCAAACATCTGATGCTAAAATACGTGGATTTAAGGCTGGTAGATTCTCTTTTAATGTAAAAGGAGGGCGTTGCGAAACCTGCAAAGGTGCTGGATTACAAGCTATAGAGATGAACTTTTTGCCCGATGTTTATGTAAAATGCAAAGAGTGTAATGGTTTGCGATACAACAAAGAGACTTTGCAAGCAAAGTTTAAAGGGAAGAATATTAGTCAGGTTTTAGAGATGACCATAAATCAGGCAGTGGAGTTTTTTGAAGCTGTTCCAGCAATTTATAACAAGCTTAAATCGTTGCAGACTGTTGGTTTGGGATATATTACTCTTGGTCAGCCTTCAACAACACTATCTGGTGGCGAATCGCAACGTGTTAAGCTGGCTACCGAAATGGCAAAAAAAGATACTGGTAAAACATTATATATTCTTGATGAGCCAACAACAGGTTTGCATTTTCAAGATATTAAACAGCTTTTGGGAGTGATTCAAGATTTGGCAAACAGAGGAAACTCAATTATTGTAATAGAACATAATCTTGATGTGATTAAAATGGCCGATCATATTATTGATATTGGTCCCGAGGGTGGAGCAGAAGGAGGTACTGTTGTTTTTTCTGGTACTCCCGAAGAGATGATAAAACATGATATTGGTTACACATCGCATTTTTTAAAGAAAGAGTTGGAAATAGGAGTTGAGAATTAAAAATAACTACGAGCCTAAAATATTATATACCCTAACTATTAATAATGAAATTATGTCTGAAAATATATTTTTAAAAATACTCAACACCGGAGAAAAAATAGAGACGCCTCAAGGTGTTAGTCTTTTGTCTATAGCTAATAAGATTGGTGAATCTCGTAAATACTTTGGTGCTTATGTTAATAATAAAGCCAAAAGTCTTTCGTACGAGGTTTTTAAACCAAAGCAAATTCAGTTTATCGATTATTCTGACCCCGAAGGTCAACGAATGTATTTTCGATCTTTGTTTTTTGTGTTGATGAGAGCTACAGAAAATCTTTTTCCTGAGGCTAAATTGAGTATTGAATTTTCAGTATCAAAAGGTTATTACTGTAATATTTCTGGGCAGAAGAGTGAATTTGTTATTGATGATATTTTTGCTTTAGGAGAGGAGATGAGGCGAATTATAAGTCTCGATTTGCCTTTTGTTCGTAGCGAAATAACTACCGATAAAGCGCTGTCGCTTTTTGCTTCAAAAGGTTATTACGAAAAAATAAAAGTGTTAGAAAGTTCGGGTAAGATATTTACTCCAATATATACGTTAGATGGAATGCAAGATTTTTTCTATGGTGAACTTGTTCCTTCTACTGGTTATTTGAAGTTATTTGATTTGGTTAAGTATTATAGTGGAATGCTTTTGCGAGTACCTCTTTCTCAAAATAAGGATGAAATGTCAGGTATTGTATTGCAAAATACTATGTATGATGTTTTTCTTGAAAATAGAGAGTGGCTCAATATAATTGGAGTTAAAGGGATAGGTAGTTTGAATATAGCTATAGAGCAAAGAGATATCGATGAGTATATAAAAATTTCGGAAGCTCTGCACGAGAAAAAAGTAGCTTACATAGCCGACGAGATAGGTAAGAATAAAAATAAAAAGATAATTCTTATATCAGGTCCTTCGTCGTCAGGGAAAACAACTTTTGCAAAGCGTTTGGCTATTCAGTTAAAAGTGCTGGGAATTAAACCTGTTAATATTTCACTTGATAATTATTTTGTTGATAGAGATAAAACTCCACTTGATGAGAATGGTGAATACGATTTTGAGTCAATTAATTCGTTAGATGTAAAGTTTTTTAATAGTAATTTGGTTGATTTGTTGGATGGAAAAGAGGTATTGTTACCGAAGTTTTCGTTTGAAACCGGGGAGCGATTTTTCGATGGTGAGAAACTTAAGATGACTGATAACTCTGTACTTGTAATTGAGGGAATTCATGGTCTTAATCCTATGTTAACTCCGTCTGTAAGCAGTGATAATAAATATAAAATTTATGTTTCTGCTTTAACTGCAATTTCAATGGATGGTCATAACCGAATTCCTACTACTGATAATAGATTGATTCGACGTATTGTGCGAGATTTTAAGTACCGCAATTATTCGGCTCAAAATACAATAAAAAGATGGCCAAGTGTACGTAGGGGGGAGGATAAATATATTTTTCCTTATCAGGAAGAGGCTGATATAATGTTTAATTCGGCTCTATTCTACGAAATTGGAGTTTTAAAAAAGTTTGTTGAGCCTATGTTGTTGAGTGTTCCTGAAACATGTGTCGAGTATCGTGAGGCTTATAGATTACTTAATTTCTTGTCTTATATTTCACCAATTAGTACTGACCAAATTCCTTCTACTTCAATTTTGCGTGAGTTTCTAGGAGGTAGTGGTTTTGAGTATTAATAAAAAAACAATTTTTTTGTATTATTCTGTTATGAACTTTGTTATATTTGCTATTGTGTGTATTTTAGCGGATTAGAAAATCAATAGAGAAGTTATGTTTAAATTCATAAAAGTATTTCCTGCATTGTTATGGCTTATAGGAGCTATAGGTGTAATTGGGGATTCTTCCGATACTAAAGTTAATGTTACATTTCCTTCATCTGTTGATGCTGGTAAGTTTTTTGATGTTGAGGTTGAAATAGAAAAAGGTAATTTGGCAGATTTTGCTCGTTTTATTCAAAAACTACCTAATGGATTACACGCTACTCCAATAGAAACAAATAATGCCGCTTTTTATTTTACTAAAGGAGAAGTTCGTTTTATATGGATGAAATTGCCAAGTAGCGATAAATTTTCTGTAAAATATAGGGTGCATGTAAATTCAAAATTAAAGGGATCATTTGATTTAAATGGTGGTTTTTATTATTTAACTACAGATAAGAAAAGAGATTCAAAGTTATTAGACTCTTCAGTTATTAATATTGTACCTGATCCTAATCAACCTCTGGCTAGCCTTGTAGATATTAATGACTTTGGTGTTAATAATAATGTATATGATATATATAATGCTTCTTTGGGTTTAGCGTGTATTCGCCTAAAGCCTTCTTTTAATACCGATGGTTCATATAATGTTAATATTGTGGTTAACCGTGGAAATATGACAGGCTTTTCGAAAGTTGTTGAGTTTATTCCAGATGGTTATACTATAGAGCCTATTGATATTAAAGGGGCAACTTTTCAGTTTAAAAATCAGCAAGCAAAATTTTTATGGAAGATATTACCATTGGAAAGTCAGTTTGTTATTTCTTATAAAGTTATTCCTGAAAACGATAATATAGGTGAACCTCAAATACATGGTAAGTATTCTTATATTGATAAAAATGCAACAATATCATACAATACTAACGAAAAGAATATTAATTTCTTAGATGCTTCACCTAAAGAGATAGAGTTAGCTTTAGCCAATGTTCGAAAGGATAATATAGCTGTTGGAAATGAGTTTGATCAAAGTTCTGTTTTAGCAATAAATAATAATTCGGTACAAAATAATATTGTTGAACAAAAAGCAATCGTTAATAAAGTTACTACCAAAAATAGTCTGTTAGCTTCTAAAAATATGTTGATTGCTGAGAAGGGTTTATATTATAGAGTTCAGATTGCAGCTAGTCGTATACCAATAAATATTGAAAAAACATTTTCGAAATTACATCTTAATAAAGATGTTAAGTATGAAAGAAATGATGGATGGTATAAATATTCTGTTGGATCATTCCCTGTTTATAGAGATGTGAAGAGATATAGGGATTATTTATGGACTGAAAAGGGAAAGACAGATGCTTTTGTAACAGCATATAGTAATGGTAAGCGAATTACTATTCAAGAAGCTTTAATAGCTTCACATCATGAATGGATTAAGTAATATATATTGAAACGACCATAAGAAGAAGTTTTTTATAAGCGAGAATGAATATTTTGGGAGTTCCAAGTGACAATATAAAGTCAATTTAGACATATGAACAAGGGTTTTAAATTTTTCTTATTGCTACTAGTTAGCATATTCTTTTCATCTAATGCATTTTCTCAAGAAGATGATGATCCATGGATGCAAGTTCTTACTGATACTATTATTAATGAGAATCCTGTATACATGCCTGTTATTGGAATAGGGCCTGGTTATTTTAATTTTTTTGGTGAGATGCAGAACCCTGGTTGGTCTCCTTTAAATGGAAATTACGGAGGTAAATTAAATATTTCTGTGTTTTTTGATAAACGACATTCTATTAGATTTAATTTTGGTGTTATGTATGGTTCCCTTAATGGTCATTCTGATTCTAAATATGTTCCTAGTAATATGAACCATAATTTTAAAACAACTTTGGTTGTTGGAGGAGTGGGGTTTGAGTATAATTTTGCTCATATGTATAGACAGAAACCTAAAGCATCTCCATTTATTGGACTAGGAGTTGAGGTATATAATTATAGCCCTAAGGCAGATATGTTTTACAATAAAAATGGTTCTAATCTTCCTTATTATTATTGGAATGATGGTACTGTTAGACTTGTTTCTCAGACAGAAGGAAATCCTCTTACTTCAGAAATTGTGACACCAGATGACGATTATGAGACAGACTTAAGTACTTTAGATTTGTTTAAAACAGGATCGTATTCACAGGTTGCTATTGGTTTATCTGCTGATGCGGGTGTCGATTTTCCTTTAACTGATCGTGCTTCTATTCGTTTTGGCTCGTCTATTCATTATGCTTTTTCTGATAATATTGATAATGTATCTGATAAGGTTCGCGATAATTATCCTGATGTAGCTATAAAAAGTGGTAATGATTACTATGTTTTTACATATACAACATTTAATTTAGATCTATTTTCTAGTGACGAATCGAAAATTGTTCAGAATGTTTATGCAGAAGCAGATTTCGATGAAGAGTTGTATGAAGATGAGGATAATGATAATGTATTAGATTTGTCGGATATGTGTTTGGGTACTCCGTTTGGTGTTGAAGTTGATTCGTTGGGATGTCCATATGATAAGGATAAAGATGGAGTGCCAGATTATAGAGATTTGCAGAATGATACTAAGTATGGATATCCTGTTGATGTCGATGGAAAATCTCTTATTGATGTTTTACATCCAAGTTTGTTGCCTGTTGAAGCTGTTGAAAGAGAGTATGCTTATATGATTCCTGTATCGAAGTCGTGGAGTACTTTTGATTCAAAAAACAATAAAATTGTTATTCCTAAGAAATTTAAGAGTGTTGATACTGATGGTGATGGATTTATCTCTTATGATGAGGTTCTAAAAATTATAGATTTATTTTTTGATTTTAAAACCGATTTTAAGGTTGAAGATATTTATGAGTTAAATGACTTGTTCTTTGCTCAATAAAATATATGGCGTTAAAAAGAAGAGTCAACTTTTAGTTGACTCTTCTTTTTAATTATTCTATTAAAAGCTTTTCTTAATTCTATCCATTTCACGTTTAGAATCTTTGCTTTTTAAATCTTCACGCTTATCATGAGTTTTCTTTCCTTTTGCAAGTGCTATTTCAATTTTTGCCCAACCTCTGTCGTTTACAAAAATTTTTGTTGCAATTATTGTCAATCCTTTCTCTTGGGTATTTTTTAAAAGCTTGTTTAACTCCTTGCGCTTAAGTAAAATTTTGCGCTCTCTTTTTGGAATATGATTATTTCTGTTTCCCCAATAATATTCGGAAATATGCATTCCTTGAACCCATAATTCATTATTATGAAAAACACAATAACTGTCAACTAGGCTTGCTTTACCTAATCTAATCGATTTTATTTCTGTCCCAGCAAGTTCAATTCCGCCAATAAATTTTTCAATAAATTCGTAATTAAATGATGCTTTTTTATTTCGTATAACTGTATTCTTCATTGTTATTAGCTTGGTAAAATAGATTGTGCACTTGTTAGTGCGTTAAAAATGCCACTAAAAATCATATTACAAATTAGCTTAGCTAATACAGCAACAATGATTGTAGTTATTGTTATAATTAACTTTCTATCCTCGGTTGTTTTAAAAAATATTTTTACTCCTATCCAAAATAAGTAAAATGAATATAGACTGAAGATCCATACAAAATCTAAATTATAGTGGAATGATGCAACAGCATTTGCCAATAGAGTAGGTGTTAACGAATAGATAATTAAATTTGTTGATACGTCGATTCTGCTATCTAAATGCATAAAGCGACACAGTTCTTTTAATAAGATTACAGATATTGTACCCCATGCCAAAAAAGAAATAATATGTGTCAGTATTTGTGCAAATTTATAAAAAATCGATTCATCTAGTCCGAAGAAGATACTACCAACTAATCCTATTATCAGCCACACTACTATTATAGGTAATAAATAGGCTTTTAATAAAAAGGTTGTAGGTTTAATATTTGCTTTATTGTCCGAAAAAAAAGTATTCGGAGATGCTAGAAGACTTTTTATGTCAGAAAAAATAGTTCTAAAAATCATATCTGTTATTTATGTCTGCAAATTTAACTTAATTTTACAACAAAAATATAAAATAACCTATCATATGAACACTCCATATAATCTTGTTACCATAATTGGTCATACTGCTGCAGGAAAAACTTCTGTTGCTACTCATTTGGCACATAAATTAAAATCAGAAATTATTAGTGGCGATTCGCGTCAGGTATACAGAGGAATGGATTTAGGAACAGGAAAAGATATTGAGGAGTATGTAGTTGATGGTGAAAAGATACCTTATCATTTAATTGATATTTGTCATGCCGGATATAAATATAATGTATATGAATTTCAAACAGACTTTTTTAAAGCTTTTGAAGATATTTCAAGTCGTAAAATGTTGCCTGTTTTTTGTGGAGGGACAGGAATGTATGTTGAGTCAGTGCTGAAAGGGTATAAGCTGGTTGCTGTTCCAGATAATCCAGTACTTAGAAACTCTTTAAAAGAAAAATCGCTTGATGAATTAACTCATATACTTGAGTCATATAATTCTATGCATAATAAAAGCGATCTAGAAACTAAACGCAGAGTTATTCGAGCAATTGAAATTCAGAATTATTATAAGGAACATGGTGATGATCTGAATGTTAATTTACCGAAAATTAATAACCTGCTAGTAGGTATTCGTTTCGATAGAGAAACTCGTCGCCAAAGAATAACTGAACGACTTTATCAGCGTTTAGAAATGGGAATGGTTGACGAAGTGAAAACATTAATTAATTCAGGTGTTAATCCAGATGACTTAATATATTATGGGTTAGAATATAAATTTCTGACACTTTTTATCACTGGTAAATTATCATACGATGAAATGGTTAATCAATTAAATATAGCTATCCACCAGTTTGCTAAGCGACAAATGACTTGGTTTAGAAAAATGGAAAAAGATGGTTTCAACATTAATTGGATTGAAGGAGATGTTCCGTTAGAAGAAAAAATTAATATTATTGAATCTTTGCTTGTTAGTTAGGGTTATATGTCTCTTAATCGTTTGTTAAATTCTAATTTGTTCTTCTCTATATCTAACTTACTTATTGTTTCTTTAATTGAGGATAATATTTTGTCGTTTTGTCCGAATTCTTTTCTGAGTCCATGACTGTCAATTTTTTGAATAGCCTCTTCAATGGTTAATTCAGATAAATCGAAAGTTGGTATATAGAATTTATCGTATGATTTTTTTCTTTCAATTTTTGATAATAATCCCATGTTTAATAGTAATTCTGCGCATTCAGATAGAATGTTTTCGTCAATTTCTAATTTTTTGGCAAGTTTTGATTGTCCAATAGGTCTCCTGTTAGCTAAGAAATTGTTAATTATATGGGTTAGTATTAAGATCATAGCTATTCGTCTGTTGGACCAGCTTAGTTTACTGAACTCAGTATTGCTTGTTAAGTGATATTTGTTTTGATGGTTAACAGAAAAGACTGTTCCCAGTAAAACTATTATCCAGCTAGTGTTTAGCCAAATTAGAAAAAGAGGGAAAGCTGCAAAGGTTCCATAAATTGAATTATATCTTGATACTCCAATTTGAAAGTGAATATATCCCCATTGTGTAATTTGAAAAATTGTTCCAGCTATTATTCCTGCTAAAATTGCTGATTTTATATTTACCCTAGTGTTTGGAATTATAGCATAGAGGAGCGAGAAGAGTATCCACACTAATAAATATGGAATACATTTTAATAAGAAGAAAATCAGAGGTGAGAAAAATCCTAATAGGCTTATTCTTTCCGCTAAATTACTTACTGATGTTGTTATGTAAACATTGGCACTACTCGATAACAGAATTAGTACAGGAGCTAAGAGAAGAATTGAAAAATAGTCGGCAAATTTTCGTGACCATGACCTAGCTTTTTTTACACCCCAAATAGCATTAAAAGATAATTCTATGTCACTTAGAACTTTCAGTACTGTCCAGAAAAGAATAATTAAACCTATTCCAGCAATAAAACCTCCTTTTGTATGATCGAGCATGTTTTGAGCAAATTGTAAAACATACTCTAATACTTCTTGTTGATTTGAAAATTTTTCGAAAAGAAAGCTTTGTAGTGATTTTTCGATGCCAAAACCTTTTGCTATTCCAAAAACAATGGCTACAAGAGGAATTACTGAAAGCATTGTGTATAGAGTTAAAGACGATGCTCTTAAAGGAATATCGTCTTTTTTGTATGATACTGCAGTTGAGAAAATTAATCTTATTGTCTTAATCGAACCACGAATAAATTTGTTATAGTTTTCAATTTTTATATCCCAGAGGTTTATATCCAATATTTTTTTCAGCTTTGTCATTTTTTTTAAATTGTATTGTAGCCAATAAAGTTAATAAAAAAGGGTGAATCAATGGATCACCCTTTTTGGTTTAAAATATTATTTATTTACTCTATTCTTCTACCTCTTCGTAAGCTTTTAGAAGTTTTTCTTGAATATCACTAGGAACTTGACTGTATTCTGCATATTCCATCGAGTACATCGCACGTCCACCTGTAATAGAACTTAATGCAGTAGAGTATTTATTCATTTCTGCAAGAGGAACACGAGCTTTTATAACTTCGAAACCTTTTTCAGACGACATGCCCTGAACAACAGCTCTTCGGGTTTGTAGATCACTCATAACATCTCCCATATAATCAGAAGGAACTCGTACCTCTACATTATATATAGGTTCCATAATTTTAGGGCCAGCATTTTTAAATGCCTCTCTGAAAGCTTGTCTACCTGCTAATTTAAACGAAATTTCGTTAGAATCAACGGGGTGCATTTTACCGTCGTATAAAGCAACTCTAATATCTCTAGCGTAACTTCCTGTTAATGGACCCTCTTCCATTTTTTCCATTATACCTTTTAATATAGCAGGCATAAATCTATTGTCAATTACTCCTCCTACTATGCAGTTATAAAAAACAAGTTTACCGCCCCAAGGAAGATTTTGAATGTCTTCGTGTTTAACGTTAACCTTAATTTCAGAGTTATTTACTTTAAAGACAGTAGGTTTTGGCATGTCCTCAAAAAAAGGTTCAATAACCATATGAACTTCTCCAAATTGACCAGCTCCTCCTGACTGCTTTTTATGTCGATATGTTGCTTGTGCAATTTTAGTAATAGTTTCTCTGTATGGTATTTTAGGTGCTATAAATTCTGTTTCAAGTTTATACTCGTTTGTCATTTGAGATTTAAGGATATTTAAATGATGTTCACCTTGTCCTGAAACAATAACTTGTTTAAGCTCTTTTGAATATTCTACAACTATAGTAGGATCTTCTCCATGCATTTTTGTTAATACTTCACTTAGTTTCTCCTCTTCTCCATCCTTAACTGTTTTAATAGCAGTTCTGAATTTTGGATTAGGGTATTTAATAGCTTCATATTTCCAGTCATTACCTGGTGCATTAAGAGTATTATTAGTTTTTGTGTTTTTGAGTTTAACAGCTGCTCCGATATCACCTGCTTCAAGTTGCGAAACTTTAACTCTATTTTTTCCTGCTACAACAAAAAGCTGTGTCATTCTTTCTTTAGCTTGAGTGTTAGAATTTATTAAATCCGTGCCCTCTGTCAAAGTTCCTGAACGTACTTTAAAATAACTGATTTCACCAACATGATCTTCTATTGATGTTTTAAAGACAAATAATGATACAGGACCTTTTGAGTCGCAAGTTATTTCTTCTCCTTTTTCTGTTTTAGCTAGCTTAACTTCGTTTGGATATGGTGCTACATTTATAATGAATTCCATTAATCGTTTTGTGCCAATGTTTCTTCTAGCCGAAATACAAAAAATAGGAAATAATCCTCTTTGCGCCATCCCTGCAGAAATACCTTTACGCATCTCGGTTTCATTCAAAGTTCCTTTATCGAAATATAATTCCATTAGAGCTTCGTCGTTTTCTGCTGCTGCTTCAACTAATATATTATGTAATTCGTTGGCTTTTTCAAGTTCATCTTTAGGGATGTCTAGTATTTCTCTTTCACCATTATCTCCTTTAAATTTGTACATCTTCATAAGAAGTACATCAATAATAGCTTCAAAACCTTCACCTGTTGAAATAGGATATTGAACAGTAATAACTTTATTTGCTCCGTAATTTGCTTTTAATGTGTCAATTGTATTTTCGAAGTTTGCTTTTTCGCTATCTAGTTGGTTTATAGCAAAAATTACAGGTTTTCCATGTTGAGAACAATATCTATACATTATATCAGTTCCCACTTCAACTCCGTGTTGAGCATTAATAACTATAATTCCTGTATCGGATGCTCTTAATGCAGTTATTACTCCTCCACAAAAGTCGTCTAATCCTGGAGTGTCAATTATATTAAGTTTTTTATCTAAAAACTCAGTATATAATACAGTAGAGTAGATTGAGCTCTCATATTGATGCTCAATTTTGTGATAGTCTGAAACTGTATTTTTACTAGCAACTTCTCCTCGGCGGTCTATCACCCCACCTTCAAACATCATAGCCTCGGCTAACGTGGTTTTTCCAGAACCAGCGCTACCGAGAAGGGCAATGTTTTTAATCTCGTTAGTTTTGTAACTTCTCATAAGTTTAAAATTATTAAATAATGATTTTTGGTGTTTTATTAAAATTTGGTTCTTAAAAGTAATAATTATTTTATAATGTGCAACTCGTGCTAATTTTTGATTATGAGTTTTATCAAATTAAATTCATAAAAATCTTGTAAATAATTCATTTCTGATAATCTTTTTGAAAGTTGATGAAAATTGATCTGAATAAAAGTTATTTAAATTCAAAAAGTTGTGTTTTTTTTATTACATTTGCAGGCTTAAAATAGGGATGGATTATGCTGGTTAGTCCTGAATTGTTTTAGTGAATTAAAAGGTTTACAGAGTAGTAGCTGTAATTTATTTTAAATAGCAAAGGATGAGAAAATAAGCTTATTCTTTGTTGTTGATATAATTTATATATACCTTTGCAGACCAAAATTGTAATATTTTTAATATTTAAATGTAGTATTTATATGCCTACAATTCAGCAGTTAGTAAGAAATGGACGTGACAGGATTGTTGAGAAAAGTAAGTCTCGCGCATTAGACTCTTGTCCACAAAGACGTGGAGTTTGCGTACGTGTTTATACTACTACTCCTAAGAAGCCTAACTCGGCAATGCGTAAAGTTGCTCGTGTTAGATTGACTAACGGAAAAGAGGTGAATGCCTATATTCCAGGAGAAGGACACAACTTACAAGAACACTCAATCGTGTTAGTTCGCGGTGGTAGGGTAAAAGATTTACCTGGGGTAAGATACCACCTTGTTCGCGGTGCTTTGGATGCATCGGGAGTTGAGGGTCGCAAGCAACGTCGTTCAAAGTACGGTGCTAAAAGACCAAAGAAGTAATTAATTAATAATTCTTAGAAAAGCAATGAGAAAGTCAAAGCCAAAAAAGAGAATTTTGTTACCAGATCCTAGATTTAATGATCAGTTGGTGACAAGATTTGTTAATGACTTAATGGTTGACGGAAAAAAAAGTCTGGCCTACAAGATCTTCTATAATACGATGGATATTGTAGGGGAAAGAATGAAAGATTCTGATAAGACTCCGCTAGAGATTTGGAAAAAAGCTCTAGAAAATGTTACTCCAGCTGTGGAGGTAAAAAGCCGTCGCGTTGGAGGATCAACTTTTCAGGTACCAATGGAAGTTCGTGCAGAAAGAAAGAACTCTATTAGTATCAAAAACCTGATTTCATTCGCACGTAAGCGTTCTGGTAGATCTATGGACGAGAAACTTGCAGCGGAGGTTATTGCAGCCTTTAATGAAGAAGGTGGCGCGTACAAGCGTAAAGAGGATATGCACCGTATGGCGGAAGCCAATAAAGCATTTGCTCATTTTAGATTTTAATTGAATTTAAGTAAGAGAGATGGCTAAGACAAGAGATTTGAGATATACCAGAAATATTGGTATCATGGCTCACATCGATGCCGGTAAAACAACAACTACTGAACGTATTTTGTTTTACACTGGTATTACACACCGTATTGGTGAGGTTCACGACGGTGGTGCTACTATGGACTGGATGGTTCAGGAGCAAGAAAGAGGTATCACTATTACTTCTGCTGCTACTACAACTTTCTGGAAATACAATGATGAGAACTATAAAGTTAACATTATTGATACTCCTGGTCACGTTGACTTTACTGTTGAGGTAGAGCGTTCGCTTCGTATTCTTGACGGAGCTGTTGCTGTTTTCTGTGGTGTTGGTGGTGTTGAACCTCAATCAGAAACTGTTTGGAGACAGGCTAACAAATACAACGTTCCACGTATCGGTTTCGTTAATAAAATGGATCGTTCGGGTGCTGATTTTTACAATGTTCTTTCTCAAATTAGAGAAAACCTTGGTGCTAATCCAATTCCTCTACAAATTCCTATTGGTAGAGAAGCTGAGTTTGCAGGGGTTATCGATTTGATTAAAAACGTTGCTATTACTTGGACTGATGACGCAAATTTTGGTTCTACTTTTACAGAGAGTCCAATTCCTGCTGAATTAGCTGAGGAAGCAGCTGAGTGGAGAGAAAAATTATTTGAAGCAGTTGCAGAGTATGACGAAGCATTGTTAGAGAAATTTTTCGAAGATCCTGAAACAATTACTCCAGAAGAATGCTACGCAGCAATTCGTAAGGCAACAATTGATATGACTATTGTTCCTATGCTTTGTGGTTCTGCATTTAAGAACAAAGGTGTTCAAAGTTTATTGGACGCTATTGTGACTTACTTGCCTAGTCCAATGGATGTTGAAGGTATTACAGGTATGAACCCAAAGACTGAAGAAGAAGAAACTCGTCTTCCTTCTGTAGATCAGCCTTTAGCTGCTTTAGCGTTTAAAATCGCAACCGATCCTTTCGTAGGTCGTCTTGCTTTTATGCGTTTATACTCAGGTTCTTTACCTGCCGGATCATATGTTCTTAATACAAGAAGTGGTAACCGTGAAAGAATTTCTAGAATCTACCAGATGCACGCAAACAAACAAAATCCTATCGATGTTATCGAAGCTGGAGATATTTGTTCTGCTGTAGGATTTAAAGATATTCGTACAGGTGATACTCTTTGTGATGAGAAACATCCAATTGTTCTTGAATCAATGGATTTCCCAGCCCCAGTTATTGGTGTTGCTATTGAACCTGTATCACAAAAGGATCTTGATAAATTAGGAAACGCTCTTTCAAAGCTTGCTGAAGAAGATCCTACTTTTACTGTAAAAACAGATCAAGAGACAGGTCAGACAGTTATTAGCGGTATGGGTGAGCTTCACCTAGAAATTATCGTTGACCGTCTTAAGCGTGAGTTTAAGGTAGATTGTAATCAAGGTAAACCTCAAGTAACATATAAAGAGGCTATTACTGCAACTGTTGATCACCGTGAGGTTTTCAAGAAGCAATCAGGAGGTCGTGGTAAATTTGCTGATATCGTTATCGAAATTGGACCTGCTGACGAAGGTAAAGAAGGTCTTCAATTTGTTGATGTAGTAAAAGGAGGTAACATTCCTAAGGAATTTATTCCTTCTGTTGAAAAAGGTTTTAAAGAAGCTATGAAGAATGGTGTCCTTGCTGGATTTACTGTTGACAGCTTAAAAGTTACATTGAAAGATGGTTCGTTCCACCCTGTGGATTCAGACCAATTATCATTCGAACTTGCTGCTAAAATGGCATTCCGTCACGCTGTTCCTAAAGCTAAGCCAATTTTATTGGAGCCTATTATGAAAGTAGAAGTTATTACTCCTGAAGATAATATGGGAGATGTAATTGCTGACTTTAATAAACGTCGTGGTCAAATTGAAAGCATGGATAGTAAAGCTGGAGCTCGTGTAGTAAAAGCTAAAGTACCATTGTCAGAGCAATTTGGATATGTTACAGCTCTTCGTACTATTACTTCTGGTCGTGCTACTAGCACTATGGAGTTTTCTAACTTCGCTG
>Ga0193951_1000391_pt1 | contig 20357 bp, 19 predicted proteins | sample BB_2_MG_FD_140370 | JGI IMG/M metagenome (GOLD analysis project Ga0193951, IMG submission 140370) | Microbial mat bacterial communities from the Broadkill River, Lewes, Delaware, United States - BB_2_MG | ecosystem: Environmental > Aquatic > Freshwater > River > Microbial mats | place: USA... | reverse complement strand
ATTTACAGGTATTAAAAACTTTTTAGAGTTATAGAGAGGCTTTTGCCTCTCTACAATTTATTAAGCTAGTGCCTCTTGTGCATATTTTTTACCAAGAGAGTAAGCTAGTTTATTCGCTTCATGTACTTTTGGTGGTACTTTTGAAAGCATAACTTCAATTACTAAATCGTCATCAAGAACCTTTGTCATCTCAACTGTAATTGCAAGAGCAACAACTGATTGAGTGATTACATTTCCAACTTCTTCTTTAGCAATAGTAATAATAGGAATTTCAATAATTCTCCATCTTTTTCTATCTTCTTCACTTGGAGTTACAAGGTTTGGCTCTATTACAATAATAGCCCCATCTTTTACACCATTTTTAAAGTTATTAAAACTAACCTGTGCAGTAGCAATCATAAATTCAATCTCACCCTCATTTGCATAAGGAAAAAGTATTTCACTCTCATCAAGAAGGATATCAACTTTTGTTGGACCTCCTCTAACTTGAGAAGTATAAGTTGATGCTTTTACACCATAACCACCTTCCTTTATTTTTGCCACAGCTAAAATTTCACCAGCAAGAATAACTCCTTGACCACCAACACCAACAAATCTTAATTGTCTTCTCATAATGGTCTCCTATAACTTAACTGTAGTTTTATTTTGTGCAGCTTCGATGACTTTCTCGTAACTTTCACAATACTCTGGGTTATCATACTGTTTTAAAATACCTGTTGGCAATTTATTATGTTTCTCATCATCTGGTAAAGCTTCATATTTTTTAAGAGGAAGTGTCATATCTTCAATCCAATTAAGGTTTTGAACTGCTTCACCCATCTTATTTTTTCTACCAAGATTAATATGACAGTTTGAAAGCATTTCCATAAATGAATACCCTTTATGTTTAAAACCTGCAACAATTACTTTTTCCATTTTTGCTGGATCTAAAACTGTTTCTCTTGATATAAAAGTTGCTCCCGCACCAAATGCAAGTTTAGCAGCATTAAATGTTGGATCGATATTACCATATTGAGCTGTTACAGTCCACATTCCTGTAGGAGTAGTTGGACTTGTTTGAGAATTAGTTAAACCATAAATAAAGTTATTAATTAAAATATGATTTAAATCTATATTTCTTCTACAACCATGAATTGTATGATTTCCACCAATAGCTAAACCATCTCCATCTCCTGTTACAACAATAACATGCTTCTCTGGATTTGCAAGTTTTATACCAGTAGCATAAGCAATTGCACGACCATGGGTAGTATGAACTGTGTTACAGTCTATATATGAGCTAAAACGACCACTACAGCCGATACCAGATACTACACAAACATCTTTCATATCCCATCCCATTTTATCAATAGCACGAATAACTGATTTTAGTATAACTCCATCTCCACATCCCCAACACCATAATGTTGGCATCTTATCAACTCTAAGATATTTATCGTAATCAAAAGCCATTAAAACATCTCCTTAACTTTTGCTACCATTTCTAGTGGTGCGATTGGTCTACCATTTGCTTTATGAAGTGTAGCAAAATCATCTCTCTTCATAACTCTTTGAATTTCTTCTAAGTATTGACCCATATTTAATTCCGTAACAAAGATTTTTTCAAATCTCTCGCCAATTTCTCTTAGCTTATCTGTTGGACTTGGCCAAAGTGTAATTGGTCTAAATAGTCCAGCTTTAATTCCATCTTTTCTTAATTTAGTAACAGCTTCTTTAGCACCACGAGAGATACTACCATAAGCTATAATACAAACTTCAGCATCATCAAGCATGAACTCTTCATATTGAACTAGCTCTTCAGCTTTATTATTAACTTTACCCATTAAACGCTCTATATTAAATTGACAGGCAAGCCCATCTTCTGTAGGGTGACCCTTTTCTCCATGATGAAGCCCCGTTACATGATAATGATATCCTTCAAAAAAAGGATTTAATACTGCTGGCTCATCCATTTTAACGCCATAAGGTTTATAATCTTTAGCATCACCATCAAATCTAGCTCTTTTTATAACACTTTTTTGAATCTCTTCTAAGTCTGGAAGAATTGCTTTTCCATGCATATGACCTAAAGTTTCATCTAAAAGAAGAAAAACTGGCGTCATATATTTTTCTGCCATATTAAATGCTCTTACTGTTTCTGTATATGCTTCTTCTAGGGAACCTGGACAAAATGTTATAGAAGCATAATCACCATGTGTTGGATACTTTGCTTGTCCAATATCTGCTTGACTTACACGAGTTGGAAGACCAGTTGAAGGACCACCACGCATAACATTAACAATAACCAAAGGAATTTCAGCTATGAAAGCATAACCTATTTGTTCTGATTTTAATGATATTCCAGGACCACTAGTCGCAGTCATTGCTTTTTTACCACTCATTGATGCACCAAGTGCAACACATATCCCTGCTATTTCATCTTCCATTTGGATAAATTTACCACCTACTTTTGGTAAACTTACACTTAGATCATGTGCAATTTCACTCGATGGAGTAATAGGATAGCCACCAAAAAATTCACAACCACAATCTATAGCGGCTTTTGCTGAAAGCGCATTCCCGCTTGAAATTAATTCTCTTGCCATATTTATGACTCCCTATGCACTTAGTTTTCTAAATTTATTGTCTTTAACCGCTTGGGCACGCTCTTTAGCTTCATCTGTTATCTTTGCAAACTTAAATTCTTTTCTGTCTGCTACATATATAGCAAAATCTGGGCAATGAAGCTCACAGTCTTTACATCCTATACATGACTCTGGATTAACAACTTCAATCATTGATCCAAGTGTTGAACTTGGAGCGGCAACCATAGCTAGAACACCAGCAGGACACATACTTACACATACATCACAAGCTTTACATCTATTGGTATTTACCCAAACAGCAGTATCTTGCGGAGCTGTAACTAAACTCATATGACTCTCCTTTATTATTTAATTTTCTATTTAACTTCTTCTTAGACTTGAACAAGTCCAAGTATAATTCATATCATCTAAAGCTTGCCTTACGGCAGAAGCCTTTTAACTTCTTCTTAGTCTTGAACAAGTCCAAGTATAATTCATATCATCTAAAGCTTACCTTGCGGCAGAGGCCTTTTAACTTCTTCTTAGACTTGAACAAGTCCAAGTATAACTCATATCATCTAAAGCTTGCTATTTGGCAGAGGCTTCTAATTTCTTATTAATTAGCTAGAAACTTTTACTTTTTAGCTAAAACTTCTGCTACTTTTTTACCTATATCAGCTGGTGATTTTACAACTGAAACTCCTGCTGCTTCCAATGCCGCCATTTTTTCAGCTGCAGTTCCAGCACTGCCACTAATAATAGCACCTGCATGACCCATTCTTTTACCTTTAGGCGCTGTTTGTCCAGCGATAAAAGCAACTACAGGCTTAGTAATATGCTCTTTAATATATGTTGCAGCTTGAATCTCCAAATCCCCACCAATTTCACCTATCATAACAATAGCTTCTGTCTCAGGATCTGCTTCAAAAAGAGGTAAAAGTTGCTTATAGCTAAGACCAATAATAGGATCCCCACCAATACCAACTGCTGTAGTAATACCAAAACCTTCGTTGCAAACTTGATTAGCACCTTCATAAGTTAGTGTTCCAGATTTACTAATAAGACCTACATTGCCTTTTTTGAAAACTGCTCCTGGCATTATACCTATTTTACACTCTTGGGCAGTTATAATTCCAGGACAATTTGGTCCTATAGTTAACATGTCTTTTTTTACAGCATAAGCTTTTGCTTCTTGCATATCCCTAACTGGAGCACCTTCTGTAATAATGACAGCAAGTTCTATCCCAGCATCTGCTGCTTCCATAACTGCATCACTAACAAAAGCAGGTGGAACAAAAATCATACTCACAGTTGCACCTGTTTTGTTAACTGCATCTTTAACTGTATTAAATACCGGTTGACCAAGATGCTCTTGACCACCTTTATTTGGTGTTACCCCACCAACAATTTTAGTACCATATGCTAAACATTGCTCAGCATGGAAAGTTCCTTCTTTACCAGTAAATCCTTGTACGATTACTTTTGTATCTTTATTTACTAATATACTCATTATAACTCTCCTTTAGCTGCTGCAACTGCTTTTTTAGCACCGTCACCTAAATCAGTTGCTGCTATAACATTTGCAATTCCAGCATTTTTTAATATTTCTGCTGCTTCTGGAGCATTTGTTCCATCAAGTCTTACTACAACTGGAACATGAACATCTACTAGTTTTGTAGCTTCTAGAATTCCGTTTGCAATTCTATCACATCTTACGATACCACCAAATATATTTACAAATATAGCTTTTACATTTGGATTTTTAAGAATTATTTCAAAACCTTTTGCAACAGTCTGTGCATTTGCTTGCCCACCAACATCAAGAAAGTTTGCAGGAGTTCCACCCATATAGTTAATTGTATCCATAGTACCCATTGCAAGTCCTGCTCCATTTACCATACAACCAATTTCACCATCTAATGCAATATATGAAAGACCATATTCTCCAGCTTCTCTCTCATCTGGATCTTCTTCACTCAAATCTCGCATAGCTTCAATTTCAGGATGACGGCCTAATGCACTATCATCAAATCCCATTTTACCATCAAGTGCTATAAAATCTCCAGCACCTGTTTTTACAAGAGGATTTATTTCTATCATTTCAGCATCATTTTCCATATAGACTTCATATAGAGCCGAAGCAAACTTAACAAACTTACCAATTTGCTCTTTTGGAAGACCAAGACCAAAAGCTAATTCTCTACCATGAAAACCTTTAAATCCTATAGACGGGTCAACTGCAACTTTAATAATTTTTTCAGGAGTTTTAGCAGCTACATCTTCAATAGCCATACCACCCTCAGTTGAAGCCATGATAACTGGCATCTCTTTTGCACGATCAAGAACAACACCAAGATAAAGTTCTTCTGCTATATCAGCACCCTCTTCTATGTAAACTTTTTGAACTAATTTACCCTCAGGTCCCGTTTGATGAGTAACTAAGGTCATACCAAGAATTTCTTTAGCAAACTCTTCTACTTTTTCTAAACTCGTTGCAACTTTAACACCTCCGCCAAGGCCGCGTCCACCTGCATGAATTTGAGCTTTTACAACCCAAACTTTTCCACCAAGTTTCTTTGCATTAAGAACTGCTTCTTCTACTGTTTTTGCTATAAAACCACGAGGAACTGGTACACCATATTTAGCAAATATCTCTTTTGCTTGATACTCATGAACATTCATTGAATCTCCTACATTTGTTGTTAGACTTTTTACATAAAAGCTTGTTAGTTTTAACAAAAAATTATGTAAAAAGTCTACATGACTGAAACTTTATAACTTATTTACTATCAAAGCAATAAAATTATCAACTATATGAATTTCTTACCCATACTTTAAGTTTCAAGTAAAGTAACACTAAAATAGTGTTACTTTATGTCTACTATCTATTTTACCTCGTACTGCGTTCTTCCAATCTTATATAAATCTTGATCATAAGTGTCATTTACTACAGTAAGTGGAAAATCTACTACTTCAAGTTTTCTTATCGCTTCAGGACCAAGCTCGGGATATGCAATAACTTCAGCACTTTTGATTTGACGAGCTAAAAGTGCGCCCGCACCACCAGTTGCACCAAAATATATAGCTTTTGATTTACTACATGCATCAGTAACATCTTTATTTCTTTTCCCTTTGCCTATCATTCCTTTAAGACCTTTTTCATTTATTAGTCTTGGTGAATAAGAATCCATACGATATGAAGTTGTAGGGCCAGCACTTCCTATAGGATCACCTGGTTTTGGAGGAGTTGGACCAACAAAATAAATAACAGAACCATTAACATCAAAAGGCAGTTCTTCTCCAGCATCCATCAAATCAATAAGCTTTTTATGTGCTGCATCTCTTGCTGTATAAATAACACCACTTAAATAGACAATATCACCTGCTTTTAGTTGTATTACATCTGCATCACTTAAAGGTGTTTTTAAATTATATGTTTTACTCATTATTTTTTCCTTAAAGCTTTATTACAGCATGACGACTACTGTGGCATTGAACATTAACTGAAACAGGAAGACTTGCAATATGACATGGATTTTTTTCTATATGAACACCAAATACTGTTTGTGTTCCACCCATTCCCATAGCACCAATTCCTAGTTTATTTAGCTCTTCAACTAGTTCTTTTTCCATACTATCAAGTGTTGCATCTTCATTGACGCTTCCTAGCTCTCGAAACAGTGCATGTTTACTTGAAATAACAGCTTTTTCAAAAGTACCGCCAATTCCTACACCAACAGTAAGGGGAGGACATGGATTTGGTCCAGCATTACTTACTACTTCTTTTACATAATCAATTACACCTTGTCTTCCTGCAGCAGGAGGAATAACAGTAGCACGACTTACATTTTCACTTCCTCCACCTTTTGCAGCATATTCAATTTCAAGTTCATCACCCTCTACTAAATCAAAATGAATAACAGCAGGCAAGTTATATCCAACAGTGTCTTTTAAATTTGCTCTTGTATCCCACTCACATGTAGAAGCTCTTAAATACCCATCTACATAACCTTTTTCCGTGCCTTCGTTGATAGCTGCTTTAAGTGATCCACCAATCACTTTTACATCTTCCCCTACTTTAACAAAGAAAACGGCAAGACCTGTATCTTGGCAAAGTGGCTTATCTTCACTTGAAGCGATGTCTGCATTTTCAAGAAGTTGTTTTAGAACTTCTTTAGCTACAGGACTCTTTTCTTTTTCATAAGCTTCGTTCATTTTTTTTAATGCGTCTTTTGGAAGATTTGTACCACTATACATAATACAATCTCTTATAGATTTAACTATATCCTCATACTTAATTTCCCTCATCTACCTTCTCCTCAAAAAAATTATTTTTATTTAGCGTATCTAATAAACTATTAACTGAATTTACACTGTTAGCAAAGAGTCTTTGTTCTGTTAGATTCAATGGTAACTCAACAATTTTTTCAATACCATTTGCACCTAATATCACTGGAACTCCATTTACAGTATCACTGTAACCATATTCACCCTCTAAAAGTGTTGCACATGGGAAAATCGCATGTTTGTCACCTAAGATTGCTTCTATCATTTTTACTGTACTATTTGCAGGAGCATAATACGCAGATGTTCCCATATAACCAACTATTTCAGCACCGCCATGTCTTGTTTTTTCTATTATCTCTTGTATCTCTAAATCATTCAGTAAATCAGTTAAAGCAACCCCATTTACTGATGAATATCTTGGAAGTGGTACCATATCATCACCATGTCCTCCCATAACACTTGCTGTAACTTGACCATGACCAAATCCAAGCTTGCCCGATATCAAAGTTTCCATTCTTGAACTATCTAAAATGCCCGCCATACCTACAACTTGATTTCTTGGATAATTTCCAACCTTTATAGCTGTATAAGTTGTTGCATCTAGAGGGTTTGTAACTGTTATAAGTATTGCTTCGGGAGCATTCTCTTTAATTTGTTCTACTATTTCTTTTACTATTTTTGCATTTATAAGAAGTAAATCATCTCTACTCATACCAGGTTTTCTTGGAACTCCTGCAGTAATAACTACAACATCACTATCAGCAATATCTTTATAATTATTTGAAGCTTTTATAAGTGTATGACTTCCTTCAGGAGATGTCGCTTGTGCTATATCTAAAGCTTTTCCTTTTGCTAGTCCTTCAACTAAGTCTATTAGAACTATCTCTCGACAACTTTTTCTCATTGCAAGCCAATAGCAGACAGTTGCTCCAACATTACCAGCTCCAATAATAGAAACTTTTTTTGCTTGTAACAAGTAGTACTCCTTTACATATATAGAGAGAAAATTTCTCCCCTCTCCTTAATTTTATATACTATCTACAATACTATTTAAAGTATTACTTGGTCTCATTGCTTTTGAAGTCATTTCATCATTAGGAAGATAATATCCTCCTGTATCAATACTTTTGCCTTGAGCATCATTTAATTCTTGAACTATTTTATCTTCATTTTGGATCAATTTTTTTGCAATTACTTCAAACTCTGCTTTTAAATCAGCATCATCATTTTGTTTTGCCAATTCTTGTGCCCAGTACATTGCTAAGTAAAAATGACTTCCTCTATTATCAATTTGCCCTACTTTTCTTGCAGGTGATTTATCATTTAAAAGAAAAGTCCCTGTTGCAGTATCAAGAGTTTTTGCTAAAACTGTTGCTTTTGCATTGTTTTGTGTATTTCCAAGATGTTCAAACGAAGCAGAAAGTGCCATAAACTCTCCTAAAGAGTCCCATCTTAAATAACCCTCTTCAATAAACTGTTGTACATGCTTAGGAGCACTTCCTCCAGCTCCTGTTTCAAACAGTCCTCCACCTTTCATAAGTGGCACAATCGAAAGCATTTTTGCACTTGTTCCGAGCTCTAAAATCGGAAATAAATCTGTATTATAATCTCTTAATACATTTCCTGTAACTGATATGGTATCTTTTCCTTCTCTCATGCGTTTAACGGAAAATTTTGTAGCTTCAAGTGGATTCATAATAGAGATATCAAGTCCTGAAGTATCATGATCTTTAAGATAAGTATTTACTTTTTCAATCATCTGAGCATCATGAGCTCTGTTTTTATCTAACCAAAAAATAGCTGGAGTATTTGAAAGTCTAGCACGATTAACTGCTAACTTAACCCAATCTTGTATTGGAGCATCTTTTGCTTGGCACATTCTAAAGATATCACCTTCTTCTACATCAAAAACAAACACATCATTTCCATCTGTATCTATAACTTTGATTTGACCAGCACCTTGTGCTTGAAAAGTTTTATCGTGTGAACCATACTCTTCAGCTTTTTTTGCCATAAGCCCAACATTTGGGACTGTTCCCATAGTTGTTGGATCTAAAGCTCCATTTTCTTTACAATCATCAATCACTGCTTGATAAGGAGTAGCATAACAACGATCAGGAATCATAGCTAAAGTATCTTCTTCTTTATTATCTTTGTTCCACATCTTACCACCACCTTTTATCATAGCTGGCATAGATGCATCAATAATCACATCAGAAGGTACATGAAGATTTGTAATACCTTTATCTGAATTTACCATTGCAAGTCTTGGCTGTTTTGCATAAACAGCTGCAATATCTTTTTCTATTTCTTCTTTTTTAGATGTATCAAGATTTTCTATCTTATTGTATAAATCACCTAATCCATTATTAAAATTAACACCTAATTCATCAAAAAGTTTTTCATGTTTTGCGATTAAGTCTTTAAAATAAACTTTTACTGCAAAGCCAAACATGATTGGATCACTTACTTTCATCATCGTTGCTTTTAAGTGTAAAGAGAGCAGGATATCTCTTGATTTTGCTTCATCAATTGCTTTTTGATAAAACTCTTGCAATGCAATAGAGCTCATACAAGTAGCATCTATAATTTCACCTTTTTCAAGAGGCAATGATGCTTTTAAAACAGTTTCTTTTCCATCTTTATCAAAAAATGATATTTTAATATCATCTTCTTTGGTCATAGTCTTTGAAACTTCAGCACCATAAAAATCATTTGATTCCATATGAATTACATCAGTTTTAGATTCTTTTTTCCACTCACCCATACGGTGAGGATTATTTTTTGCATAGTTTTTTACTGCACCTGGTGCACGACGATCAGAATTTCCTTCTCTTAAAACAGGATTTACAGCACTTCCAAGAATCTTTGCATATCGACCACTTGCATCTTCATAAGAAGGAATCTTATAGCCTTTTTCTTGAAGCTCACGAATTACAGCCTTAAGCTGAGGAATGGAAGCCGATATATTTGGTAATTTAATTATATTTGCGTAAGGATCTTGCGTCAATAAACCAAGTTCTGCTAAATCATCTGGTTGCTTTTGCTCTTGTGTTAAACTCTCTGGAAAATTTGCTATTATTCTACCCGCTAGTGAGATATCTTTTTTAACCATTTCAATACCACTACTTTTAGTAAATGCTTCCACAATAGGTAGAAATGAGTAAGTTGCGAGAGCTGGTGCCTCATCAACCTTTGTATATATAATCTTCGATACTGATGCCATATAATCTCCTTAAAGTTTGTTGTTATGATAATATCACTATATTAATTAAATTCTTATATCTCTTTTAAATCAATATTTTATTTTTAAATAATCTCTAATATGTAGAAAAAACACTTTATCTTAAATCAAAACTATCTAAACGAATAGCAATTTTTATTATTTTTTTATATTTCTAACATGTTCTTTGTAAGTTTTAGAAAAAACATGTTTGCCTTTTGATTCTTTTACAAAGTAAAGATAATCAGATTTTTTAGGGAAAATTGCTGCAAATATTGCTTCTTGACTTACACTACTCACTGGAAACGGAGGTAAGCCCTTATACTTATATGTGTTATACTCACTTGTATCTTCTTTGATTCTTTGTGGTGTAACTTTTATATGTGAATATTTTCCATAGTTTAAAGTTCCATCCATCTGCAACTTCATACCTTTTTTTAACCGATTATAGATGACTGAAGAGACCAAAGGCATTTCACCTTCATTAGCTGCTTCTTTTTGAATAATCGAAGCAACAATCAAATACTTATACCAACTCTTTTCATTAAATTCACCAAAAATTTTCATTGAAACTTTTTTATGATGATTCCAAGCATAATTTATTAAGTATCTAATAAAATGCCTTTCACTAATACCCAAAGGTATCTTGTATGTTTCAGGAACAATCAAACCATCTCTAAGGGGACTTATTTTGAGATAATAATCCATTAATTTATTATATGAAAGTTTATACTCTTTTGAGATTTCATATAAAAAAACATCGATTGTTTCCCCAGGGACAAGTGTTATTGAATCCATAGCTGCTTTAGAATTTGCAAGTTTATATAAAAAATCACCCCTAGTTAAATAAGTTTCACCAATATCAATCCAACCAGATTGTGGTTTACCGATAAAAAAAAGAAGATATTTGTCTATTTGTGGAGATATATTAAATGTTTGTTGACTTAAGTATGTTATAATTTGAGTAATTGAACCTTGTGGAATATAAGTAACTTTTGTTGAATTTATAGGTTTAGATAAGTGAAAGATAAGAGAATACATGATAATCAATGCAACATCACATACTATGAGAAATATTTGGAAGTTCTTTTTATTCATTTGTCTACTTACTACTTTTTTATTTGTCATTTTAACAAATGGCATTCGAATTGATAACCTCAATTTTGCAAATATTAAAATCAGACAATTGTACATAAAATTAGATAAAAAACTTATTGTAACAGTTCATACATTTAAAATTAATATAAAAAGTAAAAATAAAACCTCTTTAAGTGAACTTCAATATATAACAGATAAAACTCCTTTATTACATCTGTTATTTAAAACTATATCAATACAACACCTAGTGTTCAACAATGAAACTATACATTTTTTATATAAAAATAAAATATTTTATATTGATAGTGACCATTTAATCCTTGATGCTACAATAGCACCTTTTAAAAACAGTATAGAACTTTCAATAAATCAAATATATTTAAAAGATTATGAGGTAGAACTAACAGGTGTTTTAAAAGTTAACACTAAAAAAAATGTGCTTAACTTTAGAGGAAATTTCCAAACATTTAATATCGATGGAGGAGTAGAATTAAGAGTAGAAAATAACATTTTATATTATAGATTAAATACAAAAAAGCTTACTACACTAAAACCTTTTATGGATTTTTTTTCAAACAAAATAAATCTTGAACCCCTTATAAGTGCATGGATATATAAAAAAATAGTTGCGAGTGAATACACTTTGCATAACCTTGAAGGCAAATTTAATCTCAAAACTTTTGATTATTATCCTCTTCTTATGAGAGGCCGTGCTAGTGCAAAAAATGCCATTGTTAAATTTGATAAAAAAGCACCAACTGCAATTGCAAAAAACTTAGATGTTATTCTTAAAAACAATCAACTAATTTTTGATATTAAAAAAGCAGAATACCAAGAAAAAGATCTAAGTAAAACTAAGGTACATATATACAATCTTATGACTAAAGGCGCTGGTATTGTTGTTGATCTAAAAGCGAACACTTTATTAGATGATAATATACATAAAGCACTCAAAGCTTTTAATATCATAGTTCCAATCACACAAACAGCAGGGAAAACAGAAACTAATGTAATCTTGGACATTGGGTTTTTACCTCTTGAAGTAAAAAGCTATACTGGAAATTTTAAAATCAAAGATGCTAATTTAACTTTAGCAGGACTTCAAATTGAATCAAAACAAGGATATATAGAGTTGGACAACGGTATGGTTTATATAAAAAATGCGAACTTAAAATATAAAAATTTATTTGATTTATACACATCTGGAGAGTTTGACATTGCAAAAGGAATTTACAAAAGTAAAAATACTATAAAGTCTTTACATGTAAACTTAGGAGAAAATAAACTTTTAGATATCAAAGATATTAACACTTCTGCAACTCTAAATATGAAGAATAACACAAGTATAATTATAGATAAATTCGATACTCAATTATCATTTAATGATACAAACAATACCATAGAGATAAATAGCCTTGCATCTATTTATGACTATTCTAAAATTATGAAAGATATTAAGCTAAAAGATGGACAACTTTTTATAAATACTGCTGATTTTAATCATTATAAAATCTTAGCAAATTTAAAAGGAATGCAATTACCTTTACAAAGAAATGGTAAAAATATTGAAGATTTAAACCTTTTGATCACTGTTAATGGAATTGATTTTCATGCAAATACTCTTAACCAAGATATCAACATCATTAAAAAAAATGATGAAATCAAAATAAACCTTAATTATATAGATGCTACTTTCGATTCATCAAAAATAGACAACACACTAAATCTTGGAAAAATTACAGTAGAAGGAATCAACTCAAATATAATCGATAAAAACTCTTCTTTAGTAATTCCAAGCAATCATTTTATATATAAAGTAGATGGTCCTACTATGTCATTAGATAACAAAATATTTGCACAAAAAATGTTTATAAAACAAACTAATAAAATACTTTATTTAAGTAGCAAAAACTTAACTGCATTTTATATGAATTCTCTCCTAGGTAAAAAGGCTTTTGAAAATGGGACATTCGAAATTAATATTGATGGAGCAAATAGTAAAAAATTTAGTGGGACTATCACTGCTCAAAACACAACTATTTTAGGGCTCTCCTTTTATAACAATCTTATGGCTCTTTTAAATACTATTCCCTCTCTAATAACTCTAAAAACTCCTGGGTTCAACGAAGAAGGATATCGCGTTAACAAAGTTCTTTTAGACTTTTCCAGAGACAATGACATAATCACAATAAATGAACTTAAAATAGATGGTAAAAGTGCAGATTTAACAGGTACTGGAACTCTTGATTTAGCAACAGATAAACTTGATATCAAGTTACAAATAAGTGTACTAAAAAGTTTAAGTTCAGCCGTAAATACTATACCCGTCTTAAACTACATAATACTTGGTAAAGATGGTAAACTTCATACAAATGTTGATATTACAGGAACAATGAACAAACCAGAAATAACTACCAATGTTATTTCTAATACAGCAACATCTCCAATAGGTATTATAAAAAGAACAATAGAAACACCTTTTAAACTTTTTCAATAATATAAAAAACTTATGTCATAATCTATAAATAAAAATAAATATTATTTTACATGTAATCATATTTTATATTATTTATTACTTAAGGTTAATTTTAAATATATTTTATATTTATATGTTCTAAGCACTCCTGCGTTATTATTAGCGAGTGCTAATGATCTAATTTTCAAACATGAGCATTTAGAGAATCAAAAAAAGATTTATAACAAATTGGAGTCTGAAAAAGACAAAGATATTTATTTTAATAAAACTAAAAAGCCAATAACGTTAGCAAAAAAAATGAAAATATTTTAATTTAAAAAAAATCACTGAAAGTACTATAACGCTAATAAATAAAGATGAAAAACAAAATTTATTTAGTCACTACATCGATAAATGCAATACTTTAACCGATCTAAAAAATTTAACCAATAAACTTACATCAATGCACATAGATAAAGGTTATATAACTTCAAAAGTTTATCTACTGCCTCAAAATATATCTTCTGGAGAAATTACACTTCAAACCATTGAAGAAAAAGTAAATTTAATCTTACCAAGAAAACCTTATATTAAAAATACTTTTTTAGGACAAAAAGATGCTTTTTTGAACTTAAGAAATTTGTAAACATCAATAGAACTCATAAACCGGTTACTCTCAAATAATGCAACTATTAAACTTTCACCAAGTTCTAAAACAGGATACACCGATATACATATAGAAAACAATACAACAAGTCGTTTAAATGGTAATGTAGAATAAATAATTTTAGTTCAAAAAAAATCGGAAAAGTGCAAGATAGTCTCTCATTAAGTTTAAATGAAATATTGGGAATAAGCGATCAACTATCTATAAATCTAAATAGTACAGATAAGCACTTTAGTAATGAAAATTCTGTTGGAGACTCATACTACTATTCTTTTCCAATTGGACACTTATTAAATACTATAAGCTATAGAAAAACTGGTTATGAGCAATTAGCACCTGCTGGCAATGGAAACTATGAATTAAATGGAAAAACAAAAACTTATGAATATAGTCTAAAATATAAACTCTTTCATAATCAAAAAAAAAGCATAACAGTAGGAAGCTCTATTATTTATACAAAAAGTAAAAATTTTATTGAAAATTCTTTAATTGAAACCTCCTCTTATAATCTTCAAATGTTGGTTTAGGATTAAAAGGGACAGATTAAAGGGAAAAGGGGACAGGGAAAAAGGTATAATTTGGAGTCTTTAAAAAGTTAAGTTTTTATTGGGTTACTAATTGTCTATAATATTGAGGACATTCCTCCCTACTAAGTATACACAAGGCGGATTGGATTTTGTTGAGAGTTATTTGCCTTATAGTACTCCTTCTTTAAATTGGTGGGGAGCAAGTGGATTCACAGTTGGACAAATTAATCAAAATAAAAAAGAAATTTTTAATTTCTTTGAACAAACTTTTAAAGAAATTAAATAACTATGAAGTATATTGCTTCTTTAGGTTTCTTTATAATGGGCATTATTGTATTAATATTTGAAAAATCAACTTGAAAGGAGTAGTAACAATGGACTTATCCTTCAATTATTTATATATAATTGAAGGTTGCGTCTTAATAATTTTTAGTTTTTCTATTTTATACACTTCAATAAAAAAGAAAAAGCCTAAAATAAAGCAAATTGAATACTCCAAATGCCCAAAATACAAAACAGCCTATGACTACCAAAAGCTAGACAAAGGTGTATGCCCAACATGTCATATACAAACCATAAAAATGGAAGAGTATTTTAAACAATTTCCAAAAGAATTAAAGAAGAAAGAGTCATGAAATTTTTTACATGTAAGCTTCTTATTTTTAAAATTATCTCACTTTATTCATAAATAATAAATACCTGAGCCTATTTTTTGTCCCTTGATAAGAAGAGGTTCCAACTTTTTATTGTACAGAAGTCAGAACCTCTTTTTCAAAAATGAAAGGATTAAACGAAAAATCGCATCACTATCATACCAATGCAGCTATTGAAAATACTAATTAGCATCAAAAAAGGCCAGTATTTTTTAGGAACATCTGCAACGCCTAGTAGGCGTCCCATATATTGTATTTGTGAAGCCATCAAAAATAGAGCAGGCATCAGTATAGTTATATGAGAAGGAGTCAAAACACCTTTAGCAAATAGACTCACCACGATACCAATACCAGCAGAGCATGACAACCATGTTGTAAGCAGTACTGTAATCGCTTCCCCAGGTAAACCAAAAAGTCCCATAACAGGTCCAAAAACAGTACCAATAAGATGCATCGCACCTGTAACATTTAAAATCTCAGCAATTACATAAGCCATTAAAACATTTGGTAAAAGGTTGTTAATAGCAATAGAAAAGCCTTTACGAGCACCTATAACAAAAATATCAAATGGGTTACTCTTAACAGGGGTATTATTATTGTTGTTGTGCATTGGCAAAATCCTTCTTATAAACAGTACTTAACACGAAACGTGTACACATAGCTCCGACAAATTTTAAGACTAACATCAATACCAATGGCATGATAATAGGCACTGTCAATGAAGCAAAAACCGCTGATCCAATCGCAAAATAGTTATTAATCAGACCTGCACCTGAATATTGCCATGAAGCCATAATTATAAGCTCTTTTTTAGTTATGTGTTGTTCATCATATAATTCTTTCGTCAAGGCAGCACCTGCATCTGTACTTTGAAGATCGGTAATCAATGCCAAACCAGTACGACCAGGAATATCAAGCATTGGTCTAAGTAATGGTGTAAGTAGTTTATGCGCAGCACGAATTGCTCCATAATGCGAAAAAATTTCAAGGACACCCAATGCTAACATCACTGTAGGTATTAATGATAATGCAAATAAGAAACCACCTTTTGCACTCATACCCCCAACACCAACAAAAGTTGTCTTAACACCGTCTTGGATAGTTCCGAATTTTCCAGCTAAGGTTGTAAAATCTAATGCTCCTAACCATGGCATTCCATCAACTTTCATAAAAAGACCCGAAAAGAACAATACTGCAAAAATTAATGCAATATATGCTCCTGGTCCAACTTTCCACTCTTCAGTCGGTTTATCATTTTCTGTTTTCACCAACTTCCTCCATTCTAATAAGATTATTTCATTTAGATATTTTATTCATCATAATATATTTAAATAAAAACTTGGTAGTATAGCAGAATAAAATGAAAGAAAAATAAGATTAATATCGTCATTATTTTTAATATATCAAAATATAGTGACGATATAAGTAAACAATAAGCAAATTTTAGACATCCTATGTAGGAAATTTTTTTAATTAAAAAAATTAAAATTTATTTTAAAATATTATAAAGGAATATTTATGTCAAGAGTTATAAATTTGTATGATTATTTACATACAATACCCGAACTTGGTTTTCAAGAATTTAAAACATCTGCTTTCCTAGCCCAAGAGCTTAAAAAAGCTGGATTTACAGTTCACACCAACATTGGAGGGACTACAGGATTAACTGGTCTATACGATAGTGGTGTTACTGGTCCTACTATGGCGCTAAGAGCTGACATCGATGCATTGGGTCATATGATAGACGCTAAACTCTGCGCTATGCATACGTGCGGTCATGATGCACATGCTTCCATGGTACTTACTGCCGCTGAAGAGCTTATCAAAACAGGGGCGATAAAAAAAGGAAAGTTAAAAATTATCTTCCAACCAGCAGAAGAGCTTGGAACTGGAGCTATCGCTATGGTTAAAGGTGGAGCTATTGAAGATGTGGATATGATTTTAGGTCTTCATCTACGCCCTCTCGAAGAGACAACGATGGGTAAAGCAACACCTGCTTTATACCACTCAGCTTCCCAAAGGCTCAAAGCTGTTTTTCATGGGGTATCTGCACATGGCGCACGTCCTCATTTGGGCATCAATGCTATTGATGCAGCCGTAGCAGCTATAACAGCAGTAAATGCTCTACATCTTAATCCAGCCGAAACTTATAGCATTAAGGCTACTAGGATGAATGCAGATTCTGGAGTTACTAACGCCATTCCCAATGAAGCAACAGTCATTTGGGATGTACGTTCAGCATTAAACACTACTATGGATTTGTTATTAGAAAAAGCGAAAGATGCTATCATCGCGGGAGCTTCAACTGTAGGTGCTACAGTAGATGTGAGCAATTATGATGCTATCCCAGCAGCTGAGTATTCAGATGAAGCGATTGAACTCTTAAGCGAAGCGATTGTCGAAGTATTTGGAGAAGAAGGACTTTGCCCTCCTATTCACACCGCAGGTGGAGAGGATTTTCATTATTATATTAAAGAAAAACCATCTATCAAAGCAGGTTACTTTGGGATAGGATGTGATCTAACCCCAGGACTTCATCACCCTGCTATGAAATTCAATAAAGAAGCACTAGAACTTGGTAAAAATGTTTTAATCTGTGCAGCAAAAAAAGCACTTTCTTAAAATCTAGTATCAAAGAAGTCAATTATGACTCCTTTGATACTCTTTCTTAGTAAATTTGAAATTTAATTGGTAAAATATATTTTATTTCTGTATTATTTTATATCAAGTCTTTAGAGATAAATGGCAAAAATAAGCAGAATTGTAATTCCAAATATATCCTATCATACAACACAAAGAGATATTTGTTCTATGTATATCTTTTTTAAACCTAAGATTATGAGTATTACTCAATGTAAATTACATGATGTAAAAATTGTCTCTTATTGTTGAATCACAAATCATATACATTTAATAGTCATTCCAAAAGAACAAAAAGTCAAAGGTCATTTTTTTATGCTTTAAAATATGTAGAACAAAAGTAGCGAATAGCGATTGCTTTAGCAAACTTTCCTTGAAAATCCCATAAATGCTTTTACGGTAAAGTATCCTTGGGATTACAAATATAGCAGTACACAGTATAGAGTATAATTAATTCAAAAAAATGACCTAAAAAGGTTATAATTGAATTTTAGTATACTATCCTCGCAATTTCAAAAACAGGAGTTTTATGAAAAGTAGTGTAAAAAACTAAAAAATAGAGCTGTCCGCTTAAACTCTATTTTTTTAAGATATTATAAGATTGTGCCAAAAAATTCTAACGATTATTTGTTCCTTTAAGTTTAAATCGGTTAAGCAGACTTTGTAACTGAATGGCTTGAGTAGACAGTCCTTCTGATGCACTCGCACTCTCTTCGGCATTGGCAGTATTCTGTTGGGTAACACGGTCAATCTGACCAAGTCCTTGATTCACTTGAGAAAAACCAACGGCTTGTTCCTTAGAAGCTGTAGCAATTTCTTTGACCAGATCTGAAACTTTTCCCGAATTGTTAAGAATTTCACCAAGCGCACCTGCAGTTTTTTCAGCGATATTTGTACCATTTCGGGTCTTAACTACTGAACTTTCAATAAGATCCGATGTCTCTTTAGCAGCCTCGGTACTACGAGAGGCCAATATCCTAACTTCTTCGGCGACAACCGCAAACCCTCGTCCGTACTCTCCTGCTCGAGCGGCTTCAATTGCTGCGTTGAGTGCCAATAAATCCGTCTGTGAGGCTATTTCATCTATAACTTTAATGATTTTTGATATATCTTCACTAGAAGTATTTATTTCACGCATAGCAGAAAGCATATCTTTCATCATTTCAGCCCCATTTTCTGCTCCTTGCCTTGCATTACTAGCAAGAGAATTAACTTCTTCAGCATTTTTCGCATTCAGATTGGTCTGAGTTGCCATTTGAGTCATATTTGAATTAATCTCTTCTACTGAGGTTGCTGTTTTAGTAGTACTTTCTGCCAAAGATTGACTAGCTGTAGCAATTTGACTAGATCCCAATGTAATTTGCTCGCCAGCAGTATGAACTTGAGCCAAAACTTCATTTAAATTTCGTGTCATTCCTTGTAAAGCATGACCCAATTGATCTTTGTCAGAGGCTAGTTTAACTTCCACATCAAGATTCCCATCGGCAATTTGTTCCGCAATATCAGCTGCAGCTTGAAGGGTCTTTGACATTTTATTAAGGGCGTCGGCTAACTGACCGACCTCATCTTTTTGAGTGAGAATCAAACTCTGAGAAAAATCACCAGCACCAATCGTATCTGCCAAATCCGCTGCACGGCGAATAGGACGAGCTATGCTAGCAGATGCCATCCACAGCAATACTAAGGCTATGAAAATAACTACAAAACCAACGACAATTTGCAATAATGCATTATCGTAAAGTCGATCTGTCATATCTTTATCAAGCACTAAAGCTTTAGCCAATATAATTTCCCTCGGTACTTGAATCATAACCGCCCAGGGTTTACCAGTCTGTCCAAGCTGGATTGGGGCAACTGTTTCTATCATTCCACTATCATTATTGATACGAACTAACTCTTTACCTGTTTTAATAGCTGTATAAATCTTTTCCCAACCTTTAGGCATCACTTGTTTAAAATGACCTCCAATCATATCAGGATTCTCACTTTGGGCTACTAACAGACCATTGTCAGCGATTATGGATACCTGTCCATGACCATCAAACAACTCTGCATCAACTTTTTTGGCAATTTTCTGGACAAAATCTAAGTTATAATCAGCACCAGCAACACCATAGAATTTACCATTAACTGTAATAGGAACAGACATAGTTGCAAGAAATACTTGCTTACCTTGTACTATATATGGTAAAGGTCCAAGCACACTTTCTTTATTTTTCTCACGAGGAGTAATATACCAGCCT
>Ga0193951_1000390_pt1 | contig 20430 bp, 20 predicted proteins | sample BB_2_MG_FD_140370 | JGI IMG/M metagenome (GOLD analysis project Ga0193951, IMG submission 140370) | Microbial mat bacterial communities from the Broadkill River, Lewes, Delaware, United States - BB_2_MG | ecosystem: Environmental > Aquatic > Freshwater > River > Microbial mats | place: USA... | reverse complement strand
TGAAAGAATTATATCATAAAAAAAATAAAAATGCTACTCTAATGCTACGTTTGTAAAAGAAATTTTAAAAAATGTAATTAAATTGTAATTAACATGTCTATTTTATAAATACTTTTGAGTCGTAAAGTTTATTTTTCACCCTTACTTCAAAATATCCTTTTGTAATATTATAGTGTTTGAAAGTAAGTTCTTGGGCTATTTTCATTTTTTTGTCATTAAATATGGATTTTGCTTTTTCAAAGTGTCCTATTGATGTTCCAATAGTAACTTTTATATCTTTTATATTGTAGTTTCCAAAAATCACTATCTTTGAAAAACAAGTTCCATTATAATCTTTTATTGAATTTCTCTTGTGCTGAATATTTTCACCACTTCCATTTTGATCAAATATTCCTATTGCATAGGCTTTTATATTTAAATTATTTGCTAAAAGATTTAGGTATATAATAAAAAAGATTAAAATTATTTTTTTCATGTTTTTATTCTACAATTTTTTTGTGAATAATTTGTATAAACTAATTTTTTTATTTTTTTGAATATCAATTTATTTAATTAAATTAAAATATTGTACAATTAATAAACAATAAATTTAATATAAATAAATTTTTATATAATAAAATTTCAATTTGAGGTATAATAAACTTAATAAAAAATTGAGAGTATTATATTTTGGTTACAATTATTATATAAAGTATAAATTAATAGTTATTATGAAAAAGAGGATTTATGAAAAAAGATATAATTATAGTTGGTGGTGGAGCAATTGGCCTTTCTTGTGCATATCAATTGGTTAAACAAGGAAGAAAGGTAACGATTATTGATAAAAATGATATTAATAATGGTACATCTTTTGGTAATGCTGGATTAGTATCTTGTTTTGGAAAAAATCCTCTTAGTGCACCTGGAATAATTCTTGATACTATGAAATTGATGTTAAAAGGTCAGTCTCCTATGAATTTTCATCCTTCAACGGATTGGAAATTGTACAGATGGTTATTGAAATTTGCATCAAGTGCAAATGAAAAAAGATTAGAAAAAACTCTTGCACTTTTTGAAAAATATGGAAGATTATCATTAGATATTTATTCAAAGATGACAAATGAAGATAAGATGGATTTTTACTTCCATCAAGACGGACTTTTGATGATTTATACAGAACAAGAAAGCTTCGATAAAAAAGTTAAAATTAGTCAAGATAAAGAGAAATATATAATTTTATCTAAAGATGAAACGAAAGAGTATATGCCTTGTGCAAATGATAAAATCATAGGTTCTGTATTATTAAAAGGAAATGGTCATTTAGATCCAGGTCTTATGATGAAAGAGCTTAAAAATCATCTTGTTTCTTCAGGGGTTGAATTTATATTAAACGAAGAAGTAGAAAAATTAGAGTTTAGTCAAAATAAAGTTTCTAAAATCATAACTAATAAAAATGCTTATGAAGCAGATATGTTTATCTTATCAACTGGATGGAATGACTCTTTAGCCAGACAAGCAAAAAATGACTTTATAATTACTCCAGCAAAAGGCTATAGTATAACTTTTGAAATGGCAGAAGAATTAAGACCTAAAACTTGTGCCTTATTTGCTGATCAATTTATTGCAATGACTCCTAGAAAAGATACAGTAAGAGTTACTTCAAAATTAGAATTAGGTACACATAATAGTGAAGTTATTGAAAAACAAATAGAGAGTATAAAACATAATCTATCTTTATTTACAAATGATTTTGAAATGAAAAATGCAGTTGAATGGACGGGATTTAGACCACTACCACCTGATGATATGCCAATATTAGGTTATGATAAAACATATTCAAACTTAGTACACGCAACTGGACTTGGATGGCTTGGAATTACTTTTGCTCCATCAATTGGATATATAATTTCTAATCTAATTATGAATGAAAAAAGTAATAAGAAAAGTTCTGATATCTTACTTTTTTCACAATTTTATCAAGTTTAAAATGACACAGGAGTAACAATAGAAATATAAGAAGCCTTCTGTGTGCTTCTATTTTCTATTTTATGGGGAATTTCAGGATTAAATCTAATAGTATCCCCTTTTCTTAGAAAAAACTCTTTTTCTCCTAATGTAACTGTGATTTCTCCTTCAAGTACATAATCACACTCTTCTCCAGATTTTGAATGAGATATAAGATCACTAGTAGTTCTAAATGGTTCTAAATTAACTTGTAAAAGTTCAATATCTCCTTGCATATCAGGTACTAATAATTCACAATTGTATGAAGAGTCAGGAAATGAAATTTTTTTTCTTTGATTTTCTCTTACTACATAAAATGATTCATTATTAATATTTTTACTATAATTAATATCTTCTTCTGTAAATAGTTGAGCTAAGGTAATATCTAAAACTTTTGAAATTTTTCTTAGTGTTTCAACTGAACCTTGAGTTGAACCGCTCTCTAAGAGTGAAAGCATACCATATGAAATGCTTGCTTGTTTTGCTAGATCTTTTGCATTCATTCCTTTTTCTTTTCTCAAATGTTTTATCTTTTTACCGATATTAAACTCTTCCTTCACTTGTAAACCTTTTTTAGTAAATATTTACATTTTAACACAATTAGACTTAAGTGAAAAATCAATTATTAGTAGAAATTATAATTCTATAATTGAATTATTTTACGGCTTTTTGAGTATAATTCTTATTATATTTAATAAAGGATTTAAGATTTTTGATTATATAAACTTATCAATTTTAGCAATATTTATACCAACATTTTTTTTCGTATCAATAACTCCTGGAATGTGTATGACACTATCTTTGAGTATGGGAATGAGCATAGGAATTAAAAGAACTTTTTTTATGATGTATGGAGAACTTTTAGGAGTAGGCTTGGTTGCAACTTCTTCCGTAATTGGAGTTGCAACAATAATGCTTGCATATCCTACAATTTTTGTAGTTTTAAAATACTGTGGAGGAGCATATTTAATTTATTTAGGTATTTCTATGTGGTTATCTAGAGGAAAAATGGCTTTAAATTTAGAATCTTCTAGTTTTAATGTTTCAAATAAAAGTTTAGCTATACAAGGATTTATAACAGCAATTGCAAATCCTAAAGGATGGGCATTTTTTATTGCTTTATTACCACCTTTTATAGATAAAAACCTAGCTTTTGTACCACAGTTATCGGTACTGATTTTACTTATACTTTTACTGGAATTTTCTTGTTTGATTATTTATGCAAGTGGTGGGAGTACACTACGAAAACTTTTACAGAATTCTTCAAATGTAAAATTATTAAATAAAATAGCAGGAACAATGATGATAGGAATTGGAATCTGGTTAGCGTTAACTTAGATTCCAAAATGATACTTACTGTTTTCCTATAAAATTACTTTTATTAACATTTTCTACAACTTTTTGGGCAATATCACTTGTATTTCTTGATATGTTATTAGTTTCTTCTGCTACTTGAGCATTTTCTTGTGTAAATTTATCTAAGTTATTTATAGTATCACTAATATGAATCATTACATTTGTTTGCTCTTTTGCTGCATTTGCAACATCGTCAATTATATGATTTGTTTCACTTATTTTTGCTTCTAAGTTTTCAAATCCTATAATCATACTAGCACTTATCTCTTTCCCTTCTCTAGTTTGTTGTGTTGCAGATTCTACTAATTCTTTTATTTCTTTTGCAGCTTCTGCACTTCTACTAGCTAGATTTCTAACTTCTTGTGCAACAACTGCAAATCCTTTTCCTGCTTCACCAGCAGTTGCTGCTTCTACTGCTGCATTTAGTGAAAGAATATTTGTTTGAAATGCTATTTGGTCAATAACTGCAATTGATTCATTTATCGTTTGAACTTTTTCGTTTATTTGATCCATTGATAAAACAGTTTTATTAGCTAAATCTTTACCATGTCTTGAAGACTCTTTAGTATCTGAAGATAGACTAAACATACTTTGTGCTTTTTGGCTAGTTTGATTAATATTTTCAGTTATTTGTGTAATAGATGCAGCAACTTCTTCTAAAGATGCTGCCTGATTTGTTGCATTTGTACTTAAAATATTTACATAATTTGATAATTGAGCTGAACTATTTTTTAAACTTAATCCATCTTCTTGATTGCTATTTAGAATTTCAGTAATTATATTGTTTACATTTGCAATTTCATTACCAATTTTTCCATTTGAATCTTTTTGAATAGTTTTTGTAAAATCCTTTTTTGCATAATTTTCTAAAACTAAACTAATTTCATTTATATCTTTACCTACAAAATTTTCTAGATTTTTTAACATATTATTTATTAAATCTTTTAATTCATTTAAAGAAGGAGTACTACAAGTAGCTTCAATTCTATTATTTATATGACCTCTTGTAATTTCATGTACTACTTCTTTTACATTTGTTATAAGATTGTGGTCTTCTTCTAAATGTAATTTAATATCACTTATATTTTGATTTATGACCTTTGCCATTTTTCCAATTTCATCATTACTTTCAACTGGAATATTTTCTACTGTATCTTTTGATTTATTTAGATAAGAGAAGAAATCAAGTAAACCATCTTGGAATCTTTCTAGTGGATTTGCTACAACTTTGTTTATTAATACAAAAATTAAAGCTAATAAAATTATTGTTAATACAATTGTTGCAATGATAAATATTTTTTGAACTTCTTTTGATATATTTAAAAATTCATCTTCATATGAGCCTACAACTATAATCCAGTTCCATTTTTTATAGTTTGTAAAAGCAGCGATTTTTTTTGAAACTTCTCCTTTTTCATTATAATCATAATGGATAAATCCCTTTTTCTTTTTTAGAATATCTTGAATAAACTCTTTACCATTTGCATCTTTTAATTTTGATATATTTTTGCCTTCTAATGATTTATGTAAAAGTACATTTCCTTTATCATCTAAAATATATATATATCCCGTACTACCAATTACTACTTCTTTTAACTTTTTCTTTAAAGTTTCTAGTCCTTTTGTAAAATCATATCCTATATATAAAACTCCAATTATTTCATCATTTTTAACTATTGGAGAATATACTGACATATAATTTTTACCGGCAATATTTTCTAATCCAATAAATTTCTCTTTATTTTCAAGATTTTTAAATGTTTCACTATTTGGATTAATCTTATCAAGTAAAATTCTTTCATTATTTTCATTCTTTAGAGATGATGTGATTCTAATATATTCATTATTGTCTTTTACATACACCGCAGATACTGCACCAGTTAGTTCTTTAAAATGATCAACAGGATCAAAGTTTTTATTTAATCTTGAAAATCCATCATATAATCCTAATGTTTCAACACCGTTTATATTTACAGTGGCAGTCCCTCTTTTTCTTAAATTCAAGAAAGATTTTTCAAAAACATTTAAAAGTATTAAGGAATTTGCTTCTAAAGAATCATTGTATATTTCAGCAGTTTGAAGGTATCCTCCTGCTTGTTCTTGTAGATTTAATTCTAAATCTTTGATAAGTTTTGTATTAATACTTTTAATCATAAAAACCGTAAAAAAAACCATCAAAACAAGAATTGTAATACCAATTAATACAGAAATCTTTTTATTTATAGAATTAGCAATCATTATATATCCTTTAACTTTTAAATTAACATTCAACATAGTGAACAGCTAGTCCACCTTTTGATGTTTCTTTATATTTTTTTTTCATATCTTTCCCTGTGTCATACATGGTTTTTATAACTGAATCTAGTGAAACATAGTGTTTACCTTCTTCATTCAATGCCATTTTTGCAGCATTAACAGCTTTTATAGCGCCCATAGCATTTCTTTCAATACAAGGTATTTGAACTAACCCTCCAATAGGATCACAAGTAAGACCAAGATTATGTTCCATCCCAATTTCAGCTGCATTTTCAATTTGTTCGGTACAACCTCCTAGAAATTGAGCTAATCCAGCTGCTGCCATAGAGCAAGCAACTCCTACTTCTCCTTGACATCCCACATCAGCTCCTGAAATAGAGGCATTTTTTTGATAAATCAAACCAATAGCACCAGCTGTTAATAAAAATTTTATAATTATTTCATTTTCTTTACTTTTATCATCTAATAAAAAATCAACTATATATTTTAGTACTGCTGGAATTATTCCAGAAGCTCCATTGGTTGGTGCAGTTATTACTCTTTTGGTGCTTGCATTTTCTTCATTTACAGCAATCGCATATAGATTTATCCAATCTAAAGAAGATAAAGAATCATCTGTTTTTTTTGCTATTAATTTTGAATGAAGTTTAAAAGCTCTTTTTTGAACATTTAATCCTCCTGGCAAAATCCCATCTGACTTTATACCACTAGCAATACAATCTTTCATTATTTGCCAGATTTCAATTAAATCTTTTTTAATCTGTTTTTCTGATTTAAAAGTTTTTTCATTTTCTAAAACAATTTCATCAATACTCATAGAATTTTCTTTACATAGTTGAAGTAATTCTTTAGCATTAGAAAAATTATATGGAATTATCTTATCTTGTTTTTTTGGAGAGTTAATTTCATCTTCACTTATTATTTCTCCTCCTCCAATTGAATAGTAAACTTTGTTAAATAATTCATTATCATTTCTATAAATTGTTAATCTAATTGCATTTGGGTGAAAAGGTAAAGATTTATTTCTATATAAAATTAAATCATTTTTTATTGAAAAATTTATTATTTTTTCATTTAAAAGATTAATTGAGGAGTTTTTTTTTATATTATCAATAATTAAATCAATATTATCTATATCAACAGTTTTGGCATCATTCCCTAATAATCCTAATAAAACAGCAACATCACTTCTATGTCCAACTCCTGTAGAACCAAGTGAACCAAAAAGTTCTATTTTTATTCTAGTTAAACTATTTAAGTGATTTTGCTCTTTTATTGTTTGAACAAATTGTTTTGCAATGAGCATGGGACCTACTGTATGAGAACTTGATGGTCCGATTCCTATTTTAAAGAGATTAAAGATTGTCATATTTATAATCCTAAGATTTAAATTAATAAATATTTTTTATGATTTTATAATCAAAACGCTACCTGCTGTAATCATTATACTACCAGCTAAAATATTCATTTTTCTTTTTGAACTTTTACTTTTAAATAAGTTTCTAGCTCCACTTGCACTATATGCATAAGCTAACATAACTGCACCAAGTACAATAGTTACTATTAATGAAATAATACCAATATCAAGTGTGCTTAAAGTTTGTAAATTTACAAAAGTAGGTAAAAAACCTAAATAAAAGAGTATGACTTTTGGATTACTTAATGTAATCAAAAGTCCTGAAATAAAATTCTTTTTCCAAGATAGTTCATAAATACCTTTTAGATTTGTTTCATTTTCTTTTGCAGTTAGTATTTTATATCCTAAAAATAGAAGATATATTCCACCTATATATTTAACAACTATAAAAAAATCACCTAAAATAGAAGCTATTGCACTAAGTCCAAAAATAGCAAGTAATAAAAAAATTAGATCTCCTAGTACAATTCCTAGTACAACAAATGATGCATTTGCAAAACCAGAAGCTAAAGCTCGAGAAACAGTTGCAAATACTCCAGGTCCTGGAGTAATTGCTAATAAAAACATTGCACCTGCAAATGCAAATATATTTAATAAAGTCATTTAGCCTCTTTTATTAATGGTCTAAAATTTGCTCTAAAAATAGTTTTAATCTATCTGATTGTGGATTATCAAAAAACTCATTAGGAGTATTTTCTTCAACAATTTGCCCTGCATCCATAAAAATAACTCTATCAGCAACTTTTTTTGCAAACCCCATTTCATGTGTTACACAAACCATTGTAATACCATCTTCTGCAAGTTGTGTCATAACATCAAGAACTTCACCAATCATTTCAGGATCAAGTGCTGCTGTTGGTTCATCAAATAGCATAATGTCAGGATTACTACATAAACATCTAGCAATAGCAACCCGTTGTTGTTGACCACCTGATAATTGATTAGGATATTTATCAGCTTGATCTGCAATTTTTACTCTTTCTAAATAATACATAGCAGTTTCAATTGCTTCTTTTCTTGGTTTTTTACCAACCCAAGTAGGAGCTAAAATAAGATTTTCTAAAATAGAAAGATGAGGGAAAAGATTAAAGTGTTGAAATACCATTCCAACATGTGTTCTAACTTCTCTAATTCTTTTTACATCTTCAGTTAATTCTAATCCATTAACAATAATTTGTCCTTCTTGAAAAGCTTCAAGTCTGTTTATACATCTAATAGTAGTAGATTTTCCAGAACCTGAAGGCCCACAAATTACTACTCTTTCACCTTTTTTAACATTTAGGTTAACATTTTTTAGTACGTGAAAATCTCCATACCATTTATTAACATCTTTTAGTTGTATCATATATTCTAATTCACTCATAATTTTTTCCTATTTTCTTATATTATTTATGATTTGTATTAAATCGATCTTCAATTGATTTAGCATATTTAGACATACTAAAACAAATAACCCAGTAAATCATTGTTACAAAAACATAACCTTCTGTTTCAAATCCAAGCCAATTTGTATCACTATTTGTTAGTGTTACCATTGCTAAAACGTCAAATAATCCAATAATTAAAATAAGCGTTGTATCTTTAAATAAAGAGATAAACGATCCAACAATATTTGGAATTGATATTTTAAGTGCTTGTGGAAGAATTACTAATCCCATTTTTTTCCAATAAGTTAATCCTAAAGCATCGGCTGCTTCATATTGACCTTTTGGAATAGCTTGTAAACCACCTCTTACAACTTCTGCTATATAAGCAGCTTGGAATAGTGTAATCCCAATTAATGCTCTTAATAATTTATCAAAATCCATTCCTTCAGGAAAGAATAGAGGTAAAATAACTGAAGACATAAATAATAGAGTAATTAAAGGAACTCCTCTAATAAATTCAATATAAATTACAGAAATAGTCTTAATAATTGGCATATTTGATTGTCTTCCAAGGGCAAATAAGATACCAATAGGAAAAGAGGCAATAATACCAACTGAAGCCACAATAATAGTAAGTAGTAAACCACCCCATTTCTCTGTTTCAACATGTTCAAGTCCAAATCCACCAGCAACTAAAATATAAGTAAAAATAGGAAATGAAATAATTATAAATGCTTTTACTTTTATATTATCAATTTTTTTAAAAACTATTACATAAGTGATAAAGATAGCTAATGCTAAATTTGGTCTCCAATAATACTCTTCTGGATAAAACCCATAAATAAATTGATTAAACTTTTCAATAATAAAAATCCATCTAGCACCATCTTTAGTAATTTCTTCTTTTGTTCCAGTCCAAGTTGCATCAAATATCATCCAATCCAATAGCGGAGGAAGAATTAAATATAAAAAATATAATGACAACAATGTTAAAACAGAACTTAAAACTGAAGGAAATAGATTCTCTTTTATCCAGTGAATAATTCCTTTTGTTCCTAAAGGAGTAGGTCTCGCTTCTTGTTTTTCATAAACAGCCATCTTATCTCTCCTTTATTTGCATTTTAGAATTAATATAATTCATAAAAATTGATATTAATATACTAATTGTTAAGTAAACTGCCATTGTCATTAAAATAATTTCAACTGCTTGTCCAACCTGATTTAATGAAGTCCCTGAGAATATGGTTACTAATTCTGGATATCCAATAGCAGTTGCTAGAGAAGAGTTTTTTAGTAAGTTTAGATATTGATTAATCACAGGAGGAATAATAACTCTTAAAGCTTGAGGTAATACTACCTTTTTAAGTATTACTGTATCTTTTAATCCAAGTGCATGAGCAGCTTCTTTTTGACCTTTAGGAACAGCTTCGATACCAGCTCTTACAGCTTCTGCAATATATGTTGCAGTATAAATACTAAGTGCAAATGCTAGTGCTAATAATTCGGGAATTAAAGTCCAACCACCTTTAAAATTAAATCCTTTAAGTTCGGCATATTCTAATGTAGCAGGTGTTCCGCTTAAAAAATATACTAATAAAGGAGAAAAAACTAAAATGGCAAGAGAAACTAAAAATAAAGGAAAATCTTCTCCAGTCTCGTCATGTCTTTTTTTGGCCCAATTTGATAGATATATTACCGCAATTATTGCTATAACAAATGCAATTGCTACCCATATAAATCCACTTTCCAATAAAGGCTTAGGTATATAAAGACCACGATTATTAAAGAAAATAGAGTCAAAAAAAGAAATACTTTGTTTAGGAGAGGGCAATGAGGCTAAAACAACGTTATACCAAAAAAGTATTTGAAGAAGTATTGGTATATTTCTAAAAGTTTCAACATATACCATTGATAATTTTGAAACCATCCAATTTTTTGAAAGTCTTCCAATTCCAACTAAAAGACCAATTATAGTTGCAAAAAAGATTCCAATGGCAGATACTAAAATAGTATTTAATAATCCAACTATAAATACTTTTCCATAAGTGTCAGATTCTTGATATGGTATAAGTGATTGTAAAATACCAAATCCAGCTTCACTTCCTAAAAAGTCAAATCCTGTGTTAATTCCACGTTTTTCTATATTTATAAACATATTATTAAGAATAAAATATGTAAATATAAATATCCCAGCCAATGCTATTACTTGATATATGATAGCTCTATTTTCAGGATTATTGTAAAAGCTTGAAGAGAAAATAGAGGTTTTATTTGGTTTATTCATTTTTTTACCTTATAAAAGAGGGGAGGAAAACTCCTCCCTAAATATAAACTTTATATAGTTTAATTAGATATGACTATCTAATTGGTGCTCCATATTGAAGACCACCATCATTCCAAAGTTTATTTAAACCTCTTTCAATTTTTAAAGGAGATCCCATACCAACATTTCTATCAAATGATTCACCATAGTTACCAACATTTTTAATAATATTATATGCCCATTTAGAATCTAAACCTAGCATTTTGCCAGCTTCACCATTTGTACCTAAGAATCTTTGAATATCTGGATTAGTAGTTTTCATCATACTATCAATATTTTTAGAAGTAAGACCAAATTCTTCACCATTTAACATTGCAATATGAGACCATTTAACAATATTAAACCATTTATCATCACCTTGTCTAACAACTGGCCCTAATGGTTCTTTTGAAATAATTTCTGGAAGTACTTTTACAGAAGTTGGATCTTTAACTTTTAATACTAAACCATAAAGTTGAGAAGCATCAGAACTTACAACATCACATCTACCTGATTTAAATCCTTCGATAGTTTGTCCAGATGTATCATAAGTAATAGGTTTATAAGTCATTTTATTAGCTTTGAAGTAGTCAGTAACATTTAATTCTGTTGTAGTTCCTGCTTGAATACAAACAGTTGCTCCATCTAGTTCTTTAGCAGAATTTACTCCAATATTTTTATTTACAAGGAAACCTTGACCATCATAGTAGTTAACACCAGCAAAATTTAAACCTAAAGATGCATCTCTAGTTAGAGTCCAAGTTGTAGATCTTGCTAACATATCAATTTCACCACTTTGAAGTGCTGTAAATCTTTCTTTTGCAGTTAGAGGTACATATTTGATTTTAGATGCATCCCCAAATACAGCAGATGCAACAGCTTTACAAGCATCAACATCTAAACCATTCCATACTCCATTTGAATCAGTTGCAGAAAAACCTGCAATACCTGTAGATACACCACAATTTAGATTACCTCTTTCTTTTACTGTATCTAATGTATCAGCAGATGATACAGTTGATGCAAGAGCAAGAGTTGCAACACTTAATGATAAAGTTTTTAGTAGCTTCATTTCTTATCCTTTGTATGTTTGTTTTATTGAATTGAAATTCGATTTTCAGTATACAAATTTAAGATAGCATTTAAATAGCAAAGTAGTATATTTTTTAATCAATTTAAATAAAAAATTGTAAATTATACAATTTATTTATAATTAATATAAATTTTAATGTAATTAATTTAATATAATTAAACTTTATTTTAATTTAACTATAGATTATCCTTCTTGTAGTATCATTTGAGTTCTTTTTTATCTCATCATATTTTAATTGGTAAATTTTTTTATTTTCAAAAGATATTGGTGTTCTAATTGATTTATATTCAACTAATTTTCCATCTTTATATACACCAGATATTTCAGCATATACCCAATAGAAACCATCATCTTTTCTTAGGTTTTTAACTATGCCTTTCCATTTTCCATTTTTTTCTAACTCTTCCCATAATTCTTTAAATATAACTTTTGGCATATCAGGATGTCTTACAATATTATGGGGTTTACCAATTAATTCTTCAACTTCATAACCAGAAATATCTGCAAACGTTTCATTTGCATAAGTGATAATTCCTTTTAAATCTGTTCTTGAAACTATTAATTCATCTTTTGGAACAATAGTTTCACATAAAAAGTTTCCTGATAAGAATTCCATATTATTTTCCTGTATTATCAAATTGTTTTGCAAAACCTTCTAAATCTTTTTTCTTTAAATCACCATTATAAATAATATCTTTTGGGTCAATATCTGCATCATTTAAAACTTTTGGTACTAAATCAGAGTTTTCTAAAACTTCCATATGTGAGCTTAGCTCTTCTTCACTATAAGCCATTTGCATATCTGCACTCATTACATGAGGAATTGCTTCAATTACTCTAAGTTTTTTTAACTCTTCTTGAACACCATCGCCTTCGATTGTAATAATAACTCTACCTAATTCATCGTGCATATGATAATCACACACATCACAATTTTTAAGTGATTGTACTACTTCTTCTAAATATTTTGGAGTTGTTTGTACTACGATACTTGAAATATTCATTTATAATCCTTTTAATTTAATCAATTTTATAATAATTTATTTTTTCATGGTCACTTGAAACAAAAATTTCATTATCATTTATAAATAAAATATTTGTAATAAGTGCTGGGTTTTGTTTTAATGTATATAAACTTTTTTGTGAAGCAATATCAAAAACCGTTATATTATTCTCTTCATCACTTGCAAAAGCACCAATTGTTGCATTTGGGTTTAATGCAGCACTGTAGATTAAAAAAGACCCTTCTTTGTAATAAGCACTTTCTTTATCAAAATCATAAACTACACATCTTCTATCCTGACCTGCTGTTATTATATGATTATTCTTTATATCAACTTGAAAGACATTGTCTAAATTTTTGTTTTTAAAGATTTTTTCCACTTCTAAATTTGAAGAGTTTAACATCTTTAAATTTCCACTTTCATCTGCTACTACTATATTTTTTTTCTTTTCATCTAATTTAAAGTGAGAAAATTTTGATTGTGAAATTTGAACTTCTTTTATCTTTTTATTTTCTTTTAAATCATAAATAAATAGTTGATTTGAAAGTAGCGCAAATATAATTCTATTTTCATCTAAAAATTTTGCACGAGCTATAAACATTCTTTTTGTATCTGAAATAATTTCATGAAATTTTCCATTTTCATAAATATTTATAGCTCTTCCACCTTTATTTCCTTGTGAAAGGATTAGTATTTTATTATCTAGTACATCTACACTATATATTTTTGAATTTATTTCATCCCCCATAAAATCCTTAATTTTAGGAATCTTGATAGAATCAATTTTACTTTTTGTAGGAATATCAAATATATCAACACTTGAAGCCGTAGTTGCTACATATAGTTTTTGATTTTTATAAACTAAATCAGTAACACCCCCACTTGCACTTAATGAGTAAGTTGGATTTAAATCTTTGGCCGTTAAAGTTGAAATTATTAAAACTAAAGAAAAAAAAGTCAAAATAATATGTTTTGTTGTTTTCATTTTTTTCCTTTACGAAACTATTTTTATTGCCCCAACTGGACAAGTTTTTATGCAATAACCACATGAAGTACAATTATCATTTATACTTGGTCTAAACATTGCAAGAAAATCAATTGCATCATCAAGACAAGGGTCTTTACAAGAAAAGCACATGGTCTTATTCCAAGAAAGACAAGATAGAACATCTATCTCTATTTTTGCATTAATATTTTTTTTGTATGCAACTTTCAAAACTTCATTTGGACAAGCTATTGCACACTCATCACAATAAGTACAACCACTAATTTGTAAATCAAGCTTTGGTGTAAAATCGTCTTGAATTACTATAATATTTTCTTCACAAACTGTACTACAAACTCCATCACACTCTATACAGTTTGAGAGGAAAACCTCTTCATTTTCATAATAGGGAGGTCTTATAACCTTCTCTTGCTTTTTCTCTTTTTTGAAAGATGAAGCAAGAGAACTAAAAAGTTCTCTTCGTTTCATGAATTATTTAACACCTTCATTAATATTATCAATTAAGTTAGATTTTCCAGTTAAACTTTCACTCCTAAACTCAGTAGCAAAATTGTTTTTAGGAACATTGTTTCCTTCTGATTGTGGAGCATGACATTGACTACAGTTAAATCTAGCACCTGCTAATGTATCCATAGTTTTATGATTTACAGTTTTAATATCACTTGTATTTTCAACAACTTTACCTTCTTTTACAATTTTACCATCTTTATTTAAATGAGTTTCTGGTCTAAAATTTGTAAAGTGTGATTTTGGAATTGGAGTTGCTCCCATAGATTCAGCAACTGCTGGTTCATGACAAGAAATACATTGATTATTATCAATAGTAATTGGTAATAATCCTTCAACATCGTGAGGAATCATCGGTGGTGCATTTTCAAATGCTCTTGCAATTTTTGTGCTTGTTCCTGCTGCTTGTGTTTTATATTGAGTTTTGTCAGCAACAGTATCTTTTTCACTATAAAGATTAGTAGTTCTAAGTCCTAAAGACTCTTCACTTACTGTATTTGCAGCAGTACAACCAACAACTAAAAGTGTTGCGGCTGTAATTATTCCTAAAGTTAAATTAGTTAACTTCATTGTATTCTCCCTTTTTTAAGTTTTTTATTGAAAAATTAAGTGCATCATCATCGCACACCTCTACACATCTTCCACAGTTTGTACACTCTCCTGATAATACAGGTATTGAAGTTTTTGTAACCATATGTAAAACCTGATTTTCTGGACAAACTTCTTTACATTTCATACAAGCTGTACAGTTTGGTGCATTATGATGTACTTTTATAAAATTAAATCTACCAATTAGTGAATAAAATCCACCAAGAGGACAGATATGTCCGCACCAACCATTTTTTAAAACAAACAAATCAAAAAGAAATATCACTAATATTGCAGCCCATCCAAAGCCCATCCCAAATATGATTCCTCTATGAACCATTGAAATTGGTGAGATAAGTTCAAATGCTGCTATTCCCATAAAAAAAGATATAACTAAGCTAATAGCAATTACCCAATATCTTATATTTCTAGAAGCTGGTTGTTTTTTTTGAATTTGATTAAAACCAAATTTTCTTCTAAGATAGTTTGCTAAATCTGTAATAATATTTACAGGACAAACCCAAGAACAAAAAGCACGACCACCAATTAACATATAAAATATCACAATAAAAAAAGCTCCAAGTAACACATTAAAAGATAAAAGAGCACCTGCAAAAAACATTTGAATAACTGCATAAGGATCACTTAATGGAATTGTATTAAGAACTAATGAAGAACTTAAATTTCCAGTTAAGATATTTATTCCATAAATATTTGCAATCACATATAAAACCATAATAGAGATCTGTGTAACTCTTCTTGCAATTAAGAATCTATATTTTTTATAAATATTCATCATTTATATAAATCCTCCATATTACTATTTAAAGAATCAATTGCTGAATCTTTACTAATTTCAGTTTTAGTTATTTGACTAGTTGCATTTTCTAATCTTTTCTCATCACTAACATCCCAGCCTTTGATATAATAATCTCCTGCTTTCCCTAATGCTACTTCACGTGGAAGCACAAAAATTGCTGCTTTTGAAGTTACACAAGCTTGCTCACATAATCCACAACCTGTACATACGTCCGCGTGTACAACAGGTTTTAAAAATGCGTGTTTACCTGTTCTTTCATTTTTTGTATATTCTACTGTTATAGCTTTTCCTAAAAGTGGACAAGCTCTATAACAAGCATCACATTGAATTCCCCAAAAAGCGATGCAAGAGTTATCATCAATGACTGCAACACCCATATCTGCTTTATTTATATCTAACTCTTTTTTGTCATTTTGTACAGATTTTATATCTAGTGCGTTTGTTGGACAAACTGGAACACATGGAATATCAGTACACATATAACAAGGAATATCTCTAGGAATAAAATAAGGAGTTCCTAAAGGTTTATTATCACCTGGTTTTGCAAGTTTTAGTGTATCAAAAGGACAGGCTTCAACACACATACCACATTTGATACAAGTTGCTAAAAAATCATCCTCTTTTAAAGCCCCTGGAGGTCTTAATATAAGTGATGTAGCTTTTATTTCATCAACAAAAGCACTCCAAGTTAATCCTCCTAAAATTGCAAGACCCGTAGCTCTTGCAACTGTTAAGAAAAATCTTCTTCTATCACTTATTGGTTGTTTTTTACCAGTTTCCATTTCTTTTCTTTCGTCTTTTTATTTTATGCTTTATAAATTTTTACGGCACATTTTTTAAAGTCTGTTTGTTTTGATTGAGGACAAGTATAATCAGCACAAACTTTATTGATAAATACTTTCTCATCAAACCAAGGCACAAATACTAAACCTTTTGAAGGTCTATTTCTTCCTCTTGTTTCAACTCTAGCTTTTACTTTTCCTCTTCTAGATTCAATCCAAGCTAATCCACCTTGTTTAACACCATATTTTTTTGCATCTTCTGGGTGCATATAACATAGTGCTTCGGGTACTGCTCTATAAAGTTCAGGAACTCTCATAGTCATTGTTCCTGAATGCCAGTGTTCCAAAACCCTACCTGTACATAACCAAGTTGGATACTCTTCATCTGGAACTTCTGGTGGATCCATATATGGTCTTGCAAAGATTTTTGCTTTGTTTGCTAAAGCTTTTTTATTTTTATCTTTAATACCCATTAAATCACCTTGTGGTAATGCTTTTGCTAATGTTCCATAGAATGCAAAGTCACTATTTGGGCTTGCTTTTTTAGCATAAGGGTCGTATTTAGTATTAAATCTCCATTGTGTCTCTTTTCCATCAACAACTGGCCATTTTAATCCTCTTACTCTATGATAAGTATCAAAATCTGCTAAATCGTGTCCATGTCCTCTACCAAAATCAGCATACTCTTCAAATAAATATTTTTGAATAAAGAATCCATAACCATTGAATACTTTACCATCTGAACCAATAACATTTCTACTATCACCATATGCTTCAGAGTTATCATATCCAGATTGAATAGGGTCTTCTTTATCTAATTTATAAGATTTAGCTTTTTTATTTGCAAATAGGATTTCATACATTGTTGTATCTTCTGTGTAACCCATTTTTTTAGCTTCTTCAATAACATCTGGTAGTTTTTTAGGACTTCCATCTTTATTTTTACCTCTTAATGGCCACTCACCCCATAAATCTTTAACAGTAAATCTTTTTGAAAGTTCAACCCATTGCCATGTATCAGACATCGCATCACCTACTGGTAATACTTGTTGTCTCCAGTGTTGAGTTCTTCTTTCAGCATTTCCATATGCTCCCCATTTTTCATAAATCATAGCAGATGGTAAAATAAGGTCAGAAACTTTTGCAGAAATTCCAGGATATCCATCTGAAGTAACAATAAAGTTATCCATCTCTCTTGCTGCTTTAATCCAATGTGATGCAGAAGCTGTATCTTGATATGGATTACATACATTTACCCATGCAAATTTAACAACACCATCTTCAATATCTCTATGTATTTTCATAATGTGTTGATTTCCAACTGGATTTAAAGTACCTGATGGAACTTTCCATGATTTTTCTGTGATTTCTCTATGTTTTGCATTTGCTACCATCATATCAGCTGGTAATCTATGTGCAAACGTTCCAACTTCTCTTGCTGTACCACAAGCACTAGGTTGTCCTGTTAATGAAAATGCACCAGAACCTGGTTTAGCTTGTTTATTTAATAAGAAGTGAACATTATATGCTAAAGTATTTACCCAAGTACCTCTTGTGTGTTGGTTCATACCCATAGTCCAAAAAGATACTACTTTTCTGTTTTTTTCAATATATAAATCAGCTAATGCTTTTAATTTTTTCTTGAAATCTTCGATTGATTCATCTGGATTTCCTTTAGAAATTTTTGCAACATAATCAGCAGTATAAGGTTCTAAGAATTTTTTATACTCTTCAAATGAAATTTCCCAGTGTTTTAATCCAGCTGGTTTATTTTCCATAACATCGCCTGCTTTATATCCATAGGGAGCTAGTGCTGGAGCTTCAGTTTCAGAAACAACTTTTTTCATCTCTTTAGAAATTGTTTCCATTTCAGCTTTTGTATATTTCCCATCAATTATAGATTTTTCATCACTTCTTCTCATACCATAACCCATATTTACAGGACTTGCTGCAAATACGATATGTTCTTTAACAAAATCCCAATCAATAGATTCTGGATGATTGTATACGATTTCTCTTGCAATATAATTCCATAATGCTAAGTCAGTATTAGGAGTAAATATAATTTCAATATCAGCAATGTCAGAAGTTCTATGTCTATATGTAGAAATATTTACGATTTTAACTTTTTCAGGATCTGATAATTTTCTATCTGTTACCCTTGACCATAAAATAGGGTGCATTTCTGCCATATTTGAACCCCATGTTACAACTGTATCTGTTAATTCAATATCATCATAACAACCAGAAGGCTCATCAATCCCAAAAGTTTGGTAGAAACCAACAACCGCAGATGCCATACAATGTCTTGCATTTGGATCAATTGCATTTGATCTAAATCCACCTTTCATCATTTTTTGAGCAGCATAACCCTCCATAACAGTATATTGTCCAGAAGCAAATACACCAACTCCTTCAGGTCCTGATTCTTTAAGTGCTTTTTTGATGTGAACTTCCATTTCATCAAAAGCTCTTTCCCAAGAAATAGGAGCAAAATTTCCTTTTTTATCAAATTCACCTTTTGCATTTACTCTTAATAATGGCTGTTTTAATCTATCTGCACCATACATAATTTTTGCATTGAAGTAACCTTTGATACAGTTAAGTCCTCTATTTACAGGTGCTGCTGGGTCACCTTTTACTGCAACTATCTTACCTGCTTTAGTTGCAAGCATAATTCCACATCCAGTACCACAGAAACGACAAGCTGCCTTATCCCATCTCCATCCAGTTTCAGCTGTTGTAGCTTGTGCTTGTAAGTCTTTTGGTACACTCATACCAATAGCTGCTGCTGCACTTGCTGCTGCTGAGCTTTTTAGGAAATCTCTTCTTGAAAGCGACATATTTTCTCCTTTTAATGAATTATTATTGTTTTATCAGATTAATTGTAACACTTAAAAATAGATTTACTATTGACCCAAGTCAAGTTAATTAAGTTTAAATTAAGATAAAATTTGTCTTATTTAAAGTATTGGAGAAAATAAAATGAGTTTTCATGAATATATAAGAGCAGTTGGAACTGGCCCAAAATCAAATCGAGAATTGTCAAAAGATGAGATAACAAATGCCATAGAATCAATACTAAATCAAACAGTTCATAGTGAACAAATAGCAGCATTTTTACTTGGTTGGAGAGTAAGACTTGAAACAGTAGATGAGTTAAAAACCACATTTAATGTTTGTAACAAATATATAAAAAGAGTAAAAATAGAAAATTCTATTGAACTTGGTTATCCATTTGATGGGAAAGCTGATAATCCATATTTATTGCCATTGATTGCAAAATATTTAAAGAAGTTTGATTTAAACTTAGTCGTTAGTGGTGATGAGTTGCAACCTGCTAAAAAAGGTTTGACTATAAAAAAACTATATGAAAATATAGAATTTGATGAAAATATCTACTATTTTGATAGGGCAGAGTATTTTAAAAAATTAAGCGATTTAACAAAAATAAGAAATATCCTAGGTCTTAGAACAGCTTTTAATACAGTGGAAAAACTACTAAATCCTGCAAATTCTGACTATGCTGTAAATGCAGCATTTCATAAGCCATATGTATCAAAGTACAATAAGATATTTGGAGAAAACTACAAAAATCTAGTTATCGTAAAAGGAAATGAAGGAACACCAGAAATTTTTTCAAAATGCAAATACTGGCTTACAAAAAATGGAGAGATAACTGAATACATAATCGACCCTGAATACTTTGGAATAAACTATAAAAAATCAACAGATATAATTTCTTATGAAGAGTCATTAAATATGACAAAAAATCCAAGTGATGAGTTAGAAAAACTAGCAAAATTAAACGCAGCGATTTTTTTAATAGCAGCCCAAAAAGCAGATGATATTAAAACTGCTTTTGAGATGCTGGAATAATATAATTTATTATACTTTGGATATTATTATATAAAATAAATATCCAAGGTTTTAGTTTTGTTAATGTTTC
>Ga0193951_1000389_pt1 | contig 20439 bp, 20 predicted proteins | sample BB_2_MG_FD_140370 | JGI IMG/M metagenome (GOLD analysis project Ga0193951, IMG submission 140370) | Microbial mat bacterial communities from the Broadkill River, Lewes, Delaware, United States - BB_2_MG | ecosystem: Environmental > Aquatic > Freshwater > River > Microbial mats | place: USA... | reverse complement strand
GCAGAAGTTGTTGATTGTATTAGGCTTAACCCTGGAAATATAGGAGATAAAAAAAGGGTTACTGAGGTTGTTAAAGCTTGTAAAGAAAGAAATTTACCCATTAGAATTGGTGTAAATTGTGGTTCTTTAGAGTCTCAGTTTGAAAACAAATACGGTCAAACAGCACGAGGAATGGTAGAAAGTGCAGATTATAATATTAAGTATTTGGAAGATTTAGGTTTCGATGATATAAAGGTATCATTAAAAGCTAGTGATGTTCAAAGAACAGTTGAAGCATATAGAATGCTAAGACCTATGAATAATTATCCCTTTCACTTAGGTGTTACAGAAGCTGGAACTCAATTTCATTCAACTATAAAATCTTCAATTGCACTTGGAAGTTTACTTCTTGATGGTATAGGTGATACTTTAAGAGTATCAATGACAGGGGAGCTTGAAAAAGAGATTGAAGTTGGACGAGCAATATTAAAAGATGCAGGACTTGTACAAGAAGGCTTAAATATTATTTCATGTCCAACTTGTGGAAGAATTGAAGCTGATTTAGTAAGTGCTGTTGCTGAAGTTGAAGAGAGAACAAAGCATATTAAAGCACCTTTAAATGTATCTGTTATGGGATGTGTTGTAAATGCATTAGGCGAAGCAAAAAGTGCTGATGTTGCCATTGCTTATGGAAAAGGAGTAGGTCTTATTATTAAAAAAGGTGAGACTATCGCAAAACTTCCAACAGGAGAGCTTTTAGAGAGATTTTTAAAAGAAGTTGAATTTGAAGCAAAGAAAGAGAGTAATAATTAGTGGATAGCGTATATAGTATAAATATTGAAAGGGCAGTTTTAAGTTCTGTTCTTTTCAACCCTGAAGAGTTAGAAGATATCTTAGGTGTATTAAAACCAAAAGATTTTTATCTTCCAGCTCATCAAAAAATCTTTCAAGTAATGACTAAACTTCATGATGAAGCAATGCCAATTGATGAAGAGTTTATTAAAAAAAGAGTTGATTCAAAAGATGTTGATGATTCGATTTTACTTGAAATACTTTCTGCAAATCCTATTACAAATACTTTAGCTTATGTAAGAGAAATAAAAGATGGTTCTGTAAAAAGAGAGTTAGCAACTTTAGCAACTACAATTAAAAAAGTTGCAATAGAAGATGAAGTAACTGCTAATGATGCTTTAGATGTAGTCCAAGGTGAACTTTATAAGATTTCAACGGATAGTTCTACTACTGAATTAAAGCACATGGAAACTATTACTAGTGATACTATTTCATATATAGAAAAAATGAAAAAGCTAGGAAATACTCACCTTACTGGTCGAACAACAGGGTTTTATGATTTAGATAAAAAAACAACTGGTTTTAATGAAGGTGACTTAGTTATTTTAGCTGCTAGACCTGCTATGGGAAAAACAGCTTTAGTTCTAAACATGGCTTTATCCAATGTTGAAGCAGGAAATGGTGTAATATTTTTCTCTCTAGAGATGCCAGCTGAGCAACTTATGTTAAGAATGCTTGCTGCAAAAACTTCAATTCCTCTTCAAAATCTTAGAAAAGGTGATTTAGATGATAATCAATGGGCAAACTTAACAGGTGCCTTTGAAGATTTAAATCAAAAGAAACTTTTTGTTGATGATGGTGGAAGTGTAAATATTAATCAACTTAGAGCAAGGGTAAGAAAACTAGCTCAAAATGAAGATAATAAAATCTCAATGGTTGTAATTGATTACCTTCAACTTATGCAAGGAACTGGAAATAAAGATAGACATCAAGAAGTTTCTGATATTTCAAGGGGTCTTAAAATGCTTGCAAGGGAGATGAAAATTCCAGTGATTGCACTTTCTCAGCTTAACAGGGGAGTTGAGAGTAGACCTGATAAAAGACCAATGCTTTCTGACCTTAGAGAGTCTGGAGCTATTGAGCAAGATGCGGATATTATCATGTTTGTTTATAGAGATGATGTTTATAAAGAAAGAGATGAAGCTAGAAAAGAAAAAGAAGCAAAAGACAAAGGTGAAGAGTATAAGTCAACTTTCGTAAATAAGCCTGTTGAAGAAGCTGAAATTATTATTGGTAAGCAAAGAAATGGACCTATTGGAACAGTTAAACTTGATTTCCAAAAACAGTTTACTAGGTTTATTGATAAAGAAAATGCAAATGATGCTCCTATTGAAGTTGTATTTGAGTCAGTTTCAGATGCAAACAAAGAGACTAACATAGAAGTTCCACAAATATTATAATATTTAATATTATTAAAAATTAAGAAAGCTCTTGTCATAATTGTAAACTTTAATTAAAGGTTATATTATGAAAAAAGCTTTCTCCTTACTTGAACTTATTTTTGCAATAGTTGTAATAGGAATTATTGCATCTTTTGCAGTTCCTAAATATATTGATACAAGAGATAACGCTCTTGCAACTACTGTAAAAAGAGACCTAATTACTGTTATTACATCTTTACAAAGTTATTATTTAATTAATCAAAATATTGACAAAATTACTGATAGTGTTTCAATAAATAAATCTAACTGGATTATTGAAGATAAAAAAATTGTTTTTAATGATAAAAATGAAGAGTGTCTAAGCTTAGAACTAAAAGAGTCTAGTATAATTATTCAAATAGAACCATCAAGAGGAAGTGTATGCAAAATACTCGATAAGATGGGTGTAGAAGATGAAGTATTTGATTTAATTTGAGGTGAAAATGGAAAAAGGAATTTTTTTAGATAGAGATGGTGTTATTAATATTGAAAAAAACTATTTGTATAAAATTGAAGATTTTGAATTTGTAGATGGAATATTCAATTCTTTAAAAAAAATACAAAATCTAGGATATAAAATATTTGTTATAACAAATCAATCTGGAATTGCAAGGGGGTATTATACTCTTGAAGATTTTAATAAATTAACTTTATGGATGATTGAAGAATTTAAAAATAATGAAATTGTAATATCTCAAGTTGAACTTTGCCCCCATGGACCAAATGACGATTGCTTGTGTAGAAAACCAAAAACTAAAATGATTGAAAATATACTTAAAAATTATGATATTGATTTAAAAAAATCGTGGCTTGTAGGGGATAAATCATCTGATATCTTATGTGCAAAAAATGCAGGAATATCAAATACTATACAAGTAAAGTCAGGACATAATTTTGATGAAAATGAGTCAGAAGCTAACTATATTTGTGAAAGTATTAGTGATATTCATAAAATTATAGACTCATAATATTTTTTTAGATAGAATAAATTCACTTTGTAAAAAATATTGTTAGGATTTTAAATGAAATTAACTGAAGAAGATAAAAAAATAATAAGTGATTCTATTAGAGATATTGAAGATTTTCCAAAAGAAGGTATTGTCTTTAAAGATATTACAACATTACTAAATAATAAAGAAGCCTACCAAACTTTAATGAACCATTTAGAGGAAAGATATAAATCTTATGAGTTAGACTACGTAGCTGGAATTGATTCTAGAGGGTTTATTTTTGGGGCAGCACTTGCTGATAGATTAAATGTTGGTTTTGTTCCAGTTAGAAAAAAAGGAAAACTTCCAAGTACTACAGTATGTGAAAAATATGAATTAGAGTATGGTTTTGATGAAGTAGAAATTCATCTTGATGCTTTTCCCAAGAAAAATGCAAGAGTATTAATGATTGATGATTTAATTGCAACTGGTGGAACAGCCAATGCAGCTGCTAAACTTATTAAACATGTGGATGCCAACTTAGTTGAAGTTTGTTTTTTACTAAATTTGACATTTTTAGAAGGTGCAAAAAAAGTGAAAGAACATGCACCTGTATATTCAATACTAGAAATATAAAGAAGAGTCATGGAAAAAAATATTTATATACCAAAAAAGAGTAATTACGATCCAGATGAAAATGGACACTTTGGAGAGTTTGGGGGAAGATATGTTCCTGAAACTTTAATGCCAATTTTAAAAGAGCTTGAAACTGAATACAATAAATATAGATTTGATGAAGAATTTTGGTTAGAAGTTGATAGTTTATTGAAAGATTATGTGGGACGAGAACAACCTCTTTATCATGCAAAAAATATTAGTGAAGAGATTGGTGCAAAAGTATATTTAAAAAGAGAAGATTTAAATCATACCGGTGCACATAAAGTTAATAATGTAATTGCACAAGGTTTATTAGCTAAAAAACTTGGAAAAACAAAAGTAATTGCAGAAACAGGAGCAGGACAACATGGTGTTGCTACTGCTACTATTGCTGCTTTAATGGGTTTAGAATGTACAGTTTTTATGGGTGCAAAAGATGTAGCTAGACAAGAGTTAAATGTATTTAGAATGAAACTTTTAGGTGCAAAAGTTGTTGCAGTTGAAAGTGGAAGCAAAACTTTAAAAGATGCTATGAATGATGCAATTAGATATTGGGTAACAAATGCTAGAGATACTTTTTATATAATTGGAACGGTTGCTGGGCCTCATCCATATCCATTGATGGTTAGAGATTTTCAAGCTGTTATTGGTTATGAAGCAAGAAGACAAATTTTAGAAAAAGAAGGAAGACTTCCTGATTATGTTTTAGCTTGTATTGGTGGTGGTTCTAATGCAATTGGAATGTTTTCACATTTTATTGATGATAAAGAAGTAACTTGTGTAGGAATTGAAGCAGGGGGACTTGGTATTGAAACTAGTAAACATGGTTGTTCATTACAAAAAGGAAAACCTGGAATTTTACATGGTCAATGCTCTTATCTTTTACAAGATGAAAATGGTCAAGTGTTAGAAGCTCATTCAATAAGTGCTGGACTTGATTATCCTGGTATTGGTCCTGAACACTCTTTTCATAAAGATAATAAAACAATTGAGTATGATTCTGTAACTGATGATGAAGCTATGGATGCATTTGTATGGCTAAGTAGAAAAGAAGGAATTATTCCTGCTTTTGAAACAGCTCATGCAATAGCATATTTAAAAAAAGCCAAAGATAAACTACAAGGAAAAACTGTAATTATTAGTTTATCAGGACGAGGTGATAAAGATATGATTCAGGCAAAAGAGATTTTACATTTTGACTAAGGCATAAAATGAAATTATTTTTAAAGAATAACTCAGGAAAAATACTATTTGTCCTTGTAGGATTATTTGTAGTTTTCTTAGGGTTTAGCCTTTATCAAGCACCTGTTGAGGGAATAGAAAATAGATTTATTTATCTTTTAAAGACTTATGGATATATTATATTATTCGCATGGAGCATATTAGAAGGTGAAGCTGGTCTTATTATGGCTGGACTTTTATCTCACACTGGTGATATGAATATGTATATAGCAATTTTTGTTGCAGGACTTGGTGGTTTTGTAGGGGATCAAATCTATTTTTATACGGGTAGATTTAATAAAACCTATGTACATAAAAAGTTTAAAGGGCAAAGAAGAAAGTTCGCTTTAGCACATATCTTGCTACAAAAATATGGTTGGCCAATTATTTTTGTACAAAGATATATGTATGGAATGAGAACAATAATCCCAATATCAATAGGACTTACAAGATATAGTGCTAAAACATTTGCATTTATCAATCTTATTAGTGCATGGTGTTGGGCTGCTATTACTATTGTACCAGTTTGGTATTTTGGTGAAGAGATTTTAGTTATTTTAAAATGGTTAAAAGAGCATTGGTATTTTGCTTTACCATTTGCATTAGCAATTGGAGGAAGTATTATTTATTACTTTCATATTATGACAAAGAAAAAGGAGAAATAAATGATTATAAATTTAATTGAAAAAAATATAAAAAAAACAAATAGCGATTTAGAGATTGTAATTGTAGATTCAATAAAAAATTTAAAAGAAAAAGAGATTTTAGAAAACTTAAGCTTTGAGGCAAAAGATGAGTCTGTTGTTTTATTAGCAGAATCAAAAAAGATTTTTGTAGGTTGCGAGGCAGATGATTATGATTCATTAGCTATTGCTATTGCAACAGCAGTGAAAAAATTTGCTTCAACTAAGTTTCAAAGTGCAAAAGTTTTAGTTGAAAAAGAAAATATTAAAGCATTAACTCAAGGTGCTATTTTAGGTTCTTATAAATTTGATAAATATAAATCAGAAAAGAAAAAAGAAAAAACAAAAGAATTAAATTTTTGTTTAGAAAAAGTTACTAAATCTATCAAAAAAGCATTTGATGAGTCTTTAGAAATTGCTAACGCAGTAAACAGAACAAGAGATATGGTAAACAGTACTCCTGAAGATTTTTATCCTGAGGTTATGGCAAATAAAGCAAAAGATATTGCAAAAGAGTCTAACTTAGAGTGTGTAATTCATGGAGAAAAGTATCTAGAAAAAAATGGTATGAATGCAATGCTTAATGTTGGAAGAGCATCAAGACATGAGTCTAAACTTATTCATTTATCATATAAGCCAAAAAATGCAAAGAAAAAAGTTGTTTTAGTAGGAAAAGGTTTAACATATGATTCAGGTGGTTTATCATTAAAACCAGGTGATTTTATGGTTACAATGAAATCTGATAAAAGTGGTGGTTGTGCTGTTTTAGGAATGATGAGTGTTGTCTCAAAACTTGAACTTCCTATTGAGGTTCATGGTATTGTAGGTGCAGTTGAAAATATGATAGGTGGAGATGCTTATAAACCTGATGATGTATTAAAAGCAAAAAATGGAACTACTATTGAAGTTAGAAATACAGATGCTGAAGGAAGATTAGTTCTTGCTGATTGTTTATGTTATGCGCAAGATGAGATTAAAGATATTGATTATATTTTTGATTATGCAACATTAACAGGTGCTTGTGTTGTTGGTGTGGGTCAGTTTACATCAGGAATAATGGGAAATAATAACAGCTTAGCAAATGAAATTGTACAAAATGCTCAAAATGCTGGTGAGTATGCTACAGCTTTACATTTTAATAGATTTTTGAAAAAAACTATAAAATCAGAAATTGCTGATATTTGTAATATTGCAAGTACAAGATATGGTGGTTCAATTACAGCTGGAATTTTTTTAGAGAAATTTATCTCAAAAGAAAATAAAGATAAATGGATACATCATGATATAGCAGGTCCTGCATATGTTGAAAAGCCTTGGGGATACAATCCTTTTGGTGGAAGTGGAGCAGGAGTTAGAATGACTCTTGAATTTTTAAAGAATATTAAATAATATTATAGTATATTTTCATTAGGAGAAAAAATGATAAATATTGAAAAAAAACCTAAAGTGTTGGTTATTGGTGATTTAATGATTGATTCTTATCTTATGGGTTCTTGCGATAGAATGGCACTAGATGCACCTGTTCCAGTAGTAGATGTTAATAAAGAAGAGTCTGTATTAGGTGGTGCTGGTAATGTTATTAGAAATTTAGCTTCACTTGGTGCAAAAGTTAGTGTAATGTCAGTTGTAGGTGATGATGAAAATGCAAAACTTTTAAAACACCTTTTAGATGAGATTCAAACAAAATCTTTTTTAATAGAACAAAAAGGGAGAAAGACATCTAAAAAAACGAGAATTGTAGCTGGAAATTCTCAAGTTTTTAGATTTGATCATGAGAGCAAAAACAATATTTCATTTGACAATGTAAAAAGTCTTTACTCTAAATTAGTAGAAAAAATCAAAGCATATGATGCAATTTTATTAGCTGATTATGGGAAAGGAGTTTTAACAAAAGACTTTACACAAAAAATTATTTCTTATGCAAATAAAAATAATGTAAAGACTATTGTAGACCCTTATGGAGAAGATTATTCTAAGTATAAAGGTGCAACATTAATAATTTCAAATAAAGAAGAAGCACAAAATGCTTCTAAAATTGAAATTTCAAATGAAGATAGACTATTAGATGCTTTAAAAATCATTAAAGAAAACTACGAAACTGAACATGCTATAATTACATTAGCAGAAGAAGGTATTGCAGTATTAAAAGATAATGAGTTATCAATTATGCCAACTGTTCCATTAGAAGTTTTTGATGTAACAGGTTCTGGTGATACAGTTTTAGCTTCATTAGGATTCGCATTAGCTTTAGATAATAATGTTTATGACTCAGTTGAATTTGCAAATTTAGCTACGGGTGTAGTTTTAAGAAAAGCTGGAACGGCTACTGTTTCAATAGAGGAAATACAATCAGATCAAGTTCATCTTGATAAAAAGCTAATTGAAAAGAATTTAGCTTCTAAAGTAAAATAATAAAATAGGAATGTGATATGAAAAATAGTTATTCAGTTTTATATGCAGAAGATGATGAAAACGTAAGAAAAAATTATGTTTTGTATTTAGAGAAATATTTTGATGAAATTTATGAAGCAAGTGATGGATTAGAAGCATTAAGACTTTATAAAGACAAGAAGCCTAGTATTTTGCTTCTTGATATAACTATGCCTGGATTAAATGGTTTAGAAGTTATCAAAAAAATCAGAGAAGTAGATGAAACAACTCCTGTAATTGTTTTAAGTGCACATTCTCATAAAGAGTATTTATTTGAGGCAATTAAATTAAATCTTGTTGATTATTTAATTAAACCAATAAATAGAAATGAGTTTAAAGAGGTAATTGAAAACTCTTTTGAAAGACTAAAAAATGGTAGTTTAGATCAAGATGATAGAGTCGTGATTACAAATAAGTGTTATTGGGACTCTAGGTCAAGAATACTTTTCTTTAAAGATAAAATTGTAGATTTAACAAAAAATGAGAGAATATTATTTGAACTATTATTAAATAAGAAAAATCAGATTGTAAAGCCAGTTGAGATTTCATCTTATGTTTGGAATTTAGAAAATAATATAAATGATGCAAGTATTAGAAACTTGGTTAAAAGATTAAGAAAGAAATTACCAGTAGATATTATTGATAGTATTTATGGTAGTGGTTATATTTTAAATTATTAATTATTAAATTTTCACCTTTTACTTTATTTCAAGTAATAGGTGGAACTTCTCTATTTGTTTAAGAATTATGCTACTTAAAAAACTCAATTAAACTATAACTTCTTAAGTATTTTAGAAATCTAAATATAAACACTTTATCTATTTCTTTGCCTTTATTGTTTATAATCTATTTTTAAAATATATGAATCATATTTATTGAATCAATAAATAAAAATATAAAATTTCGAAATGATAAAAGGAAATTAATGGGATTAGGTGTAGGTATTGTAGGGCTTCCAAACGTAGGTAAATCAACAACTTTTAATGCTTTAACAAAAGCACAAAATGCAGAGGCTCAAAATTATCCTTTCTGTACAATTGAACCAAATAAAGCAATTGTTCCAGTACCAGATAAAAGACTTGATGAACTTGCTAAAATCGTTAACCCTGATAAAATTCAGCACTCAACAATTGATTTTGTTGATATTGCAGGATTAGTTAGAGGGGCAAGTAAAGGTGAAGGTCTAGGAAATCAATTCTTATCAAATATTAGAGAAGTGGAAGTTATTTTACACATGGTAAGATGTTTTGACGATGGAAATATTACTCATGTAGAAGGTGATGTAAACCCTATTAGAGATATTGAAATTATTGAAACAGAATTAATTTATGCTGACATTACTCAATGTGAAAAGAAAATTGATAGATTAAAAAAACAATCTAAAGGTTCTAAAGAAGCTGCTTCTATGCTAATTGTTGCAGAAGATTTAATGAAGCACTTAGAAGAGTTGCAACCTGTTAAAACATATGAAGATAAAGAGAATGAACTATTTATGCAAATGGATAAAGAGTTAAGATTCTTATCAAATAAAGATGTGATTTATGGTGCAAATATGGATGAAGATTCTTTAATGGAAGGTACAAATGAGTATGTTGAAGCATTAAAAGAGCATGCTGCAACTGTAAATGCCGATGTAATTACACTTTGTGCAAAAATTGAAGAAGAGTTAGTTGGTATGGAAGATGATGAAGCAAAAGAGATGTTAACAGATCTTGGTGTTGCAGAATCTGGACTAGAGCAAATTATACATAAAGCATTTGATAAATTAGGCCTACAATCTTATTTTACTGCTGGTAAAATGGAAGTTAGAGCATGGACTATTAAAAAAGAGACTAAAGCTCCTCAAGCTGCTGCTGTGATTCATAATGACTTTGAAAAAGGATTTATAAAAGCAGAAGTAATTTCTTATGAAGATTTTGTTTCAAATGGTGGTGAAGCAAAATGTAAAGAAGCAGGTAAATTAAGACTTGAAGGAAAAGATTACGTTGTTCAAGATGGAGACGTAATGCATTTTAGATTTAACACATAATCTGATATAATTATGTTACAAAGAAAAGATAGCGCAGGAGAAATAAATGACTGATAATATTATTGAAAAAATAGAAGCTTTACCTCCATTACCAAAAACGGTATTAGATATAGAAGAGTTTAGACAAAAAAATGAAAAAGAGGCTTTTGAATTATTACAGATCATTGAAAAAGATGCTTTAATAATTTCTACATTATTAAAAGTATCAAACTCTGCAATGTTTGGATTTAGAAGTAAAGTTGAAACAGCTAGTAAAGCTATAAATTTACTAGGAATTAACTTTACTATTTCTATTGCTATTGGTGGTACTGTTCAGAATCTTTTGAAATCTAATCTTTCTGTTTATGGAATAAATAGTGATGATTTCATGCGAGCATCAAATTTAGCAACTACTTTAGCATCTCTTTGGCTAAATAAAGTTTCATTTGACTTAAAAGAAGAATTAGTTTTACCTGCACTATTACAAGAAGCTGGTAAATTTGTACTAGCAGATGTAATTGATAGTGAAGATAAAACAAGTGAATTTAAAAACTTAATATCAACAGGAAGCACAATCGCACAAGCTGAAAGAGAATGTGTAGGAATAACTACATCACAAGTAACAGCAACTATTTTTAGACATTGGAAATTAAGTGAAAATTTAATTACAGTTATTGAAAATGTTGATAATTTAGAAAATTGTGATGATGGAACAAAAGAAAAGTCTCAAATTTTAGATGTAATAAAAACAGTTTGTAATGTAACTGATCCTTTAAGTGTAGAAAACATTGAAAAAGGTATGGTAAAAGCAAAAGCTTATAATTTAGATGTTAAAAACCTAAAAGCAGCTATTGAGAAACTAGAAGATAGATTACTAGACGAATAATCCTATAAACCTTGAAGTAGGATATTCCATAAATATTCTATTTCATTATCATCAAAAAGTATTAAGTTTTTATTTTCAAATAACTCTTTCATTTTCTTTTTATCAAATTTTCTACTATAACTACAAGTACTATGAGTTGGCATAAAGCTTCTTACTAATGAGTAGTTATTTTCTATTTTCATTTCACATAAAAAACATTCTGAATCTTGATGTAGTCTTCCTTCATATTCAAGAAGTTCAAGATAATTGTTACATATTGCTCTTTTGGGATTTTGTTTTATCATCTCATGAACTAGTTTATCTAAAAGTTTAAAATAAAAATCATCTATTGATTCTACATCTTTTAAGTGAGGGTAAAATAGTTTTATAAATCTTTGCCAACAGTAAAGTTTTTCAGTCTCAAAAATCCATTGAAATCCAAGTTGAATGACATCTTTTAGTCTTGGAATCGTACTTTTTAGATTTGATTCAAGTTCAAAATCTATTTTATAGCCAATATTTATATTAGAGTGTCTTGCCCCATAAAATCTATAACAAGTATATACATGGTTCTCTGTTAGTATTGTAACAATTAAGTCATCGTCTTTGACTTTTTTTATATCTATTATATAGCCTTGCATGTTCTCTTTTTATTATAAAATTTAAAAAAAATTATATCAAACATAAAATAGATATTTGCTTCAAATATTTATTATGATAGAATAAAATAAATTTTTTTAATCAAAAAGGGAACTTGATGGAATTTAGTAACGTAAGTATTGCTAAAGAAGCAAATATTTTATTTGATGGTAATATAACAAGCAGAAGCATTACATTTGAAGATGGAAGCAAAAAAACTTTAGGAATTATGCTACCAGGTGAGTATGAATTAAATACAGTTAATAAAGCAGAGATTAATATAAACTCAGGGATAGTAGAAGTTATGCTACCTGCAGAAGATTGGGTTGAGTACGTGGCTCCAGCTAGTTTTAAAATAGCACAAAATTCTAAATATAAATTAAGAGTAACATCATTAGTAGACTATTGTTGTTCTTTTGAAAAAGTTTCATATTGTAAATAACTTATAAAGAAAGGGATTAAACTTTATCCCTTTCTACTTCTTCATCCCAAAGTATGGATACCCCATATTCAAAATCAGGTATAACATATTTAAAATACTCTCCTGTACCTTTTCTTCCATGAAGTCTTACAATTGTTTGTTCATCTTGAAGTAGTTTTTTCATTTCATATTCAGAAAAACTTCTTTTATTCCATCTTAAAAACACATTTGAATATACCATAAATCTACAAGTTGAATCAGCTGTAAAAACATACTGTTCGCTATCATCATACTCTTTTTTTGCATTTTCACAAGAGTAGAGTTTGATATTTTTGCCTTGTACATTTATTTTTCTTGAAGTAACATTACTTTCACAGTATGGACATTTGCCAAGTATCATTATTCAAAACCTTTTTTTATTTGAATTCTAACAAAAAAGTTTTTTAAACTAAAAATATTTTGCAATTTGTAATATTAATCTTTAAAAACATTAAGAACTAATTGCTTTAACTCTTTTTTCATTTCATCATTCATATTTTTTTTATTTGTATAAATATAAAAAGGTACAGTATTTCTCATAGATTGTTTTAATCTTTTCCTTAAAGTTGAAATTTCATCTAGGTTTATTAGATTTTCACAATCATATAGTGAAAAATCTTTTTCAATTCCAATTTTAAAAGATACTGTTTGATAGGTAAAAAATGTATCTTCTTCTTGTTTTTCCCATTTTTTTATAAAGCTTTCTAAAAGTAATTGAAGTTTTGATAACTCTTTACTTGTAATGTATCCAAAGCTTTCTCTAAATTGATATCTTTCAACAGTTGAAAAACCAAGTACCTTATAAAATTCATTAAGGTTTTTCCATGGACTTCTAAAAAATCTTTTTCCAAAGAGTACTTCTTCAAAGCAGTATTTATATTTTTTCTCTTTGTGAGTTAGAGCTTGTTTATTTTTTAATAAAAAGTACTCATTTTTAAATAATGAAATTAGCCAGTTTTCATCTAAAATAGAGATAATATCTAACTTCTTATCTGGGTCTGTCTCTTTTTGAAAATTCCAAAGCATTGAAATATAGTTTGTTGGAGTAGTTATATCTTCTTTTGATTTAAAAGATTTTGCTGATAAGTATTGAACTACATTTTCAAGTAGGGCATCTGTTTTTGCAATACCATGATTGTATATAACTTTTTTATAAAGGTTAAATCTCATCTCTAGCATATGTTCTATATCTATTAAGCCCATATCAAAGTAACTCACATAGTAGCCATTATCTTTTTTTACAAGAACAGCTTGTTTTGTTATTCTAATATGGTCATTTGCTCCTGTGATATATCCACTTGCTAACATATCTCTATTTACATAATCAAGTCTATCTGCATCTATTGTTGAGTCAATTATTTTATGTAAAGATGAAAAATCAAAACCTTTGTATACTTTATCTTCTAGTATATAAATACTTAATATTTTTATTAGTTTTATTATCTCTTTCTCTTCATTGTCTTTAATAAAATCAAATATCTCAAATTCAAATAGAAGTTTGATAAGCTCTTTTCCTATTGCTTCATGAAGGACAAGTTTAGAGTTTTTTGTAATAGTTTCATATATTTTTATAAACTCTAGCTCTTTATCTTCTAATACTTCTTTTGTGCGTAAACTATTGTAAACTTTTTTTAAAGCATACTCAACTTGATGTGAAAAAGGTAGATGCCCAACATCATGCATAAGACCTACTATTCTTACAGTTTGTAAAATGATAGTATAAACAGCTCTATCTTTTTTTGTTTTCGTTGGAATTGTAAACTCATAAAGAGCTTTATTATCAAAGTAGCTTAAATCATCAAAATTAATATTTAGCTTCTCTTCTTTTACGATTGATTTGATTACTTTTTTCAAATCTTTCAAAAATTGATTTTTTGTCTCTTTATTTGCATTTAAAAGGGCATTTTTAAAAATATAAGAGCTTAAGTGCATAGTTCCTAAAGAGTGAATAAATCTCTTTGTTGTAATAGATGGATAAGAAAAATAGGCTAGGGCATTTTGTGTTATAAATTGTAGCCTATTTAATATTTTGGTTTGAAGTATTTTATCCTCTAGTTTTGTGTATTGAATATGATTATATATCGTATCATTTACTAATCTACTTTGTATTTTGATTCCTTTCAAATATTCTTTCTGTGAATTCTGCAAATTTACCACGAACAGCTTTTTCAAGCTCTATTGCAAACATATTTATTTCATCATGATTATTTCTTGTTTGCTTTAATAAAGTTGTAAGACCATTATTATATTTATTTAAATATAAATTATCGATTTGTCTATTAGAACCAATTACAACAGCCATACAAGATTCATCTAATCTACTTAAAATTAGTTGTGTGGTTTTTTCAGATGAATTTTGCCATTCATCCATAATAACAATTGCACTGCTAAGAGTTCTCCCTCTAGCTTCTCCTGGCCATAATGTCTCAATACAGTACTTTGAGCTAAGTTCAGATATCTTTGATTCTATGGACTCTTTATTCTCTTTATTTTCATTTTTTCTTAAATGCTTTTTTGCAATGAACTCTAAAGTATCTTGTAATGCCATATTATAAATACGGAACTTTTCATCATTTCCAGCTAGATATCCTATATCTGCACCTTTATCTAAAGATTCAATAGAGTTTCTTACATAAACAATTTTATCATAATGTCCTAAGTCAATAAGTCTCATGGCACTTACAATGGACATTAAAGTTTTACCTGAACCTGCTTTTGCATCAATTACAAGTAAGTTAAACATATCACTAATTATAGCTTTCATAAATAGTTTTTGTTTTAAGTTTACTGGCTTTACTTGAAAAGATTTAAAATCTGATTCATCTAAAAGATTTATCTTTTCATTTATAATAACTCCATGACATGAGTTTCCATCTTGACTTTCAAATACATAGCAAAAGTTTTCATTACTATATTCTTCATCATACTCTTTTATATTAGATTGTTCTAAAGAGTTAAAAAGTGAAGAGTCAATACTTAAATGCTTAACAAATTCAAATGTTGGAACTGTTGATTTATCATCATGAAGAGTTTCTGATTTTATTCCTTTGAACAGTGCGAAAGTTCTTGCATAAACATCAAGTGATAAAAAGATAGTTTGTCTACCTTTATAATAGTCTTGTGCAATAGCCGCAACTTCTATTATTCTTTTATCATTGCTTTCACTTAAATGTACTTGCTCAATTTCAGACTCATATTTATCTTTTGAAATAATATGTAAAGTAAATTCATCATTATAAAGTTTTACAACTTTAAATCCAAGTTTATAATCAACTTCTTTTATTTTCATTTTTGCCAAAAGTCTTGCAAACTCTCTAGAGTAAAAACCTAATTCATTAGGAAGTTTTTTCTTGTCTTCCAGTTCTAGCAATACAGTTTCAGGTATTACAATAATATTTGAACTTCCATCTGAAATTCTGCTTAGGTTTTGGACATTCTGTAAAATGATATTTGTGTCTAGTACATATATTTTATCTTTCATAATAAAATTATAGCACTAATAAGTTGCAGTTTAATAACAATGTGTATATTAATTATCTATTGGTAAACTTATCGTAAAAATAGCACCTTTAAAGTTTTCATCTTTATAAGTAAATGAAGAATTTTCAACACTTAAACTACCATTCATATTTTTAGATACTATTTCTTGACTCATATAAAGTCCTATTCCTGTACCTTGTGATTTATGCTTGGTTGTAAAATAAGGTTCAAATATTCTTGACATAATATCTTGTTTTATTCCACCTGCATTATCTTTTATGATAATATTAATTTTGTCTGCTTTTTTTATAATATCAATAAATATGTATTTATTATAATTGGACTCTTTTTTAATTAATTCGTCTCTTGCATTATTTAAAATATTTATTACAACTTGAATAAACTCATTTTCTAAGTTATTAATATTAAAGTCATGGCTGTTTTTTATTATTTGAATATTTTTATTATGAAATTGAACATAAATTAATGATAATGCTTTATCTAAAGCTTTTTGGATAGAAAAGTTTAATTTGTTTTTATCTGTTCTAAAAAAGTTTCTAAAGTCATCAATTGTTTTTGAAAGATATTGTGCTGAGTTGTTAATTCCTTCTAACCCATCTTCTAAAAACTTATCTTCTAATACTCCTAACTCTTTTTGCAGTTTCAATCCTGTTGCTGTAGTTGAGATTGTTGAAAGTGGTTGTCTCCATTGATGAGCAATGTTTCCAATCATCTCACCCATGGCAGCCATTTTTGATTGTTGTGCTAATATATTTTGTTGTTTAGTATTTTCAAGTAAATGTTGTTTGATTTCACTTTTATATTTTCTAAATTTGTTTTGTAATATTTTTGAAAAATAGATTGAGCTAATTAAAAGAATTATTGCAAGAAGTATTGAAACTTCAAGGGTATTTCTAAAGCTTTTGTTGTATTCTTTTTCTATTTCTTCTTTTTTTACGGCAATTGCATTGTTTAAATCATCTTCATAAAAACCTGTTCCAATAACCCAAGACCAATCTTGAAGTCCTTTTACATAAGTTGATTTTTTTATCCCTTGATTTCCATCAGGTTTTAAGTATTGAACATACTCATAAAATCCTTCTCCATTTTTTGATATTTGTATTAAAGAATTAATTACTTTCTTAACTCTTACCATATCATTATTTGAAACAGCATCTTTTCCTATATACTCTTTTTTAATATGACTTAAATATATTGAATCATAAGAGATTATAAACATATATCCATTTTTACCAAATCTCAATTTTTGAATATGATTTAAAACTTTCTCTTTAACTTCTTTTTCAAAATCATCAATATATTCACCTGTTCCAATAAACCAATCAAAAGGTTCAAAGTTTTTAATAAAACCTAGTTTTTCTCTCATGTCCTCATTAATTTGAGGTTGATACCAATACCAAGAATAAAAACTCTCCTCTTTTTTTGATAAGATTTTTTTCATATCTTGTAATATAAAAGTTCCCTTAGAGTCTTGATGATTAATAAAATTAGTACCCTCTAGGTTTTCATGGTAAGGTAATAAAAGATTTTTTCCGCTTTTTTCATAAATAAAGTAGTATCCCCTGCCTTCATTAAATCTAACTTCTCTTAATGCATCAATAATTAATTTCTTAATAAATACTTCATCTTTGTCTTTATTTTTTTCATATATTGATTTGGCAATTGCATGGGCATTTGTAACAGCATTTTTTAAAGAGTTTTCTAGTTCTTGTTTAGTAGCACTTTTTTCTCTTTGTATAAAGTCATAAGTACTATTTACTCTTGATTTGATTAAGTTCTTATTTTTTTGAATATACTCTTGTGTAATTTTATTTTTCTCTTTTTCAAAAGTAGCATTTTTTTCAAAAAATTGAAAAATAATAATTACTAAAGATAAAATAACAATAAAAAAGGAAGGTGTGTATTTAATTATTTTTAAAAGTTGTTTTTCATTTTGAAATATCATGTTTTCTAGCCTATATAATGTTAGGGATTATAACTATTATGTAGTTAAACTTGGGTATAATTTGCAAAAAAAGCAGACAAAAATGAAAAAAATTTTTACAAATGAATCCATGTTGGAGATATATGATTTTTTTGATAATAAAAATGATGAAAAAATAATAAATTTTGTTGTTATTGATCCTGATTTTTGTGAAAACTTGTATGCGGGGGAAAAAATCTTCATCAATGAAAAAGAGTATATATATCGTTCTTATAAATCTTGGAATGATTTAGCAGAAAGATTTCATTATAAAATGATGACACCCAAAGTGATTGATAATCATTTAGTTGAACTTGGCTTTAAAAAGTTAGAAGTAAAAAGTTTTCATTTAAGTAAAGATATTGAAGAAAAATATGGTGAGAGTTCAGAGTTTTCAAGAATTAATAAAAATGAAGAACCTGAGTTTTTATATTCATATTTACAAGCTTTAAAGAACTGCAAACTAAATAGAAGAAAAAGAGTATTGAACCTTGGTGTTAATAATGCAGAAGAGTTTGAATTAATTAAAAATGCATATAATGATGTCTTTGATGATATTGAACTTGTAGGAATAGATTATTGTGCTTCAGCTATAAAAAAAGCAGAAGAAAAGTTTTTAGATAATAAGAATGTAAAGTTTTATACCCATGATATAAATAGATTAGATGAATTAAATTTAGGAACTTTTGATTTAATTATTTCAATAGGAACGCTACAAAGCTCAAATTTAGATTTTAATAAAATATTTATGCAAATTATTCAAAATTATCTAGATAAAAGTGGTGCTATAATATTAGGCTTTCCAAATTGCAGATGGATAGGTGGAGAGGCAATATATGGAGCAAAAGTTCCAAACTATAGTTTTAGTGAAAAATCATTACTCTATAAAGATGCTTTTTTTTGCAAAAAATATTTACAACAAAAGAAATTTAGAGTAACACTAACAGGAAAATATTATACTATTTTAACTGGCACTTCAATAAGATAAAAGTAAAATAACACAAGTAAAACTTTTACACAGATTTTACACAGAAAAATTATAGAATAAGAAAAATAAAATAGGATTTTAATGCAAAATAAAATAATTAGTTCAAGTATTGTACTTGTAACGTTTATTGTAGCTTCAATAGCTACTTTAGGTTCACTTTTTTTTAGTGAAGTAATGGAGTTTATTCCTTGTAGTATGTGCTGGTACCAAAGAATTTTTATGTATCCTTTAGTTTTAATATTTTTAATAAATCTTTTATATCCCGATGATAAGCTATTTAAGTATTCTTTTCCTTTGGTTTTAGTTGGATTATTATTTGCTATATATCATAACTTACTAATGTGGGGAATTATTCCAGAAAGTGCAGTTCCATGCAAGCAAGGTGTTCCTTGTTCAACTGAGTATTTTGAATATTTGGGATTTATAAATATTCCATTTTTATCATTAGCATCTTATTTATTAATAGCAATATTATTGATAGTTGGATTAAAAAAATCAAAAGCATAAAAGGAAAATTTGTATGAAAAAATTAGTATTAGTATTTGTACCATTTTTAATGGTTATGTTTTTTTCTGGTTGTAACTCAAATGATGAAGCTGTGACAATAGTAGAAGATAATAGTAGTTTTGAAGAGCTGAAAAAACAAGGTAATAAAACATACGATTTGAAAACTACTGATGGAAGAGTTATTACTTTAACTGTTGAGAATGATGTCTTAACATCAGAACAATTAAAAGGTAAATACGTTTTATTAAATTTCTGGGCTACATGGTGTCCTCCTTGTATAGAGGAAATGCCTGTATTTAATAAGCTATATGAGAAATATCAAGGTGAATTTGAACTAATAGGTATTTTGTTTGAAAAAGACAAAGACAAAGAAGAGTTAGCAGCATTTATGCAAAAGCACAATATTAAGTTTCCAATTACAGTTGGTGAGGAAAACTTTAGAATGGCAAAAGCATTTGATGATGTAAAGATGATACCTGAATCATTTTTATATGGAAAAGATGGTAGATTTTTGAAAAAATATGTTGGAGAAGTTGGAGAAAAGGATTTAGAAAGCTTTCTTAGTAAATAGTTTATGAAGTTTATTTTAGTATACTAATAATTATTTTTTACACTAAAAGGATAGTATACGATGAGTGATTTTTTAAACTTAGCAAAAGAATCCAATTATAATTTACTTCAAATATACAAACAAGCTCCAAGTGAGACTCTAACAATAGTTCTAGTGTTATTGGCTTTAATAGCACTAGTTGTTTTTTTTATAAACAATGCCATAAAAAAATCAGTTGTTTTAAAAGAGTTGTCAAATATTGATAATATTAAAACATATGATGAACTTAATTCTAAAATATCACTGCTTATACGAGAGTTACCAAAGCGAGGTATTAAAACAGCAAACTCTTTAGAAGATAATAAAAATAAACTTTTTATAAAAACACTAAAAATATTATCATCATATTCAATCAAAGAAAAAATTGATAAATATCAAGTGATGAGTAAGAAGTTTAGACTATTAGGTGAAAAATCTAAAAAATATAATGATGAAAAATTAACATCATTTTTTAAAAATAAATCTTCACAATTGATAAATACAGAATTAAATAAAGAGATTGAAGAGTATTTTTCAAATACATATTTCCATACAAATGAAATTGAAAATGTTAATTCAATAATTAAATATGCAAATGCTCAAAATTCACCTTGGCAGATTCTTGACAAACTATTTACAAATATGAATAAGTTTAGTTTCTCTTATAATCTTGAGTTATTTAAATTTATTGAGAAGCTTGATAAAGAAAATTCTAAACAAGTTTTTGACTACTGTAATAAAAAAATT
>Ga0193951_1000388_pt1 | contig 20456 bp, 15 predicted proteins | sample BB_2_MG_FD_140370 | JGI IMG/M metagenome (GOLD analysis project Ga0193951, IMG submission 140370) | Microbial mat bacterial communities from the Broadkill River, Lewes, Delaware, United States - BB_2_MG | ecosystem: Environmental > Aquatic > Freshwater > River > Microbial mats | place: USA... | reverse complement strand
TTTTTATCATTAAGAATTATTTTAAGACCTGCTTCTACAGTGCTTGCATTAGCGCCACCACCAACATCAAGGAAGTTGGCAGGTTCACCGCCTGATAATTTAATGATGTCCATGGTAGCCATGGCCAAACCAGCTCCATTAACCATGCAGCCCACATTGCCATCAAGTTTCACAAAGTTAAGGTGACTTTTTGAAGCTTCTGTCTCTGCCGGATCTTCCTCGGCAAGATCGCGCATGGCTTCAAAATCAGGATGTCTGAAAAGTGCATTATCATCTAAGTTAACCTTAGCATCAACGGCCAGTATTTTATTATCTGATGTTTTTAGAACAGGATTAATTTCAAACATGGATGAATCAGTAGCTAAATAAGCCTTGTATAGCGCAGAAACGAACTTGGTCATTTCTTTGAAGGCCTTGCCTGACAAGCCAAGGTTAAAGGCTATTTTACGTGCCTGAAAGCCTTGTAATCCAATTCCTGGATCAACCTCCTCCTTAAAAATAAGGTGAGGTGTTTTATCGGCTACCTCCTCAATATCCATTCCACCTTCAGTCGAATACATGATAATGTTACGCCCTGTATCGCGGTTAAGTAATACACTCATGTAAAACTCATCAGTCTCCGTTTCTCCGGGGTAATACACATCTTGTGCAATAAGAACTTTACTCACCAATTTGCCCACAGGCCCTGTTTGGTGTGTTACTAAAGTCATTCCAATAATATCAGTAGCTCTGGCGCTCACTTCATCTAACGATTTGGCTAGTTTTACACCACCACCTTTGCCACGGCCACCGGCATGTATTTGTGCTTTTACTACCCACCAGCCTGTGCCAGTTTCTTCCTGAAGCTTTTTGGCGGCTTCAATGGCCTTGCTGGGTGTGTCTGCAACGATGCCTTCTTGTATGGCCACGCCAAACGATTTTAGAATTTCTTTTCCTTGATATTCGTGTATATTCATATTAAAGGGGATTTAATAATCCGATAAAGGGTATAATTTTTAATCATGTATAATTCAATTACCTATAAAAACAGGAATAGTACTATTTTTGTTGTCAAAATTGGCAGGAATGAGAAAATTAAGGACAGGCGAATTAAATCGCTTAACGGTAGAGGAGTTTAAAAAAAGCGCTAAAATCCCCGTTACAGTTGTGCTAGATAATATTAGAAGTCTTAATAATGTGGGCTCTGTTTTTCGTACTTCAGATGCACTAAAAATTGAAAAAATAGTGTTATGTGGTATAACGGCTACACCTCCAAATAAAGAAATTCATAAAACAGCATTGGGTGCTGAAGATGCTGTGGAGTGGAGTTATGTTGAAAAAACAGAAGAGGCTATTGCTTCGCTAAAGTCAGAAGGTAAGGTGATATGTAGTTTGGAACAGGTTGAAGGAAGCAGTTCGTTAATTGACTTCACACCCGAGAAGGAGAAGCATTATGCGATTGTTCTAGGCAATGAGGTGAAAGGTGTTCAGCAAAAAGTGATTGACTTGAGTGACGTTTGCATTGAGATTCCTCAGTTTGGCACCAAGCACTCCTTTAATGTTTCTGTTAGCGCCGGCATTGTACTATGGGAAGTGTTTAAAAAACTAAACGGTTAGAATGCTTAAAAAAGTTTGAGGCAAAAGAAAAGGGTGAACTTGCGTTCACCCTTTTTATATGGTATCAATTCAATTAATTACTGAACGATAGACTTGAAAGTTGCATCTTCAAAATATTTAGCAAATTCCATGTCAGATGTAGCAGCAGCTTTGAATTTAGCGTCAAGCTCACAAGCTTTACGTAAGCTGTCAAACATCATGTCATTTTCTGCAGTTCTTGCACCAACAATCGCTTTTAAGTAGTATTTGAAACCTACTTCTTTAGTGTTAGCGTTTAATGTTGATAAAGCAGCATCGTACTTAGTAGATAAGATTTTAGCTAAGGCAGCATTACAGCTTGTGCTATTACCGAAGTAACGGATAGCAGCGTCATAATCACCTTTGTGGATAGATACAATACCTAAGTTGTTATCCAACTCAGCACCTACACCAGCAGCAGCACCAAAATGCTCTTCAGCTTTTGCGATATCACCATTACGAAGAGCTACAACACCTAAGTTGTTGCTTACTTCTGCAACACCAGCTTTGATACCGTTAGCTTTCTCGAAAGAAGCTTTAGCACCAGCTAAGTCACCTTTTGCATAAAGCGCACAACCAACGTTGTTCTCAGCTCTCCAGCAGTTAGGGTATTTAGCAGCAGCAGCTTTATAAATAGCCAATTGATTGTCTACATCTTCAGTTAAAGTAGCAGCATAAAGCAACTCTTCAATGTTTAATTCAGATGGGTTGCTGTTAGCTAACTCAGTAATCTCAGCATCAGTTTTACCAACGATTTCTGTGTTAATAGCCATTTGCGAACGACGTAATTTAGGTAGAATCTCGTCAGCAATTACGCTGAAAGTTTCTGACATATTTTTGATCTCACGTTCACGTACTTCAGGATCGCTGTACATAGAAAGAACACGTAAAATAAGCTCTTTGTCTTGTACGTTTGAAGCTTCCATTAATTCTTTAAAACCTTCCCAGTCTTCAGGAGTATTTTTTAGAGTGTACAACGCATCATCGTTACCACCTTCAACTTTAGCTTTTCTCATTTCGCGAGCTACATAGTCTTTAGCTACTTTTTCACGACGAGTTGCTAGTTTGCTGTTTAAGTCAGCTGGTCCATCAGGAGAAGCATAAGCAGAAATATCAACACCTTTGAAGTTTACATTTTCAGTAGCGTTAATTTCTTTCATGTACTCTTTTAAGGCAGCAATATCTTCTTTTTTCAACTCAGTACCACGGATGTTAGTCTGCTGAATTAAGAAGAAAAGATCTGCTTTTTTCGCTTGTGCGATAATTCTTTGGAAAGCATCATCACCAATTGTTGATTGCGCGCCTTGGTCAGCTACTAGCTCTGAAGTAGAGATAACACCATCACCAATTTTGTAATCATCAAATTCAGTAGTTTTACCTTTTTTAGTTGCTTTAATACGCACAACTAAATCAGAAACTCGCATGTTCTCATTGTAAGGAACAGAGTTGCTGTAAGAGTAAGAACCACCTGATGCGTTTGAAATAACTTTGTCGTTTCCTTCAACGTTTTCACCTTGTACAGTGTAAGAAGGGAAAGCAGTTTCGCCACCTTCGTATACTAATACAGGAGTAGCCTCAACAGATACATTTTTGTCGAAGTATTTTTCAGGGAACTGAACAGTCACATCAAGATTAACCTGACCAGCATGTGCTTCCAATACTGGAGGATTGACTGAATAACTAACGTCTTTAGCACCTTTGTTCATTTTGTCTAAACCAGAACAGCTAGCTAACAATGCCGCTACTGCCAGAGATGCAATTAGAGAAATTCTAATTCTTTTCATAATGTTTACCCAATTATTTGTTTTTGACTTTAATCTACAGAGTATGCTGCAAAATTAAAAATGTTTTTAAAATATAAAATACTGATTAGTCATTAAATCAAAAGAAATGACCTTATCAAAGAATAAAGATAATTAAATAAGACAAATTATGCAGTTTAATCACAAAAAACATGTCTTTAATCCTCAATAATTGCAATTTTTATCAAATTATGGTTTAATATTTTAAGCTTTATTGCCAACATTTATCGACGAGATGACGCCCTAAAATTTGGTATTAAAAGCAAAAATGCCTTTTATTCTCTGAATTTCAATTTAATATAAAAAATCGAAAAGTATTTCTTAATGAATTGTGTTCCAAGAACTGCCACGATGACAATTCTTGGATAAAATCTAATATATTGGTGTGATACCCATCTGATCAAAAGCGAAAGAATATAAGTCAGTCCATTCTTCAATTATCTTCGAAGTGGGTTTTCCGGCACCATGGCCTGCATCTGTTTCTATTCGAATAAACATGGGGCGCTTACCAGTATAGGCTTCTTGCAAAGCCGAAATGTATTTGAAAGAATGAGCTGGCACAACACGGTCATCATGATCGGCTGTTGTAACCATAACTGCCGGGTAATTGAAGTTGCCTCTAATGGCGTGCAAAGGCGAGTATTCATAAAGGTACTTAAACATCTCTTCACTATCTTCACTTGTGCCGTAGTCAGTAGCCCAATATCTGCCAATTGTGAAATGCTGGTAACGTAGCATATCTAACACACCAACTTGTGGGTAGGCTACTCTAAAGAGGTTAGGAGCCTGATTGATGACTGCACCAACTAACAATCCACCATTGGAGCCACCTTGAGCAGCTAATAGCTTAGGTTTGGTATAGCCGTTGTCAACCAAGTATTCGCCCGCAGCAATAAAATCATTAAACACATTTTGCTTGTTCATTTTGGTGCCAGCTTTATGCCATTCTTCACCATATTCACCGCCACCTCTAAGGTTAGCAACAGCAAAGATGCCGCCGTTTTCCAACCAAACTAAGCGTCGTACATCAAAACGTGGGTTCAAGCTAATGTTAAAACCACCGTAACCATATAGCCAGGCTGGATTGTTACCGTCTAACTCAATCCCTTTTTTATGTACTATAAACATAGGTACTTCGGTACCATCTTTACTTTTGTATTTTATTTGCTTGGTTTCGTATTGCTCTATATTGAAATCAATTTCTGTCTCGCTATAAATTACCGATTCATTTTTATCGGTATCGTATTTGTATACTACCGCTGGATAAGTGTATGACGAGAAGGTATAAAAAGTTTCAGAATCATCGGCTTTACCATGGAAACCACCAACTGTACCAACTGAGGGTAACTCAACATCATACAAGAATTCACCTGTTTGGCTAAAGGTTTTAATAACTGAATGAGCATCTTGTTGGTAATTGGCAAATATTTTACCACCAGTAAGAGAGATGCCTTCTAATACATTTTGTTCATGTTCAGTAATTAGAGGCGTCCAATTTTCACGTTCGGGTTTTGTAATATCAATTTGCATCACTTGATATTTAGGCGCTTCATCATTGGTTAATACCCATAGCTTGCCATCTACATGATCTACCACTGAGTAATCTTTCTCAAAAGTTGTAATCGGTTTAACCACTTCCGCCGATTCGTTATCAAGTGGTTTAAAGTACAAAGCATTACCACTTGTTGATTCGGTTACGGAAAGAATTAGGAATTTTTCATCATCAGTAACAGAAGCATGAAAGCTCCACTCTGGGTGCGCCGTATCCTCATACACTAGGACATCTTCACTTTGCGACGTGCCTACTTTGTGGTAGTATATTTTACTGTTCTTATTTTCACCTTTAAGCTCATCGCCTTTTGCAGGTGTAGGGTAGCGGTTATAAAAAAAGCCGTCTTTGTACCAGGCAATGCTCGAAAATTTAATCCATTGCAAGTGGTCTTCAAGAACTTTACCTGTTTCAATGTTTTTTACATAAAATTCTTGCCAGTCAGAACCGCCGCGAGAAATACCATATCCTAAATACTTGCCATCGTTAGAAACAGAGAAGTTGGTTAGTGAGATGGTACCGTCTTCTGATAAGGCATTAGGATCGAGAAATAAGGTCGGTTCGCTATCCAAAGATTCTTGCATGTAAAACACACTTTGGTTTTGTAAACCATCATTCTTCGAAAAGAAATATTTTCCTCCGGCTTTAAATGGCGCTGAAGTACGTGGATAATTCCAAATTTGCGTGAGGCGTTCTTTAATTTTGTTGCGAAATGGAATGTTCTCGAGGTAGCTAAACGTTAATTCATTTTGCTGCTTTACCCAAGTGGCTGTCTCCTCTGATCGATCATCCTCAAGCCAACGGTATGGGTCAGCTACTTCGGTTCCAAAGTAATTATCCACCACATCGCCTTTGTGTGTTTCAGGATAGGTAAAGGTTTTTTTCTCTGTTTGACAGCTGGAAGCCATAATGAGTAATGTTAAACTTAGTAATTGTAGATGTTTCATACGGGGTTTATTAATAGAGTTTATTGTTTTTACTCAAGCGGCTTTCAATTAGTTTACCGGTAAAGTAACCCACGGTCATGCCTATGGCCCATCCTAAACTAATGTTGCCAATGTAATTAGTCGATCCTGTTACTTTCATATATAGAAAGGCTATTAGGCATCCAGTAAGCATTCCGATGGTGGCATATGTAGATGTGAGGCGCCCTTTAACACGTTGTTGATGCTTGGTTTTAAGATGTTTTTGAGCATTGTCCACCCATTTTTCAAAGCTCTTTTGCACCTTAAGGTCTTGATTGAAAAGTGGCTTGATGTCGTTTACAAATTGACCGCCTTCTTTGTTGTACCTCTTGCAATCGGGGCAATGCTGCTGATTGGCATCTAAGGCCCCCATTAACCGGGGTAGAACTGAAAGGCTCATAAGCCTGATTTGTACTTTCGGTATGTCCTTAAGCTGTTCGTTAAGTGTATCAAAAGTTTCTTGTTGATTCATTCTAAAATAAATATGGGTGTTGTGAGCTGTAAAATATGAAAAAGATTTAAGGCAACAAAAAAGGCTGACTCTTAATGAGTCAGCCTTTGAAATATTGTAATAACTAACTTTTTTAGTTACTTGGCTTTTCTTTACGTTCTGGCTTTGGTAAAAGTACTTTACGTGAAAGTTTTAATTTACCTGAGCGTTGGTCAATCTCAATTAGCTTAACTTCAACCTCTTCACCTTCTTTAAGTGCATCTTCTACTTTTTCAAGACGGCGCCATTCGATTTCAGAAATGTGGAGTAAACCATCTTTGCCAGGTAGTACTTCAACAAAGGCTCCAAAAGGAACAATTGATTTCACTTTTCCTTTATAGATTGTGCCAATTTCTGGAACAGCAACAATACCTTTAACACGTGCTAAAGCAGCATCAATAGCATCTTTGTTAGAAGCAGAAATAGCTACTTTACCAACATTACCTTGCTCTTCAATCGTAATGATTGTTTCAGTAGTAGCCTGAATTTCCTGAATAATTTTACCACCCGGTCCGATAACTGAACCGATCATATCTTTCGGAATCTCGAAGCTAACAATACGAGGAGCGTGTGGTTTGTAGTCTTCACGCGGCCCTGTAATTGTTTCGTCAAGTTTATCAAGAATATGTAGTCTACCTGCTTTAGCTTGGTTAAGTGCTTTTTCAAGTACTTCATACGATAGTCCGTCTACTTTGATGTCCATCTGTGTAGCGGTGATACCATCACGTGTACCAGTTACTTTAAAGTCCATGTCACCTAGGTGATCCTCATCACCTAAGATATCTGAAAGAACAGCAAACTGACCTGTTTTAGAATCACTGATTAATCCCATTGCGATACCCGAAACAGATTTCTTAATAGGCACACCAGCATCCATTAAAGCTAAAGTACCTGCACAAACGGTGGCCATTGATGAAGAACCATTTGACTCAAGGATATCAGAAACAATACGTACAGTGTAGGCATAATCTTCTGGCATCATACGTTTAAGTGCGCGGTAGGCTAGGTTACCGTGACCTATCTCACGACGGCTAATACCGCGTGCAGGTCTTGCATCACCTGTTGAGAAAGGAGGGAAGTTATAATGTAAAAGGAAACGATCGTAACTCTTATTCATTACATCATCAATCAATTTCTCATCCATTTTAGTACCTAAGGTAACTGTAGTTAAGGATTGAGTTTCGCCTCGGGTAAATACTGCTGATCCGTGAGGTCCTGGTAAATAATCGATCTCGCTCCAGATTGGACGAATCTCATCTGTTTTACGACCATCTAAACGAACCTGCTCATCAAGAACAACTTTACGAACCGCTTCTTTTTCTACGTCGTGGTAGTATTTTTTGATTAATCCACTTGGGATTTCATCTTCTTCAGTGTAATTATCTGCAATGAAAGCTTCACAAATAGCACCAAATGCCTCAATGCGCTCGTGCTTATTTGGGTTGGCCGACTTAGCTACTTCGTAAGCTTTATCATAGGTTGCTTTCCATACTTTTTCACGAAGTTCCTCATCATTGTCTTCATGACAGAATTCGCGTTTTTGTGTTTTGCCCAAAGCTTCCATCATTTCGATCTGTGCCTGACACTGCACCTTAATGGCCTCGTGAGCAACCTTCATTCCTTCAAGTAGGTCAGCTTCTGATACCTCAGACATTTCGCCTTCTACCATCATAATGTTCTCTAAGGTAGCTGCAACAATGATGTCCATATCAGCATCTGCCATCTCAGAAATACTTGGGTTAACCTTCATCTCGCCGTTAATACGGGCAACACGACACTCTGAGATAGGACCATTAAATGGAATATCTGAAACAGCTAAAGCTGCTGAAGCTGCCAAACCGGCTAGTGCATCAGGTGAAACTTCTGGGTCAGCAGAAATTAAATTAACAGTTACAAATGTATCTGCGTGGTAATCCTCTGGAAATAGAGGGCGTAAAGCACGGTCAATTAAGCGCGATACTAATATTTCATAATCCGAAGGGCGCGCCTCTCTTTTCTGGAATCCACCAGGGAAACGTCCTACAGCTGCATATTTCTCTTTGTATTCAACAGTTAGTGGCATAAAATCCACATCAGGTTTAGCATCTTTTGCAGATGTAACCGCTGCTAGTAAATAGGTATCACCCATTTTAACGACTACTGAGCCGTCAGCTTGTTTAGCTAACTTACCAGTTTCAATGGTAATTGTTCTGCCATCACCTAGTTCAATAACTTTTTCTAATGGTTTAATCATGACAATTTTCTTATCTTTTTTTATCCTTCTATTATCAAGCCAAAGATATGTAATATACTTCTATTACTGCTAAAAAGTATTTCTTTTTTGAGTCTAGCTTAGGTATAATAGTGGTAATTTTCGTACAATGTGTTTGCTAGTTTTGGCATGGCGATTACGCACAAATGGAATTTTGGCGCATTTATAATGCCAAAAAAGGGCAACTTCGTATGAAATTGCCCTTTTTTAATTTTTTTTGTTGCTTACTTACGTATACCTAAGTCTGCAATCAATTCACGATATTTCACAATATCTTTTTTCTTTAAGTAGTCAAGTAAACTACGACGCTTACCTACCAACTTAATTAATGCGTGTTGCGTGCTATAATCTTTACGATTTGACTTTAAGTGTTCGGTCAAATGAGCGATACGGTATGAAAATAATGCAATCTGGCCCTCAGTTGAACCAGTATCAGTATTCGACTTTCCGTACTTCTCGAAGATTTCTTGCTTTTTTTCTGCTGTTAAGTACATAATACTCTATTTAAATATATTTTGCGGGTGCAAAGATATGCAATTAATTAATGTGCACAAGCAAATGATAATTAGTTTTTTATCTAAAAAGGCGGATTTGCTACTGCAAAACCCGCCTTTTTTAGAATATTTATAACTGTGCTTAGTTATTACAAACCACGTTCTTCAGCCATTTTATTCATTTCTTGGTTGAAAATTTCTTCGAATTTAGCTTTGTCATAATCAACTTGTAACTTGGCATTTTTCGATAGTTTACGATCAATACCATTTTTGATGTCTTCTTTGCTTACCTCAACAGAAATAAAACCACGGTACTTGCCATTATCCAAAACACTGGCTTTCTCACAGCTTACAACAACATTGTTAAGTGTTTCATCTGCCACTTCACGCGTTAAGTTTTCAAACTTTTGCTCAAATTCTGCCGCATCACCAAATTCGCGCTCGTTTACATAGCGATCAGTTACGGTTTTTGTATTTGAATTAATAAGGGTTACTAAACGTTGCTTAGCGGCTAATAATGCTTTTTCTTTAGCTAGACTTAAATCTGAGCTTGTTGCCATAGCGCTTGCTCTAAAGTAGTTTTTGTCTGAGCGCCCCTCTTTTTCGCATGGTAAAGCCTCAAGTATTTTTCCTACTTCACTGTTTGTAACGACCTTTTCTTTAGATTTACAACTGTTGAATCCAACTAATGCAACTAATACTACAATTGCTATTCCGGTAAAATTTTTTGTATTCATACTATTAAGTATTTGGGTTTTTAAATTTAAAACTACAATAATGCATATATCAAAAAGCGAACCAAAAAATGTATTTAAGTCCATTTTTTGATGATTTGGGATAAGTTTCTGTATACTTTTTTTTACTAATAAGGTTTTAAAAAATAGTTTACGTTATAAATATATTGTCTTTAATGGGTGGTTAAATAATACTTTTTGAGTTGCTTATCTCTTGTTTGTTGTTTGATAATATGGTTTCGAACTGTATGATTTGCTCGGGCGAACCCAGTACAAATAATTTATCTGCTGGTGTGATCTCTATATCAGGAGACGGATTAAAAATATAGGCACCCTCACCTGTTTTAATCCCAACAAGGTTGGCACCCGATCTTTCTCGTAAGCGTAAATCGCGAATGGTCTTTTTATAATTGGCAGCTGATAATTTATTGCAGCAGATTTCAATTAATTGCACATCTTTTGAACGCTGCAAAAGGATATACTCTATAAACTCTACTACATCGGGCTGTGTCACCAACTTGGCCATGCGTTGTCCGCCTATTCTATCTGGCATAATCACATTGGTGGCGCCAGCTCTTCTTAACTTGGAGTCAGATCGAAAATCACTGGCTCTACTGATAATCTTAAGCGACGGATTCATTTCACTGGCGGTGAGCACAACAAACATGTTGTCCGCATCGTTTGGCAGGGCGGTGATCAAAGCTCTGGCATTGCGAATTTGGGCGGCATCTAATACTTCCTCTGAACTGGCATCGCCTTGTACATAGAGTAGCTCAGGATCTTCAAGTATGCGCGATATAACATGGTCTCGCTTTTCTACAACAACAAATTGTTCGCCGTGCTGTGCAAGTTCTACACAAGCTTGATAACCATTGCGCCCAAAGCCACATACAATGACATGATCTTCTAACTTTACTATTTTTTTTCTCAATTGGTATGCTTTATACGATTGGTGTAAAACGCCTTCGAAAATTATTCGGGTCACTTGTGTAATGACATAACCGAAAATCCCCAAGCTAAAAATAATAAGAAAAATGGTAAAAATCTTACCTGCATCGGTTAAAGGTACCACTTCTTTAAAACCAACTGTTGCCATTGTGATCACCGTCATGTAAACGGCATCAATAAATCGATAGTCTTCAAAAAACATGTAACCAGCAGAACCAATGGCTATTGTTACAAAGAGCAAGCCACCTGCGGTTAGTAATGCTCTAATGGTATCGTGATACAGTGAATTGTTATTTACGGTTTGCATAAAACGTTATGTCCAATGCGGCAATTTAAGCACTTTTTATGATTGCAATAGCTGTTTTTTAAAAAAATCAATGCCTGAGCCCGCGCTTCATTTTCAATTTTTACATTCAATTGTTCCCAATTACTTAATATTCTGTTTTTTTCTGGTGCTTGTTCATATAAGAAATCGATGATTTTTTCTTTGTTGTTAACCTTGTTTTGTTTTGCCGCATAGATAAAGAGGTAGGGGATAATGGTGTTGTAAATGATGCGCTGGATGGATTGTTGTCCCAGTTGCTTAACAGATGTTTTAGAAGATGTAATGCCAAGTTGATAACGGCTTTGCCAGTAGTCTGATGTTTTGACTGCGAGAAGGTGATGCGTCTTATTAATGTGTTCAATGTTTTGCAGTCGACTAAATTGGCCTTTGATGCGGTGTATTAGGCTCGCCAACTGGGCAAGACGTACGGTGGGGAAATTTGATGGGCGTAGCCGAAGAAATTTCCATAAGTGCGACTCGATGGGGGTGAGTTGGTATTTGCTTTTCAAGAAAGCGTATTCTTTGGCAAGCCTGTCGGTATAGGCGTCTGTTTGTTTTGGAGAAGTTAGGAAACCTGCTTGTCCGAGCAGAATGGCTTCCAGTTGAAAGAGCTGGTCAGCATGTTTCAGTAGAATACTGAGTTTGGTTTGTCTCGCCATCATTTCAAAGGGTAAGCCATTAATTCCAAAGCCAAAACTACGAGCTAATAATATGAAAAAGGCTTGGTCCCAGTCGTTTTTAGTAGCGTGAAGTAAGGTGTTAATAAAATGAGATTTTTCTTCAAGCTTTTCGATCAACAAGCGGTTTAACCATTGGTCGAGGTTAAATGGTTTCACCTTATGGAAGCTGTTTGCGCAGGCAATCCATTGATCATTCATAAGTAATTGTGTGTACTGTTCTGCTATGTGATTGGGGTAATTAAGCTGACAGACAGCAATTGTACGTTCCTTTGAGTTAACGGTTTGTGAAGAAAGCTTATCAACAACGTGAAGAATGACATTATCATAAGCTGCATCTTTGTGGTGCTGGTGGGTATACCATTCATCTTCGTTTTGGTGAATTTCGACATTACCAGCCCAGAGAGTGGTGTCTATCTTAATTTTAGCATTAAAGAAATCGGGGCCACCATCTGTGTTTTTAGTACCTGGATGAATAACTTCCACTGCTTGGCCAGCGCTGGTTTGAAGGTGCTGGGGGTAATACAGTTTGTGCTGCCAGATGTAATGTAAGAATTCTTCAGACATGGGTTTATATCTAATGCCAATAATAAGTAATTAGTACTAAAATTCACGTGGTTAGGTAAATTGATTAACAATGAAATTAGGCTATTTCAGTTAGAGGTGCAAGTTTTTTTAAGGTGCTTAAGTGTAATTCTTTTATCGTAAAGCACAGACTGAAAGATTGAATAGAAGGTGTGAAATGGGAAGTGGAGAAAATAAGAAAGCCCGAAACAAATAGCTTCGGGCTTTAAATATATTTTGAAGAATGTGTTCTAAACTAAGCCATGTGCTTTTAAAAGAGCTTCCATGTCTTTTTGTACTTCTAATGCATTTTCGCGAGCCTTACTCGCAAAGTCCTCATCATCACTAGCATAAATTATGCCACGGCTTGAGTTCACCAATAAGCCACATTTGCTGTTCATGCCGTTTTTAGCAACTTCTTCAAGGCTTCCACCTTGAGCACCAACACCAGGTACCAATAAAAAGTGATTTGGAATAAGCTTACGTATATCAGCTAGCATTTCTGCTTTGGTAGCACCAACCACATACATCAGGTTTTCTTCAGTTCCCCATTCAGCACTTTTCTTGATGACACGCTCAAACAAACGTTCGTCGTTTTGCTCCATGTACTGAAAATCAGCCGCGCCTTTGTTTGAAGTTAAGGCTAATAAGATCACCCATTTGTCAACATAAGTTAAGAACGGCTTCACTGAATCTTCACCCATGTAGGGTGCAACAGTTACTGAGTCAAACTCCATGTGGTCAAAAAATGCTTTGGCATACATGGCAGACGTATTTCCAATATCGCCGCGCTTGGCATCAGCAATAATAAAAATATCAGGGTAATTGTATTTGATGTAATTAACGGTTTTCTCCAATGAGTTCCAGCCATTAACACCTAAACTTTCGTAGAAAGCTAAGTTAGGCTTGTATGCTACTGCTACCTCATGTGTGGCATCAATAATTTGCTTATTGAACGCAAAGATTGGGTCTGTAGTGTCTAATAAATGACGTGGAATTTTATTAATATCAGTATCTAAACCAATACATAAAAAACTCTTTTTCCTTTTAATGTTTTCAAAAAGTTCTTGTGATGTCATATCTTAGTTGTTAGCTGCTAGCGCTTAATTACCAGCGGTTGTTAATTAAATAAGGTACAGGCAATAGCTGTAATCATATTAAACCTGAGTTCAATTTTTACATTCAACTCAGGTTGTTTTTTGATGACTATAATATAGTCATTTTTTACATTTCACTCGCTTTTAAGCGCTCTGCGTTTTCCTCTACGATTAGCTTGTCAATCACCTGCTGGATATCACCATCCATTACTGCCGGCAAGTTATATAGGGTTAAGTTGATGCGGTGATCGGTAACACGCCCTTGCGGATAGTTGTACGTACGTATTTTGGCCGAGCGGTCGCCTGATGATACCATTGTTTTACGCTGTGATGAAATCTCATCTAGGTGTTTTTGGTATTCAAGGTTATAGAGGCGAGTACGCAATTCAACCATTGCTTTATCCAAGTTTTTTAATTGCGATTTCTGATCCTGACAAGTTACAACAATACCTGAAGGGATATGTGTTAATCGAATGGCAGAGTAGGTGGTGTTGACTGACTGACCACCAGGTCCAGATGCACAGTAGGTATCTTTTCTGATGTCTTCGGTGCGTAATTCGATGTCAAATTCTTCAGCTTCTGGTAACACAGCAACTGTAGCTGCCGATGTATGTACGCGGCCTTGTGTTTCTGTTTGTGGAACACGTTGAACACGGTGAACACCTGATTCATATTTCAGTACACCATATACACCATCACCAGTTACATTCATTACAATTTCTTTGAAACCACCTGATGTACCATCGCTGCTGCTGGTTACTTCAACACGCCACTTTCTTGCTTCGCAAAACTTGGTGTACATACGGTAAAGTTCGCCTGCAAATATGCTGGCTTCGTCACCACCTGTACCTGCACGAATCTCCAGTACTGCATTTTTAGAATCTTGAGGGTCAGCTGGGATGAGAAGTACTTTAATTTCTTCTTCCATTACTGGTAGCTTAGCCTCCAACTCATCCAACTCCATCTTAGCCATCTCCTTCATTTCAGGATCAGTCTCTTCCTTAAGCATTTCTTTTGCCGAGTCGATATTTTTTAAAGTATTCTCAAATTCATTACGAACAGCGACTACTTTTTCAAGCTCTGAGTATTCTTTATTGAGCTTGACATATCGTTTGGTATCAGCAATAACTTCTGGATTTGTTATCTGTTCTGATACTTCCAGAAAGCGTAAGCGTAGGCCTTCTAGTTTTTCGAGCAAGTCATGTTGTTGTGCCATATTTTGATATAGTTGACAATCGTTAAACAATGGGTGGAGATAGGCTCTATCCCACCAATTAACTAAAAACTATCGGAGATAGTTTAATATTCAAAAGTGCCGAATTCACTTTCGATGGTCAGTTTTTTGCCGTCGTGAGCTTCCACACGACCAACAATCTGCGCATCAATGTTAAATGACTTGGCAATTTCAATAATCTGATCAGCCTTTTCAGGTGACAAATATATTTCGTAACGATGACCCATGTTGAATACTTTGTACATCTCTTTCCAGTCGGTACCCGATTCTTCGTGAATCGTTTTGAAAAGCGGAGGGACATCGAACATATTATCTTTAATCACATGTACGTTGTCAACAAAATGTAACACTTTGGTTTGTGCACCGCCAGAGCAATGTACCATACCATGAATGTCATTTCGCATTTCGTCTAACACCTTTTTAATAACAGGCGCATAAGTACGTGTTGGCGATAGCACTAATTTACCGGCATCAAGCGGTGAGTCTTTAACGCTATCGGTTAATTTGTAGTTGCCAGAGTATACCAAGTCTGAAGGAACAGAACCATCAAAACTTTCAGGGTATTTTTCGGCTAAATATTTAGCAAATACATCGTGGCGAGCAGAGGTAAGGCCATTACTGCCCATACCGCCATTGTACTCTTTTTCGTAGGTAGCTTGCCCCGATGATGATAAGCCAACAATCACATCGCCATTTTGTATGGTATGGTTGGAAATGACTTCATTTCTTTTCATGCGGCACGTTACCGTACTGTCCACAATAATGGTTTTAACCAAATCGCCCACATCAGCTGTTTCGCCTCCTGTAGGGTAAATGCTAATACCCATTTCGCGCAGTTCAGCAAGCAATTCATCTGTACCATTAATAATAGCCGAAAGGACTTCGCCAGGTATCAGGTTTTTATTTCGTCCTATTGTTGATGAAACCAAAATGTTTTGGGTAGCACCAACACAAAGTAAATCATCGACATTCATGATGATGGCATCCTGAGCAATGCCTTTCCAAACAGAAACATCACCTGTTTCTTTCCAATATAAGTAAGCCAAAGACGATTTAGTGCCCGCACCATCGGCATGCATTATATTGCAATAGTCATCGTCGCCCCCTAATATGTCAGGAACAATCTTGCAGAATGCCTGAGGGAATACGCCTTTGTCGATGTTCTTAATGGCGTTATGTACATCTTCTTTAGAGGCTGAAACGCCGCGTTGGTTGTATCTCGAATCTGAGCTCACAAGTATTATTTTATCAGTTTTTTACCCTATTCGGGATGCAAAAATAGTACAATCTTTCGGCATCATCAAAATATTAGTCATAAGTTAACAGTTAGTAGGCAACTGATGCCGCTATGGCAGAAAAATGTGCTTATTTTTAGCCCCGAAAAATGTAAATGGATGCTTAAAAGACTGGATGGATTTATAATTGGATTGATTGTGATGATTGCTTTGGCCTGGTTTTATCCGCAGCTAGGCGTATATGCAGGGTCGTTTAACCTTGAAAGGGTTACAGATGCAGGCGTTACCCTTATCTTCTTCTTTTATGGCTTAAAGTTAAGTCCGCAACAGATGAAGGCTGGTTTAAGTAATTACCGTTTGCACCTATTGGTACAACTGGCTACGTTTATCTTGTTTCCTGTGCTGGTCATTGCGTTTTTACCCTTGGTTAATTCCAATGAGCAAGAAATAATTTGGCTAGCCATGTTTTTTATGGCTGCCTTGCCTTCTACGGTGTCTTCTTCTGTTGTAATGGTGGTGCTGGCCAAGGGCAATATGGCGGGTGCTATTTTTAATGCGAGTATATCCGGTTTATTGGGCATTGTGGTTACTCCTTTATGGCTTAGCTTGTTTTGGCAGGCCGATGGGGCAGCTTTTGATTTTTCCGATGTTATCCTCAGTTTGTTTCTTAAGATTTTAGTGCCTGTTATCCTTGGCTTGTTGTTGCACCGTTTTTTAGGGACAATTGTGAAGAAGCACCTTAAGCAACTCGCCAGATTTGATAAGTTGATAATTCTTTTGATTGTGTATAAAAGTTTTAGCCGTTCGTTTACTGCAGGGCTGTTTGATGAGATTAGTGTTGTAGATTTGCTTTTGATTTCTGTTGGGGCATTGGCGCTATTTGCAATTGTATATGCACTTATTAGCGTTGCTTCACGCTTGCTCCATTTTAGTCGCGAAGATCGAATTGCGGCGACATTTTGTGGGTCAAAAAAATCATTGGTGCATGGTACGGTGTTTTCTAAAGTGCTGTTTCAAAATGCAGCAGGGCAGGGCTTGTTCTTAGTGCCTATTATGATTTACCATGCTTTACAATTGATAATTGTAAGCTTTATTGCGAGCCGTAAAGGGCAGGAAGAAAGTATAGCTGATAATGCGGGTGACAGCAGATAAATAATATTTTGTACTTTTGCCGCCGCTTTATGGAAGAAATAGGGAAATATATTGCGGTATATCTGGCGGGAGCAGTCGGCATTTGGAAAGGGATACCTGTGGGTATTGCTTTTGGATTAGCTCCTTTTTACACGGCTTTATTAACTTCATTGGGAGCTATCTCATCGGCTTTGCTGGTTTATTTTTCGGGTGAGCCATTTCGCAAGTGGCTGATGAATAAATATGGGAGCAAGACTTTTGAACAGAAAAAAGAGAAGTTTGCGCTATGGATGGATAAATATGGTATGCTAGGATTAGGGTTAATGGTAACCGGACTGCTGGGACCCTTTATTGCCCTAATAATTGGCATGGCCATATTAAATGACACACGAAAATTTTTAATTTACCTTCTGATTGGTATTCTGTTATGGAGCTTTGGCATTACTTATCTATCTGATCCTGTTGTTGATCTGGTGAAAGCAATGTTTAGCAACTTAGGTTAAATGCTATTCGTTATTCCTTAATTTTAAATTCGATACGTCGGTTGATATCGTGCGCTTTTTCTTTATTTGAATTGCCCTTAATCCGATTAATAAATTTGTCTGTTAATTCGTCACCATCCTCTAAGAATTTGTATTTTTTAGCTTGGCGTTTGCTTACCTTCATGGGCTGAGTGTTGCCCACTCCTTTGGCTGATAGGCGTTCTGTTGGGATATTTCTTTCAAGTAAATACCCCATCACTTCTTCAGCTCGTTTTTGCGATAGAACAATGCCCTCTGATGCGTTACCTTCTCCTGAAGCATGGGCTAATATTTCCAACACAATGGATTTATTCATGTCAAGAATTGCAATTAGGCGATCCAGTTCTTGTTGTGAATTATGGTCCAGATCAAACTGCCCTTTTTCAAAGTGTATGTTTTTTAGAATAATGGCATCTTCCATAGGCATCATGCCCACCTCGAAGTCAAACTCCTTGTTGTTGCCCAAGCCAACGGTAGATAGCTTGTGTTTGTGGTTGAAATACCCTTTGGAAGCCACCATAAAAACGTATTCCGTTTGTGGAGATAGTTTGGCCCCAAAGGTGCCGTCGTTACGCATGTTGAGTTTTACATTTGTACCATCGGTGCCAATCAGACGCAGGTATGCATCCGTGATGGGTTCTTCTGTTTTCTGGCTGTAAACCTGTCCTTTAAAGCTAAACTTAAGCTTAGGTAGGCTAAATGAATAAATGTTATCAACACCCTTGGAGCTGCCACGTGATGTACTAAATAGTCCTGCTTCTTCAAGTCCTTTGAATGTAATGGCAAAGTCATCTGCCTCGCTGTTTATTGGTCGGCCCAAATTATTTATGCTCCACTCGTTTTCCTCCTCATCAAAAACGGCACGATAGATATCAAGGCCGCCGTAACCTATTTGGGCATTAGAGCTAAAATATAGGGAGCCGTCCATACGCACAGAAGGGAACATTTCGTCGCCAGCAGTATTAATGAGCGTGCCCATATTAACTGGTTCGCCCCAAGTGCCTTCTCCACTTTTGTTGGCCTTCCAAATGTCTTTACCACCTTGACCACCTGGCATGTCGCTTACAAAGTAGAGTGTTTCTCCATCGGGCGACAAACTAGGATGGGCAACTAAAACACTATCACCAACAATTATTTGTGCTGGTTCGCCCCATTTACCGCCAGATCGGCTAACCTGATATATTTCGGCACTTAGTGGTTTCTCATTGTTGTATGGGCAGCGCGTAAAAAGCATTTCTTTACCTTCTGCTGCCATGGTAGCGCTTCCTTCGTCAAACGCGGTATTAATCGTTTCGTCCAATAGTTCTGGGTCGGTCCATTCGCCTTTGGCATCAATGCGCGACATGTAAATATTAGAGCCTCCCTGCCCTGTAATGCGGTTCTTCTTACGCTTTTTCTTTTCTGTACGCATCGATGTAAAGTAGATCTGATCGTAATCGGCACTGGCATAACCGGGGGAGAAGTCGCTGTATTTATTGCTGTTAAGCTTTTTTATTTTTTCAACGGTATAGCGTGAGGTGATGGAATCATTCATGGCCAATTTGCATGAGGCCAGTCCATTGTGTGCTCGTTTATCCAATGGTTCTATTTCGAGGTAAGCTTCGTAAGCTGCTATTGCTTTTTCGTATTTACCAGACGCTAAATAAGAATCGCCCAAGAAAAGTCCGGCATCTGCTACTTCGTACTTATTGCGTACAGCTCTGGAATAGTTAGACGAGGCTTTGTTGGGCTTATTGGTTTTTCGATAACATTCGCCCAAATAATAGGATATTTCACCTTTGGTATATTTGTTTTTCTCTTTTCTATACGCCTTTTTAAATTGTATGGCAGCGCGATCGTACTCACCAATAAGATAGGCTTTATTGGCATTGCCCATTTTACTTCCACCGATACATCCGGTTAATAAGAAGGCAATGATGAACAGACTATACAACGACTTAAGAAAACTTGTTTTGTTTATGGGCATTAGGTCCGAATTTTAATAAAGAACCAAAATTAAATAATTATTAGACACATAAAAAACGACAGAGTCCCTCTTTTATTGTAATTGATGTTTAATACGACTATTGGTTTTTCTTTACCTCTCCTTTTTGTAGGGCATGATCTTTCATTATTTTAAACACCCCGTAGGACTTAACCAGATCAAAAGCATTAGCTTCACCACCTCTTTCTCTATAGTTACTTTTGAATTTAAGGTTGATATCCGCTCCATTTTTTAGAAGGAGCTGTACAAGTGCCACCTTATCTTGATCAATGGCTTGGTGCAATGGGGACTGTCCTTTTTTGTTTTGAGCATTTACATTAGCGCCAGCACTTATCAGGTGTTTAATTTTATTGTTTTGGTCAGTTATTTGGTCAGCCTTTATGGCGTGCAGTAAGGGTGTGTCTCCACGCGAATCACGGGCATTAACATTGGCACCTTTTTCAACTAGGGTTTTTAAAATAGCGGTGCTTTGTAAAGTAACTGCATCGACTAATACCGGATCAGCATCTTCTATTTGCACGCCATTGGCGATGATTAACCTCACCATTTCCGGTGATTGGCTGCGAACAGCTCTGTGTATTAAAGAGTAAGCGTTTGTTGTTTCGTTGATGTTGGCTCCAGCTTTAATAAGTAAGTGGGCTGTTTCTATGTGCTTTTGATCTATTGCATATTGTAAAGGCGAACGATTGGTATTTGCTTTGTTGTTAACTGCCACATCATTATTAATAAAGATTTGGCAGGCCTCAGTATGCCCATAATAGGCGGCAATTTCTAAGGCGTTACCATGTATGCTTGAACTGATGAAACCAATTTCATAAGGATCGAAACCAGAATTGAGCAG
>Ga0193951_1000387_pt1 | contig 20456 bp, 16 predicted proteins | sample BB_2_MG_FD_140370 | JGI IMG/M metagenome (GOLD analysis project Ga0193951, IMG submission 140370) | Microbial mat bacterial communities from the Broadkill River, Lewes, Delaware, United States - BB_2_MG | ecosystem: Environmental > Aquatic > Freshwater > River > Microbial mats | place: USA... | reverse complement strand
CTCTAAAAGAGAATGGTATACCAACAGCAGTACATTATCCTATGCCTTTACATCTTCAGGAATGTTTTGAGTATTTAGGATATAAAAAAGGTGATTTCCCTATTTCTGAAATAGTTTCAGAAGAAATTATGAGTTTACCAATGAATCCTTATTTAACAGATGAAGAAATAGAACAAGTAAATATTGAATTAGAAAAGGCAAGCAAATGATATATATGTTATTACCTGCATATAATGAAGAAGAATCTTTAGACTTTCTTTTACCAAAGATTGAGAAAGCATTTAAAGAAGATATGAAATTGGAATATCATATTATAGTTTGTGATGATGGAAGCTCTGATAAGACAGCCCTTAAATTAAAAGAATATTCTAAACGTTTACCTATGACTATTCTTACTCATGTTATTAATAGAGGATTAGGAGAAACTTCAAGAGATCTTTTTGAGAAAGCAGCAGAATTATCAAGTGATGAAGATATAATTATAAGAATGGATTGTGATGATACACATGAACCAGAGTTTATACCTGGATTAATAAATAAAATTAATGAGGGGTATGATGTCGTAATTGCATCAAGGTTTGTTGAAGGAGGAGGACAAGAAGGCTTAAATGGATATAGGGCAACAATATCAAAGTTAGCAAATTTATTTATGAAGTTCTTCTTTCCTATTGAAGGATTAAAAGAATATTCTAGTGGGTTCAGAGCTTATAGAGCAAAAGCTATAAAGCATGCAATAAATACTTTTGGTAATAACTTTATTCAACTAAAAGGACTAGGTTTTACAGCAACTTTGGAAAAGGTTGTAAAGTTAAAAATAATAGGTGCGAAATTTGGTGAGTCGCCATTTATTTTAAGATATCAACAGAAACGAAGTGACTCTAAAATGGTAAGTTCAATTACAACTTTTGGTTATGGTACATTAGCACTTCTTTACCATTGGCCATGGGGTGGATGGCGAAGAGGATATAAAAATATTAAAAAGCTACATGAGGATAGTTAATTAATGTGTGGTATTGTAGGTTTTTATTCTAAAAGAATAAATAAAGAGTATATTCTTACTGAACAGCTAAAAACTCTTTATCATCGAGGTCCAGATGATCAAAAGATTTTTTATAATAATAATATTGCATTTGGTCATTCCAGACTTGCCATAATTGATATAAATCATGCTCAGCAACCAATGCAGAGTATTAATGAAAGATTTACTTTAGTATTTAATGGTGAAATTTATAATTATTTAGAACTTAGACAGCATTTAATTTCTAAAGGAATACAATTTAAAACATATTCTGATACAGAAGTTTTACTTCAAATGTATATTGTTTATGGTAGGGATTGTGTGAATAAATTAAATGGAATGTTTGCTTTTGCAATTTATGATAAAGAAAAAGATTCTTTATTCTTAGCAAGAGATCATTTTGGAATAAAACCATTATATTATACATATAAAAATAATGACTTTATTTTTGCCTCAGAAGTAAAAGCAATATTAAAGTACCCTGGTATAAAATCAGAAGTGGATATGAAATCTATGAATGAATATCTTACTTTTCAAGTAATGTTAAAAAAACACACTCTTTTTAAAAATATTCATACCTTAGAACCTGCTACATATATGATTATAGAAAATGGAAAAATAAAAGAAAAAAAGAGATTTTGGGAATTTACTTATGATATCGATGATACAAAAACTGAAGAACAATACACAAGTGAACTACTTCATCTTTTAGAAAACTCTTTAAATATACAAACTCGTTCAGATGTACCTATTGGTTCATATTTAAGTGGAGGAATTGACTCTAGCCTTGTGTCAACTCTTGCCTCAAAAAATTATTTTGATGACTTTCAAACATTTAGTGGAGGATTTAATGATTCAAAGGATTTTGATGAAACACATTATGCTAAAATTGTTCATAAATCTATAAATAGTATTCATCATGAAATATTCCCTACCTCAAAAGATTTTATAGATACTTTCGAAAAAATAACATATCACATGGATTATCCAGAAGCTGGTCCAGGGGTATTTTCTCAATATATGGTTTCAAAGCTAGCTTCAAAACATGTAAAAGTTGTTTTAGGTGGACAAGGTGGAGATGAAATCTTTGGTGGATATACAAGATATGCAGTAGCATATTTAGAACAAGCTCTTAAAGGAGCAATATTTGAAACTTCTGAAGAGGGTAAACATCTAGTAACACTCCAATCTATTATACCTAATATGGCTCAACTTAAAAATTATATACCTTTATTAAAAGAACAGTTTAGAGATGGACTTTTTGATCCTATGGATGAAAGATATTACCGTATGATGAATCGTTCTCATAATCTAAATAAAATTTATGAAAAAGATTTTTTAGATAATTTTGAAGAAGGACAATTATTAGATAAGTTTAAACAAGTATTTAATCATCCTGATACGCAATCTTATTTTAATAAGATGACTCATTTTGATTTAAAGACACTTTTACCTGCTTTATTACATGTAGAAGATAGAATGAGTATGGCAGTGTCAATAGAGTCTAGAGTTCCTATTTTAGATTATCGTATTATTGAACTTGCATCTAAAATGCCTCCTGCAATGAAGTTTGCAGGTGGAAAAACAAAAGCAATGTTAATAAAATCAGTCAAAAATATACTTCCCAAAGAGATTATAGAAAGAAAAGATAAAATGGGTTTCCCTACTCCTATAAATAATTGGTTAGCAGGGGATTTAAGAGAGTATGCATTAGATATTTTAACATCTCAAAAAGCAAAAGAAAGAGGATATCTTAATACTACAGCTATAGAAAAACAAATAAGTGAAAGTGGAAAGTTTAGTAGAGACTTATGGGGGGCTTTAAACCTTGAAATGTGGCATAGAAAGTTTATAGATGCATAATATACCAATACGTACACAGATAAATTCTAAGTTATATCATATGTTAAGTTGTTTAGATAGAGATCCTCTTTCTAAAACATATGGATGTTTTGATAGACTTTATTGGGGTTGGAAATTAAAAGATTATGCTGATATAACTTTACAAAGAATGGTATACCCAACAACTAAAATATTATTAGAAAATGATATGTTAGATAAAAAACATTTAGAGTGGGTATTAGCTTCAATAAAATATATTAGTAATAAATTGCATACTGATGGTTCTATAGACCAAGCTTTCTTTGGAGAACATAGTCATGCAGCTACAGGATTTTTATTATTTGATATAACAAATTTGTACATTTTAATAAAAGATTTACTAAGTAAGGATGAAAAAAAGTTATTTATCTATATTTTTAAAAAAATGGGAGGATATCTTTTAAAGTATGATGAAAGACATGGCTTGATTTCAAATCATCTTTTAGGAGTAGCGGCTTCATTAATAAATGTCTATTTCATTTTAAAAGATGAACAGTATAAATTAAAAGCTTTTGAGTACATTAATAGAGTACTTGATAATCAATCTGATGATGGATATTTTATAGAATATGAAGGTGCAGACCCAGGCTATCAATCATTGGGTATTTACTACTTAAGTAGTATTTACAAAAAATATCCTACTGAAAAAATCAAAAACTCTTTATATAAAGCAGTTGAATTTATTTCATACTTTATACATCCAGATGGTAGCTATGGTGGAGAATATGGTAGTAGAAATACGGAGATATTATATATAGGTGGACTAGTGCTAATCAGTGATGAAAATGAGATAGCTAGAAATATATTAAACTTTATGCTAGAAAGTTATGAAAACCACAAAACTGTAACATTAGATGCTATAGATGATGGAAACTTGACACCTTTATTGAATAATTATTTACTTATATCATCATTAAACCTTAAAAAAGAAAATACTATATTACCCTATAAAGAAAAGTTTACTAAAGAGTTTAAAAATATTGGAATCATAATATATTCAAGTGAAAACTATTATGCAATTATTAATGTAAAAAAAGGTGGTGTACTAAAAGTATTTGACAAAAGAAGTTTTGTAAAGATTATAGATCATAGTGGTTTTTACTATAAGAATGATAAAAACTATTATACTTCATCGGCAAGTATAAATGATTATGAACTTAAAAATAATATTTTAAAATTTAAAGTTTTATTTTCAGTATTAAAACAGCCATTACCCTCTGTTTTAAGTTTTATTATTCTCAAATTTAATTATTTAATATTTAACAAAAGTTATTTTGTAAGAGAACTGTTAAAAAAAATATTAGCTAAATTGCTTATTGAAAGGAAATCGGTTAATAAAGATGGTGTAGATATTGAAATAATTTTCAATAAAGAAAATGTAAGTATTAAAATATTAGATAAAAGTAAAAAATATAAGAAAAATACAAAGTTTTCTACTATTCATATGGCGTCATCTAAATATTATCAAATAGGAGGATAATATGTTTTGGAAAAAAGCTAGAAAAAACTATTCAAATGTAACTACAGATGATAATGATATACAAAAATATTTTGAGGTTATGAATCAGATTCAGAGTGATGGTTATAATGGAATAATGGGATATATACAAGACTTTGGACATAAGTATGTTCAAAATAATATTAATAAAAATGAAAAAGTACTAGAAATAGGCTTTGGTAAAGGAAGATCATCCAAATATTTTAAATGGGAAAAGAAAGACTATTATCCTAGTGAACTAAATGAAAAATATGTTACACCACAAATATGGAACTCATATAAAAATGCTACTTTGGCAGATGCCACTAATTTGCCTTTTGAAGATAATTATTTTGATAAAGTTGTTACTATATATAATCTTGAGCATATTGAAGACACTGATAAAGTATTAGCTGAATTAAAAAGAGTCTTAAAAAAAGATGGAGAAGTTTTAATTGCATTACCTTGTGAAGATGGTTTTCTATGGAATATGGGAAGAGAATTAACAACTAGACGTATATTTACTAAAAAGTATAAAATTAATTATGATAAGGTTATTGCTTATGAACATGTACATAACTTGGAGTTTCTAAGAAGAAAAATCCGTGAAAGTTATTTTATATGTGAAGAAAAGTATTATCCTTTTTTTATACCAAGTATAAATATGAATTTAATATATACATGTAAATGTAAAATTTAAATGTATAAAAAACTTTTATCTGATTCAGCTATATATGGACTTGGTGGTATTTTAGTTAAATCTATAGCATTTTTTACCTTACCAATATATACAAGAATATTTTCTCCTGAAGAATTCGGTATTATAGAAATGTTTTCAACATTAAGTGGAATACTTTCTATAATTATGACTATGGGACTAGATACAACACAATCTTATTATTTTATGGAAGCTAAAAATAAAGCAAATCGAAATATCAAAGAAGTAACTACCTCAATTTTACAACTTAGACTTATAGTAGGGACCTTAGTCATTTTATTTAGTGTTATATTTTCATTTTATATTATAAGCTTTTTTTTTCAAGAATCTGTGCCAAAACATTATTTATGGATAGTAGCAGTATCAACTTTTTTTGCTACATTAGTTTCACAAAGTTTGGAAATATTTCGCCTACTTTATAAACCTTGGCATTATATAGGATTATCTTTTACTCAAACTATAGGTGGAGTGGTCTTTATCCTTATTTTTGCTTATTATTATGGTGGAGGGATAGAAGGATATCTTATTGGTATGACATGTGGTGGATTGTTTGCTATGATTTTAGGATGGATAGGTACTCGAGATTATAGGTACTGGAATAAACTAGAATCACATCTTTTTAAAGAGTTTATTAAGTTTGGTTTACCACTTATCCCAGCAGGTTTAATGATATGGATTATGCAAGCTAGTGATAGATGGTTTGTAATGAATATGCTAGGTTCGTATGAAACTGGACTTTATGCTGTTGGTGCAAAATTTGCTTTAATTATTATGATAGTAGTACAAACATTTAGAAAAGCATGGTGGCCAATAGCTATGGACATGCTTTACAAGGAAAATGGACAAAAGTTTTTCAAAGTAGTTTCACTTTGGTATATAGGATTAGGTTCTTTGGGAACTATTTTATTGACAGCTATTTCTCCTTATTTAGTTGAGCTTTTAACAGGTCAACATTATTACAATAGTTGGAAAATAGTTGGAGTGCTTTGTTGGGGAAGTATAGCTTATGGATTTTATATGTTTAGCTTACTTGGAATATTTAAGGTTAAAAAAACTTATATTAATATTTATATACATGGTATTGGTGCTATTGTCAATATAGTGTTAAATTATATTTTGATACAATTCTATGGAATTTTAGGGGCAGCAATAGCTACATCTATTAGTATACTTTTCGCAAATGTCGCAGGAATGATAATATCAAATAAATTTTATAAAATAGATTGGCAATGGATATGGTATATGACTTTTATGAGTATAAGTTGGCTTTTTATATTTTGGTATATTGAGGTTTTATGAAAGAAAAAATTAATAAATTTTTAGAAAAATTTGGTTGGTTTGGTGTTGTTAAATTGATTTTTAGTCCTATTGTAGTTATATTTACTACTCCATTCAGATTTTTTCAGGCACTTTGGTCTTGTAGAGTTTTAGCAGATGGAAAGTGGAATCAGTACAACAGATTTAGTCCACATAGGGCTATAAACTCTCTTTTTTATTGGACGCAAGCAGTTAATATTGATAAATATGGCATGAATGGGTATTGCCCAACTATAGCAGATGGAAAGTTCCATCTAGCAAAATGGTTTCAAGTTAGTTTACCATCAGTATATGCATACTGGCGATTTGGGGCAGTTGCTCCTATACTTGGGATGTTTGGGTGGTTGTTTTTTCACTTTGTTTGGATGGGATATGTTGAAACTTCTATCTTGCTATTAGTATTACTAGCTGTTATGTTAAGCTCAACATTTTACGCAAATATCTTTGAAATACAAAATTACAATGCTATAGGCTGGGTATTTTTCCCTATAGGACTTTATGGACTCTATACAGGAAACTATGAGCTAGCAGCACTTGGATGGCTTTTGACAACTTTTGGAAGCTTTACTGCATGGTTTACTGGTGGAGTGTTGAGTTTTGTTTATAGTGTGAGTATTTTTTCTTTTGAACCACTTTTGTGGTTTATTCCTTCTGTTTTAAAAATGGTATTACATTTTATCCCTTTGGCAAAAAAAGGAGACTTAGTAAAACAGTTTGAATTTATAGCAAAAGGTATAGGTATAAAAAAAACAGAGGTAAAATATAAAAGAAAAAAGAGTCAGTTTAGCCTCATTTCAACTATTTACTTTAGTATTCTTTACTTACAGTTTCTTGTCTTATACTTTATACAGTCAAATAGTATAGATATATTTTTTATTACGATGTTTATTCTATTTGTTTTAAACAATATGCAGATAGTAAGGTATGCCGATCCTGGTTCCTTGCATGTGCCTATTTTATCAGTAGCTACTATAATGGTTTTAAATGATTTTTCTATTGTTTTATTTATATCTTATTTAATCATGATAAATCCAATAGCACTTTTTTTAGACTTCTCAGATGCAAAAAACTCTTTAGATGTAGTTCCTAAAAGAGAACCTTTTTTGGTTCAACCTCTAGTTGATGAAATAGATAGTTTTTTACAAGATATATCAAAAAGAAAAAAGGTGTTGTTTTCCTTTGAAAATCCAAATGGAAACTATGGAAACTTATTTAATGGACAACGGGTACTTTTAGAACTACCTTTATATATCGCTTCAATAAAAGAATTTCATTTATTCCCTGATTTTTATTTGGTTTTTCAAGATAATACAACAGATGATTTGCCAAGTTTTTGGGGAAGAGACTTGACATCTATTGGACAAATAGTTAAAGATTGGGATTGTCAATATGTGATTTACTACTCTAAAGACAAAAGTGAAGAGATATTCTTAGATAAAAACTATCAATTAGTTACTAGTTTAGATTGGGATAGTCTATATAAAAAATATGACTTTAGCATTTCCGATAAACTAAATGGAATAAGTTGGTATCTGTTTGAGGTGAAAAATGACTAAATATTTAAACCCGAAAAATTATATAAATTTTTTAGTAAATAAAATATTATCTGTATTTTCACTGATAATAAAAAAGTGGGAAAATATATATATAAAAAAGTATGCAAATCAACCTTTAAAATATCAGCCTGTATTTATTATAGGAGCACCTAGGACTGGAAGTACGATACTTTACCAAACTCTTACAAATCAACTAGATGTGCTATATGTAGATAACCTAATATGCAAGTTCCACAAAAATCTCTTTTTTGGTTTTTGGTTGAGTGATAAGCTTTTTAAACAAAGAGCCCATAACTGTTTTAAATCAAATCATGGAAATACCGCTACTTGCGGACTACATGCTCCAAGTGAGTGTGGAAGTTTTTGGTATCGATGGCTACGAAAAGATAGACACTTTATAGACTATGATGATTTTACAGATAAAACAGTACAAGAAATAAGAGAAGAGATCACAGCAGTGATAAACTACTTTGATAAGCCTTTGGTTTTTAAAAACCTTAATGCAGGACAGAGATTTAGACTTTTACAAAAGTGTTTTCCCGATGCAAAGTTTATCTTTGCAAAAAGAGATCCACTGTTTACAGCTCAGTCTATACTAAAAGCAAAAAGAAAAGTTGGAATAGCAGATGATGATTTTTGGTCTATTATGCCAAGGAATGTTAAAGAACTTGAAAAGTTAAATAGTTATGAGCAGATTGTAAGACAGGTGTATTTTTTAGAAAAACAGATTGTAGAAGATAGTAAGCTTTTTGAAAAAAATAATTTTTTAAATGTAGACTATAAAAAGATTGGAGAATCTTTTGAAGATACACTGCTTGAGTGTCAAAAATTTATCAGTGTAAATGAAAAAGAAGAATTTGAACAAGCAGAGATAAAGCTAACTGAAAAAATATCTTTACAAGAAAATGAGATAAAAGCTTTTAAAGAACAGATAGAAAAGCTTGACTGGGAGAGATATAGTGACAAATAAAGAAAAATACAGAAAGTTTTGCCAGAAAGAAAAAGATATACCTATCTTTAGTAAAGATTGGTGGCTAGATAGTGTTTGCGGTGTTGATGCTTGGGATGTAGTTTTAGTAGAAAAAGGGCAAGAGATATTCGCTTCACTTTCATACTTTAAAACAAAAAGAGTGATTTTTGACATTATAACAATGCCTAAACTTACTCAAACTATGGGAATATATATAAAATACCCACCAAAACAAAAGTATTACAAAAGATTGTCTTGGGAAAAAGATATGATGACAAAACTTGTGCAACAACTTCCTGCTTTTGATACATTTTCACAGAACTTTGATAAAAATATTACAAATTGGCTTCCTCTATACTGGCAAGGTTTTGAGCAAACTACAAGATACACATATGTAGTGGAAAATACGACCATCGAAGAGTTAGAAAAGAACTTAGAGACTGATATAAGAAGAAGAAGAAGAAAGGCATATGAAGCTGGTGTAGAAGTAGTAGAGAGTGATGATGTAGAAAAGTTTTATGAACTCAACGAGATGACATTCAAAAGGCAAGATAGAGAAATGCCATATAGTTTTGAGTTTGTAAAAAATCTTTATGAAACTTGTAAAAAAAACAATGCAGTGAAAATGTATTTTGCAAAGATAGAGGGTGAAGTAATAGCTGCAAACTTTTTAGTGTATGATGACAACACTGTTTACTATCTTATGGGAGGAATTGAACCAAATAAAAGAGATTTAGGCGGTATGGATATAGTACAGTTTGAAAGTATAAAGTTTGCACTAGAGAGTGGTCGAGTTTTTGACTTTGAAGGCAGTATGATAGAGAGTATTGAAAAATACTTTAGAAGTTTTGGGGCTGTTCAAAAACCGTATTTTTATATAACAAAGACAAATTCTAAACTTTTGAAGATCCGAAAAGTTGTTAAAGAGATTTTGAAATGATAAAAATAACCATACCCAATAATAATATAGCAGAGCGAAAATACGTATTAGATATTATATTTGATGAGTTTTTAGGGCTAGAGTTAAAAGTAATACAAAGTGATGACTCTCAAGATTGGATAATAGAGCTAGAAAATAAACAGATTTTAACGATAAAGGATACTTTTTTTTCAAAATACCCAAATGATTTAGAATATCTGAAACTTGAAAACATACCATCTAAAATAGAAGAGTTAGATATCTTTGCAGCTAGTTTTTTTATGTTGACAAGATGGGAAGAATATGTAAATAAAAGCAGAGATAATCACGATAGATTCCCTGCAACTGAGAGCTTAGCGTATAAGCAAGGCTTTTTAGATAGACCTATAGTTAATGAATATATGGAAGAATTAAAAAGTAATCTTTTAGAACTTGATAGTAATTTAAAGTTTAAAATCCATCAGTCAAAACTATTTGTCAGTTGTGATGTTGACCAACCATTTGACTGTACAGTTGAAAATTTAAAGAATCTTATTAGATCCAGTATCGGAGATATTCTCAAAAGAAAAAGTATAAAAAAATTTCTTAAAAGAATTCGATGTTATATTTTTAATAAGCTTAACAACTACAAATATGATGAAAATTATACTTTTGATTGGTATATGGATACTTGTGAGAGAGTTGGAGTAAAAATTGCCTTTTATTTTATACCCACAAGTACTGAAAAACAAAATGCTTGCTATGAATTACAGGATAAAAAGATACAAAATCTTTTAAAATATATAAATAGTCGAGGTCATGAAATAGGAGTACATGGAAGCTATCAGACATATAAAGATAAAGAAAAAGCAAAATTTCAAAAAAATATGCTTGTTGTTACTTTAAAAAGTTTGGGTATCTCTCAAAAAGTATTAGGAAATAGACAGCACTATCTTAGATGGGATAGTTTACTTACTCCAGAAGTTTTAGAATATGCAGGATTTGAGTATGATACAACAGGTTCGTATGCTGATAGACCTGGTTTTAGATATGGAGTTTGCTATGATTTTAGTATGTTTGACTTTTTTAATAGAAAAAAATTACACATTAAGCAGAAGCCATTTATAGTGATGGAGTGTTCTATTATAAATAAAGAATATATGAATTTAGGGTATTCTAAAGAAGCACTACAATTAATGAAAGATTTAAAAGAAAAATGTTTTAAATATAATGGAAACTTTTCTATACTTTGGCATAATAGTCATTTTAAAACTCTAGAAGATAAAAAGTTTTTTGAGGAGATAATTAATTGAAAAAAGTTACATCCCTTGTGTTGAATAATTTTACAAATGATAGTAGAGTCTTGAAAGAAAATATTTCACTTCAAAAAGCTGGCTATTATGTAAATGTAGTAGCCTTATATGATATAACACTTAAAGAGTATGAAAAGGTTCAGAATGTTCCGGTATCTAGAATTCGATTAAAAACTAGAAATTGGTCAAAGAATAAAGCTATTCAACTAATAAAATATTTAGAGTTTCTTTTTAGAGTAGTAAAGCAGTATAAAAATAGTGATATTATACATTGTAATGATCTTAATTCTTTACCAATTGGTGTAATAATCAAAAAGTTTTTCAATCGTAAAGTAAAAATAGTTTATGATGCACATGAATATGAGATTAATGATATACCTAACCAATCAACCAAAAGTATTAAAATTAAGTTTTATATAGAAAAGTTTTTTATAAAATATGCTGATAAAGTGATAACCGTAAGTAATGCTATTGCAGATGAATATGTAAAGTTATATGACATTGAAAAACCTGCTTTAGTTTTAAATACTCCATCATTTAAGGCAATAAAAAAGAAAAATATATTTAGAGAAACATTAGGTATAGATAATAAGAATAGAATTTTTTTGTATCAAGGAGGACTATCAAAAGGTAGAGGAATAGAAATACTTCTTAATGTATTTAAAACTATTAAAAATGATGAAGTTGTGATAGTCTTTATGGGATATGGCCCTTTAGAAAGTTTGATAGAAGAAGCTTCAAAAGAGTACAAAAATATATATTTACATAAAACAGTACCTCCTGAAATTTTATTAGATTACACAAGTAGTGCAGATTTTGGAATTTCTACGATTGAAGATTGTTGTTTAAGTTATAGATATTGTTTACCAAATAAAATGTTTGAATACCTTATGGCAGAGATTCCCGTGGTAGTATCAAATCTTTATGAAATGAAAAGGTTAGTAGAGTCAAATGGTATTGGAATAGTAGCTCAACAAAATACTACTGAAGGACTTATTGTTGCTATAAAGGAGGCTATAAATTTAGATAAAAAGCAACTAGAAGTAAATATACAGAAAGTGAAAAGTGTGTACAACTGGGAAAATCAAGAAAAAGTATTACTATCAGTTTATAAGGATTTAGTTTAAATGTGTGGAATAAGTGGAATAATAGATAAAAATAAAAAGGTAGTGAAAAAAGAAGAGATAACTCAAATAAATAATCTTATATCTCATCGAGGCCCAGATGATGAAGGTATTTATATTGAGAAAAACTTTGCATTTGGTCATAGACGATTATCAATATTAGACTTAAGTAGTTATGGTCATCAACCAATGCATTATTTAGATAAGTATACTATAACATATAATGGAGAAGTTTATAACTATTTAGAGATTAAAAAAGAGCTTATTCAATATGGTTATAGTTTTAATTCTAATACTGATACAGAAGTTATCCTTGCAAGTTATGATAAATGGGGAGAAGAATGTGTTTCGAAATTTAATGGTATGTGGTCATTTGCAATCTATGATAAAGTAAAAGAAACTATTTTTTGTAGTCGTGATAGATTTGGAGTTAAACCTTTTTATTATACTGAGATTAATAATAAGTTTGTATTTGGCTCAGAGATTAAACAATTATTAGAGTTTTATCCTGAAAGATTTGTAAATAAAAAAATATTAATGGATTATATTATTATAGGTTATGAAGATCATACAAATGAAACTTTTTTTAAAAATATTTATAAATTACCTGCTTCTCATAATTTAATTTATAATTTAAAGACTAATAGTTTTAAGATAAAGAAATATTTTACATTAAAACAAAAAAAACTAAATTTAGATGAAGAAAATAGTATAAATATTTATAGACAAGGACTACAGGAAAGTATTAACCTAAGACTTAGAAGTGATGTTATGGTTGGAACATGTCTTAGTGGTGGATTGGATAGTTCTTCAATCGCTGCTTTAGCCGCATCAAAATATAATGAAAATTCAAATGAAGGTTTTACTGCAATTCATGCTAAATCTACAGAGTTTAGTAGTGACGAAAGTTTATTTGCTGAAAAGGTTAGTGAACACTATAACTTAAATTTGAAGATAATTGAACCAACAATAGAAGAATTTATTGATAATATAGATGAAGTTGTTTATGCACAGGAAGAACCTTTTGGCACCCCTTCAGTTTTCATGCAGTATTTTGTTATGAAAAAAGCTAAAGAGATTGGTTGTACAGTTTTATTAGATGGTCAGGGAGGAGATGAAACACTCTTAGGTTATGAACGATATTATCCTGTTTATTTAACAAGTCTGAATATCGTTAGCTTTATAAAAGAGATGTTTAGCTCATCAAAGAACTCAAGATTATCATTAAAGCAATTAGTTCAATATCTAATATATTTTACAAATATTAAGGTACGAACAAGACATTTAAAGAAAAAGAATATGTTTATAAAAAATAGTTATTTCAATTTAATTAATAAATATCTTTTAGAGAAAAATGCTAAGGCTTACCTTAATGACTTTTCTCTTCAAAGTATAGAAATATTTGAAACACAAATGCCTCACCTGCTTAGATATGAAGATAAAAACTCGATGAAACATTCTATTGAGACAAGATTACCTTTTATTGATTATAACTTATTACAAACAGCAGTATCAATGAATATAAAGTATAAAATTAAAAGTGGTTGGACTAAATACATTTTAAGAAAAACTGTAGATGATATATTACCAAAAGATATTGTATGGCGAACAAATAAGCTTGGCTTTGAGGCTCCTATGAAAAGTTGGTTATCTAACATTGAGTCGAATATGTCACAAGAAATCAAAAATTCTAAAATACTTAATGAGATATTAATAGATGATTTTGATTTTAGTTTATTAGATGATAAACAGAAATGGAAACTTTTTAATATTGCTAAATGGGAGCAATTATATGATGTGAAGGTTGGGGAAAACTAAATGGCTCTAACTAAATTTAATAAGCATGTATTAACTCTTGTTTTTGGAACAAGCTTCGCACAAGCTTTATTAGTATGTGCTAGTCCTATTTTAACTAGAATATATACTCCTGATGATTTTGGTGTTTTTACATTGTTCTTCTCTGTAATTATGATTTTTAGTGCAATAATTAATTTGCGTTATGAGTTAGCAATTACATTACCTGAAGATGAAAATGATGCAATAAATTTATGTGCATTAGCTTTTATTATTAATTGTACTATTTCTTTAATAGTTTTCTTATGTATAATTATTTTTCATACTCCAATTAGTAATATTTTTAATAATGGCAAAATTGATACCTGGTTATATTTTATTCCTTTAGCAGTTTTTTTAATAGGGCTATTTAATATATTAAATTATTTTAATATTAGAAAAGAAAATTATAAAGAAATATCAAAAGCAACAGTTTTAAAATCTATTTCTACTTTGTGTGCACAATTAATTATTGGTGTAGTAAAGGTTGGGCCTGCAGGATTAATTATAGGTAATATGTTTGGAAATGCAATAGCTAATATTAAGCTTTTTAAGAGTTTTATGACAATTGATATATATAAGGTGGTTTCAAAAAAGAATATGTACAAACTAATGTATAGATATAAAAATTTTCCTAAGTATTCAGTTTGGTCAATATTATCAAATAAATTAGCATATCATATTAATGATATTTTAATATCTTTATTCTTTTCTTTAGCTTCATTAGGTTTTTATTCAATAATACAGAGGGTATTGGCATTACCTTCATCTTTGTTAGGAACATCAGTAAGTCAAGTTTTTCTACAAAAAGGAACTGAAGAAAAAAAAGAAAAAGGAAATATCAAGAATATTTTTTCTCAAACAATAACTAAAATGTTTTTATTCGCAATTCCTTTTTTTGGCTTAAGTTTTGTTGTTGTCGAAGATATATTTAGTTTTGTATTTGGTAAAAATTGGGCAATTGCAGGAGAGTATGCGAAAATATTAATACCTTTCTTTTTTATTCGATTCATTGTAGTAAGTGTTAGTACAACAGAAGTTATTATGGAAAAACAGAAAACAGGTCTTTATTTTAATCTAATATTTTTAACTTTTTGTATAAGTGTAATTGTAATATTGCAACATAAACCCTTTGAGACTTTCTTAACATATTTCTCTATAATAGGAAGTATTATATATTTTTTATATGGAGTAGTTTTATATTATATTTCAAAAGGTCGAATTTAAATGAAAAATTATTTATCTATTTCTAATAAAATAGAATGGTTACTATTGATTATTCTAAAGTCAATTCTTGATTATGGTTACTTTTATTGGGCAGAAGTTTATGACTCACGAGAATTTAATTTTGATGTAGTTTTATCTAAATATATATTTGGATGGGTATTAACCTTTTTAGTATATAAAGTGCTTTTATATAAAAAAGAGATACAAATATTTCCTATATTTTTCTTAGTTTTTGTATTGTATATTTTACCATGTAATATTTATTATGGTTTATCTAACCAAAAAACATTATTTTTATTATTCCTTATTACTCCTTATATAATAGTGCTTCTATCAATAAAAGAGTGCTCTCAAAAGTTAATTCCAACTATTAATATTAATAAAAAATATTTATTAGCTCTAATTGGACTTATTGTATTTATTGTAATAGGAAATTTATTTTATAGTACTAATGGAAACTTTATTATAAACTTTAGAAAAGTATATGAATTTAGAGCATTATATGATCCTCTAAGTACAAAAGGTTTTTTTGGTTATTTAAATATATGGACATATAAAGTATTTGCAGTATTTCTATTGGCATTTAGTATACATAAAAAGAACTTTATATATATTACTATCTCATTAATCACTTTCATTTTACTTTTTATTTTTACTGGACATAAAAGTATTATCTTTAGTTGTTGTCTGATTTTTATAATTTATGTATTTTATATCTTTTCTTGGAATAGAAAACTTATGTTATTTTCTTTTATTTTGGCATTTATTGGTTTATTTATAATAAAAATACTTTTTGATGAGATTCATCCTTTATCTTATTTAATGAGAAGATTATTATTTGTCCCAAGTATGTTAAGTTTTAGTTATTTAGAGTTCTTTTTTAATAATGATTTTATTTATTGGTCTAATAGTATTTTAAAAACATTTTTTAATTATCCTTATGAGTATAAATACCCTGCAATAATTGGTAATTATTTAGGATATCCTGGAATGAATGCTAACTCAGGTTTTATCTCAACAGGTTATATGCATGCAGGGGTATGGGGAATTATTTTATATACAACTATTTTGTCAATAGTATTTAATATAATTAATAATTTAATTACTTCAAATAATAAATTTGTTACAATAAGCGTTATTATAGTACCAATATACACACTGTTTGTGATATCTGATTTACCAACTACAATGTTAACTCATGGTCTATTTATTTCAATAATTTTAATTTGGTTATACAATGGAAAGAATAATGAAAAAATATAAAATAACTCATCTCTCATCTGCTCACCCAAGATATGATATAAGAATTTTTGCAAAAATGTGTTCTTCTTTATCAAAAAATATTAATAATGAAGTCAATCTTATTATTGCAGATGGAATGGGTGATGAAAATAAAAATAATGTACATATTTTTGATGTAGGAAAAAAAGTAGGTGGACGAATATCACGAATGACAAAAACTGTAAAAAAAGTTTTTATTAAAGCAAAAGAACTAGATAGTGATATATATCATCTTCATGATCCAGAACTTATCCCTATAGGCTTAAAACTTAAAAAATTGGGTAAAAAAGTAATATTTGATGCACATGAGGATTTACCTAAACAATTGCTTGGAAAACCATATTTAAATAAACCTGCAAAAATATTACTTTCGAAGGGGTTTGAATTTTATGAAAAATATGCTTGTAAAAAGTTTGATTATATTATTACTGCTACTCCATGGATAAGAGATAAGTTTTTAAATATAAATAAAAATAGTATAGATATAAATAACTTTCCAATTTTAGGAGAACTTTCAAATGAAACTCCATGGTCAGAAAAAAAGAATGAAATATGTTATATCGGAGGTATTGCCTTAATAAGAGGGATAAAAGAACTAATACAAGCAATGAAGTTTACTAGTAATGTAAAGTTAAACTTAGTTGGCAGTTTTAATGAAAAAAATATAGAAAATGAAGTTAAGTCTTACCCCTCTTGGCAAAAAGTAAATGAACTTGGTTTTCTAGGAAGAAAAGAAGTTTCAGATGTTATGAGTTCTTCAAAAGCTGGTATCGTTATTTTTCACCCTTTACCTAATCATATAGATGCTCAACCAAATAAAATGTTTGAGTATATGAGTGCTGGACTACCAATTATTACTTCAAATTTTCCTTTATGGAAAGAAATAGTAGAAAAGAACAATTGTGGAATTTGTGTTAACCCACTTAATCCAACTGAAATTGCAGATGCAATTAATTATATAATTTCAAATCCAGATGAATCTGAGGTAATGGGTGAAAATGGAAGAAATGCAGTATTGAATAAATATAATTGGAAAATAGAAGAAGAAAAGCTTTTTAAAATTTATGAGGAACTATTATAATGATTAAGATATTAACAATTTTAGGTGCTAGGCCACAATTTATAAAGGCTGGCTCTGTTAGTCGTGAAATTGCAGACTATAATGAAATAGAAGAAGTTATAGTTCATACAGGACAACACTATGATTCAAATATGAGTGATATATTTTTTGATGAAATGAAAATACCTAAACCTAATTATTTTTTGGGAGTTGGTGGAAAATCTCATGGTGCTATGACAGGACAAATGATAGAAAAAATTGAAGAGGTGGCTTTAAAAGAAAAACCAGACTGGATTATGGTATATGGGGATACAAACTCTACTTTAGCTGGCTCAATTGTTGCTTCTAAACTTCATATAAAATTAGCTCACATTGAGGCAGGCCTTAGAAGTTTTAATATGAAAATGCCAGAGGAGGTAAATAGAATTCTTACTGATAGAGTAAGTAATATTTTATTTTGTCCTACCGAGACTGCAATTCAAAATCTTAAAAATGAAGGCTATGATAATCTTGATTGTAAAATAGTTAAATCTGGTGATGTTATGCAAGATGGAGCTATTTTTTATAAAGAGTTAGCAGTTAAACCTAAATATAAATTAAAAGAAGATTTTATCCTTTGTACTATACATAGAGCAGAGAATACAGATGATGAATCTAGGCTAAAAAATATTTTTGAAGCATTAAATGAAGTAGCAAAAGAAAAACAAGTCATTTTACCTCTTCATCCAAGAACAAAAAAAATAGTTGAGAACTTAAATATTTCTACTAAAAACTTAACTATTTTAGAACCTGTTGGTTATCTTGAAATGGTTTGGTTAATAGATAACTGTAGTTTTGTGATGACAGATAGTGGTGGATTACAAAAGGAAGCTTACTTTTTTGAAAAACAATGTATAACACTTAGAGATGAAACTGAATGGGTAGAATTAGTTAAGTGTAATGCAAACACTTTAGTGGGTGCAAATAAAGATAAAATATTAAAGGCTTATAAAAATAATATTAGGTTTAATAAAGAGAATTTGAAGTTAGACTTATATGGTGGTGGTAAAGCAAGTAAAAATATTATTAAAGAATTACTGGAGTACTAGTTGAATATTTGGATTATAAATCATTATGCATTTCCTTATGAATATGGTTTTCATACAAGACAGCATACCCTTGCAAAAATACTTACAAAACTAGGTTATAGCGTTACTATTTTTGCATCATCTTTTAATCATTTAAAAATAAAAGATATTGATTTAGAAGGAACATATAAAGAAGAGAAACATGATAATATAAGGTATCTATGGATTAAGACACCTGAATATCAAGGAAATGGAATTGATAGAATAAAAAATATATTTACTTTTTCTAAAAATGTAAATAAAGTGTATAAAGAGCTTAATGATAAACCTGATATTGTTTGGGTCTCTTCTCCTCATCCTTTTAGTATTTATAATGGTATAAAGATAAAAAAACATTTTAAATGTAAATTCGTTTTTGAAGAAAGAGATATTTGGCCATTAACTTTAGAAGTTATAAATGGTATAAGTAAAAAGAATCCATTGGTAATGCTTTTTAGATATTTGCAACTTCAAGCATATAAACAAAGTGATATGATAATAACACCACTTGAGAATTTAGTAGAATTTATTGAGAAGAGTGGATTTTATAATAAAAAAATTGAGTATATTCCACAACCTTTTGTACCTTTCAATATTGAAAAATTTGATACAAAGTTACCAAGTGATAAATTTATCATTGGATATATTGGTAGTATAGGGCATTCAAATAGTGTAATGAATTTTGTTAAAGCAGCAAAATTATTAAAAGATAAAAAAGATATTTTTTTTGTAATGGTTGGTAATGGTCCTCAACTTGAGGAAATAAAAGAGTATACAATAGAGAATAACTTAACAAATATCATGTTTTTTGGGAAAATAAAAAAGAATCAGGCAATGTTTGTCATGTCCCAATGTAATGTTTTATATAAAGGACACCCTGATATTGAATTGTACAAGTATGGATTATCTGCAGTTAAATTAGCTGAATATATGTATTCAGGAAAACCTATAATCCATGCAGTTAATATAGAAAATGATCCAGTAATCATTTCAAATTGTGGAGTTTCAATTTCACCTGAGAATGAAAATGAGTTAAAGGTTGCTATTCTCAACTTAAAAGAAAATGTGCAGTATTATAATAACTTAATGAATAATGGTAAAAAATATGTTCTTGAGAATTTTATTGAGGAGGTTATTGAACAAAAATTAAAAAAGGCTATGGACGAAATATGATTTATATTTTTTTATTAATTTTATCTTTTACTCTTACATATTTTATAAAAAACTATGCAATTAAAAAATCATTAGTTGCACAAGTAAATGAAAGAAGTTCTCATACTATACCTACTCCTCATGGTGGTGGTATAGCTATAGCTATTACATGGTTTATTGGCTTAGGTTATTTATACTTTACTTCTCAAATAGAAACAAGTCTTTTTTATTCTCTGTTAGTAGGATTTATAATAAGTGTTGTTAGCTTTCTTGATGACTTATATGAGTTAAGTCCTAAAATAAGACTTATTGTTCAAGCTTTAGTTGCAGTTTTAGGGCTTTATTTTTTAAGTGGTTTTGAGACTTTAACTTTTGGATTATTTGATATTTCTAATTCTATTATTACAAATATCTTTGCTTTTTTACTTATAATATGGTTTATAAATCTTACTAATTTTATAGATGGTATAAATGGTTATGTAGGAAGTGAGTTTGTCTTTTTATCTCTTGCTGGATTTCTTTTAT
>Ga0193951_1000386_pt1 | contig 20465 bp, 19 predicted proteins | sample BB_2_MG_FD_140370 | JGI IMG/M metagenome (GOLD analysis project Ga0193951, IMG submission 140370) | Microbial mat bacterial communities from the Broadkill River, Lewes, Delaware, United States - BB_2_MG | ecosystem: Environmental > Aquatic > Freshwater > River > Microbial mats | place: USA... | reverse complement strand
TGAAGTATAACACCCACACCATTAATCCATGGCAAGCTCGAATGAGGCGCAAACCATTGAATTGGTAAGGCAAATGTTAGTATTGTAGATGCAATTAACAACCTGTAAAACTGCCTAAATAGTACAGAGTCTTCAACTTTTAATAGATGAAAAAACACAGTAATAACAGCAATTAAAAACCAACCGTTAAACTGAAAGTGTAAAAAGAACTGAATGGCAATGTGATAAAAGGCCGAAGTTGATCCAAGTATGGAAACCGCAGGTCCTAAACACCAAACTCCAATGGTAGAAATCATCATAAATAGGAGTGATACTTTTAACAATTTTTCGGTTGCAGTAGACTTTGTCTTAAGATGTTTCCAGATGAGAAACACAAAGTAGTAACTACAAAAGATATGTAATGTTGAAAATGTTATGGATAGTGCTGCATAACCTTGTATGGGGAAACTAATCATCATACCAACAACAGCAAGTTCTGTGAGCCAAAACAAGCGATTAAAAATCTTAGGCTCATTAGGAATAAAATAATGAACAAACAGTGTAAACAGCATTAAATACACCCAACCTAACATGGCAACATGAGAGTGCGCATGTGTTAAAAACCGATAATTTATACCAATAGATTCTAAAAATGAAAAGCGCAGTGCCAAACCCATTAGGGCTGCAATTAGAAAATTAATTAGACATATAACAACTAACTTTTTTGGCATCGTTAAGATTACGATTTAGAAATATACAGATTAATAAGAAGAAAATCCCAAAATGCAAGGGATAACATTTTAGGATTTTCAAGTTTAGAAATGTATTAAGGGATTGCTATTAACTAAACTGTTGTTCTAATTTTATAGCTTCAGGGAATAAAATATTATTCTCTAAATGAATATGTAAATGCAAATCTTTTTCAAACTCTTCCAACATCGCAAAAGTGACTTTATAGGTATTACAAGCATCTGCAGGTGGAGTGTAATTATTAGTGAGTGCATCAATCTCTCTAAATCGAGCTCCTTCGTTATCGTGCTCTTCCATCATCATGGCAATAGGGTTTTCAACGGTTCCAAATTGAGGAGATTGTACTGTTTGATCTTCTAATTTAGCGTTTACCATCTTTTTAATGAATGGAAAAAGGATGAGTTCCTCTTTTTTCATGTGTGATGCTAATTCTCCTGCAGAAGCTGTAAACAATTCATTAATTTTAAACAATTCTGGATGACGCTCGCCGTGCACACGACATAATTTATCTAAAAACTGACGTAGCACAGGGGTTTTCTCTTCGACATATCGGTGATGTTTCTTTTCAATATATTCAGCCAATAAATCTAAAGGCCAAGATTTGTAATCTATAGTTTCAGCACCTTTAGAGTTTAAAACCTGATTAAGTTCATCCATGAGCAGATTGCTATCAATACCTTTTTTATCGCAAGCTTCTTCTACTGTTCGATTACCATTACAACAAAAATCGATTTTGTATTTAGAAAAAATAGCTGCGGTTCTAAAATCATCGGCAACATATTGTCCTATTTCTTTTTGGGTATTTTTTTGAAGTGTTTCCATATTATAATTTTATTTCGGATAAGTTTATCCTATTTGTGTTCAAATTTTTTTTAGATCTTTAGAAATGAGACACCAGATTTAATATCTAGGGCTAACTGCTCTAAAGTTGTGTTTTCTAGCATTTCTCTTAGTTCTTCTCTAACGACTTTAAATTTATCGTGTACAGGGCAAGGATGATTTTCATCGCAGGTATGTAAACCTAATCCGCAGCCCTTATAAATGTTATCTCCATCAATAGCAAAAACAATTTGAGAGAGTTTTATTGTGGCAATTTTATCTTTATCAATTTCAAAACCACCGTAAGCTCCTCTAACCGATTTCACAATGTTGTTTCTAACTAAGGCTTGCAATATTTTTGCGGTAAATGCCTGAGGTGAATCAATCTCTTCAGAAATTTCTTTAGGACTTACACGTCTGTTTTCAGAAGAATTTACTGCAATAAAAATGCTGGCTTTAATTCCATATTCACAAGCTTTAGAAAACATAGGTTTGTTAATTTATATAACAAAGATAAGTTATATATTTTAAATAAGATAGTTTTGTCTCAATTAAAATGTGTTTAATGGCATTCAATAGCACTTGAAGCCATCTCTATTACTGGAGCAGGCGAGAGGTAAGGAATACCTAAGCCTAAACCACGCAGAATAAATAATAATCCAATAACTACAACAAAAACAGGAATTGCTTTTTGAATACGTTGTTTTATAGTACTATTTAAAAATTTACCTAAATAAATGGCTGTTGTCATTAAAGGAATGGTTCCGAGTCCGAATAAAACCATATAAATACTACCTTCTAACAAACTGCCAGTGGCTATAGATCCAAAGACAGCCATGTAGACTAAGCCACAAGGCAAAAAGCCATTGAGAAAACCAATAGTTAAAAACGTATCTGCTGTTTTCTTTTTTAAAGCTTTTCCTAAAGAGGATTTAACTTTAGAAATACCTTTGTATAACGGTTTTGTGAGGTTATACTTTCCTATTATGTTTTGAGGTAAGAGGACTATAACTATCATTAAAATTCCAATAACAATAGAAAGTTGCTGTTGTATTCCAAAAAGTGAAAAACTTTTTCCAACGAGTCCAAAAACCAAGCCTATAATACTGTAAGCTAGTAGTCTACCAAAGTGGTATATACTAATTTGGCTTACTTTTTTAAAGGAGTTAGATCTATCTACAGGCAACATAAAGGCAATAGGACCACACATACCAACGCAGTGTAGGCTACCTAATAACCCTAATATGAATGCAGATGCTAACATTTAATAGGTGATTTCTTTTTTAAAGAGATAAGAATTTGTGTTATATTTCCAATCTACTTTAATGTTCCAACGACCATCCAACAAGCGTTTGTCAGGTATGAGCAAATTGTGGTTAGACAGTGAAATCGGTGTTTCAAAATCTAATTGCTTGTTAGATGGTCTATATAGGAACACTTTACCTTCAATCTTTTGAACATCTAAATCTTCTGGAAATGAAATAACAATGCCTTCATTAGTTTTTTTCCAAGACACATTGGTTTTAAGATTTTTTGCATTTTCTTCGTGATCTAAATCAGCTTGAAATTGCAGCTCTTGTCCGTAATAATCTTCAATTACTAAATCATGGTCATACTTTTTATCTGTACTCATGCTTATGACAAAGTACATGATAAACGAAATAAAGCATACAAATGCAATAACGATTCCTGTTCCCCAATTTATTTTCATAATTATATTTATTTTGTCACCCTGAATTAAACTCAGGTCAACATTAATTTGTAATGATCACTAATTAAAACTTCTAGGACCTAAGAAGGTTACAGAGGTGGTTTCAATGAGTTCATCTTTACTATAGAGATCTATCATAACGTCATTTTTATCTCCTGATAAATCACTTTGTTTAAGTTCTATAAACAATGTGCCTTCGGCTATGCCTTGTGGCTCAACAACAAAGGTCTCAGAGGTAGAAACAATATGTATGTCTCCATCCCAACCTCTTAGTTTAAAGGTTAGATCATCTATTTCTCTAGAGGTTTTATTTACCAGTTTAAAGGTATAAACGTTGCTTATAATATCGTTATCCTTGTGTTCATATAATTGTCCTGGTAATCGTAATATTCTAGCTTCAACATCACTACGTAAAAGTAACATACCGGCTAATATGCCAATTAAAATGGTAAGTACAGCTATGTAACCTTTCATTCGAGCCGTGAGTTTAAAAGGCTCTTTTTTCTCAATATTATCTTCACTAGCAAAACGTATCAACCCTTTTGGCAGGTTAATACTTTCCATGATATGATCACATTCATCTATACATGCAGTGCAGTTAACACATTCTAATTGCGTACCGTTTCTAATGTCTATTCCTGTTGGACAAACGTTAACACATTGAGAACAATCAATACAATCTCCATGACCTAGAGCTTCTCTGTCTTCGTTTTTTCTGAATTTCTTTCTACCATTTTCAGCTTCGCCACGTTTGTAATCGTATGCAACAACGATAGATTTATTATCTAAAAGTACACCTTGCAGGCGACCATAAGGACATGCAATGATACACACTTGTTCTCTAAACCAAGCAAATACAAAATAGAATACAGCTGTAAATATTAGAAGCGGGATAAGTGTACCTGTATGTTCAAAAGGGCCTTCGGTTATGTATTTTATAAGTTTATCTCCACCTATTAAATAGGCTAAGAAAACATTTGCAATTAAAAATGATATAACTAAAAAGATAAACCATTTTAATAGGCGTTTTTTGATTTTTTCAGCATCCCATTTCTGACGATCTAAACGCATTTGTTTGTTACGATCACCATCGATCCAATATTCAATACGTCTAAAAACCATTTCTAAAAAGATGGTTTGCGGACAAATCCATCCACAAAACACACGACCAAAGCCTACGGTAAATAGTGTAATAAAAACAACACCTATTAGCATGGATACCACAAAGAGGTAAAAATCTTGAGGCCAAAATGGAAATCCAAAAATATTAAAGCGCCTTTCTAATATGTTAAATAATAGAAACTGATTACCATTAATTTTTATGAACGGAGCAGCCAGTAAAAATGCTAATAAAAAATAGCTTACTAATTTACGCTTTTCATATAATGGTCCAGAGGGTTTTTTAGGGAAGACCCATTTACGTTTACCTTCTTCATCAATTGTTCCAATTGAATCTCTAAAAACTTCATTTTCTGGCGTTTCCATTGTTTTTCAACTTAAATATTAATTAGAAACAAATCTTATTATATTGTTTCTTTATTACTCTTTAGAGTCATCATCTACCCAAATATCACCTTCTGCATCTTTAGGATTAGCAGGAGTTGTACCTTGAAACTGTAAAACATAACTTGATACTTGTGCGATTTCAAGAGGCTTTAAACTTTGTTTCCATGCAATCATTCCTTTACCAGAGCGTCCGCCTTCAGAAACTGTTTTAAAAACATTTTTGATACCTCCACCTAAAATCCAGTGGTCATCGGTAAGGTTTGGTCCAATACCACCACCACCATCTGCCATGTGACAAGCAACACAGTTGGTTTCAAAAATCTTTTTACCAGCGTTTAAATCTGCTGTTTCGGTCAATAGTTCCACAGTATTAAAGTCAACTAAACCTTTTGCTGTTTTCTTGTATTCTTCAATTGCTTTGTTAGCCTCTGCATATTCAATTTCATATTCTACAAATTGATTGTCTGCATCCAAAACATGATAACGTACCATATAAACTACAGCGAAAATTATTGAGATGTAGAAAGAATATATCCACCATGGCGGTAAATTATTATCTAATTCTCTAATACCGTCGTAATTATGATCTAGAATAATTTCGCCTTCTTCTTCAATAGGTTTATGCTTTCCTACTAATTTTGAGTAAAGTGCTTTAACTTTTGTAAACTGAGGTGTTTTAGTTTGAGAAGCTAAATAACGTTTTTTACCTTCTTCATCTAAACTTTGATAGAGAATATTATCTAATGAATTTACAATACCTTCAATAGCAATAAGCACTAATAATACTAATAGTAAAAAGAGTAAGATAATAGGCTGCTCCATAAAGGCAGGCTGATCTCCTGAATCTACAAAGTATTCTATGAGTCCGGCAATGGCAAAAAACACTACAGGTACTCTTACGTATGATGGGATTAAATGTCTCATATTTCGGTATCGTTTTGGTTGTCTAATGGTATATTACTAACAGTGGTTATATAATCTTTCTTAGCTGTGATTACCCAGTAGAATAATACAACAAAGAAGATAAAGAAAATAAGAAGGGATATCATAGGGTATATTTCTATACCTATGATACTTTCCAAATGGCCTTTTACAAATTTGAACATAATGAGTTAGTTTTGAGCGGTTTCGTCTAAAATATCTTTTACTTTAATATCGGTTCCTAATCGCTGTAAATAAGCAATTAAAGCCACGATTTCTCTATTTCGCATTTCTACGAATTCATCACCTGAAGCAGCTTTATCAGCTTCATAAGAGGCTACAAAATCTGGATCATTGTATAGGTTTTTTTCAATTTGAATACCTTGCTCTAGCATATCTATTTGTGCGTTTGCAATATCTTCTTCAGTATATGGTACACCTAAAGAAACCATTGTTTCCATTTTCATTTCAGTGCTAGACTTGTCTAGTTCATTTCTAATTAACCATTGGTAAGCAGGCATAATAGAGCCTGAAGATGTACTTTGTGGATCGTACATGTGGTTAAAGTGCCAGTTGTCTGAGTACTTGCCTCCAATACGATGTAAATCTGGCCCTGTACGTTTACTTCCCCAAAGGAATGGATGATCGTAAACAAATTCACCTGCTTTAGAGTATTCTCCATAACGCTCTACTTCAGATCTAAAAGGTCGTATCATTTGTGAGTGACAGCCCACACAACCTTCTCTAATATAAAGATCTCTACCTTCAAGTTCTAAAGGAGTATATGGTTTAACCGTGCTAATTGTTGGAATATTTGATTTTACAACAATAGTTGGTACAATTTGAACAATACCACCAATTAAAATAGCTATGGTAGCATATATAGTTAATAGTACAGGCTTACGCTCTAACCAAGTGTGCCATCCTTCTCCTGCAACACGACCTTTAGACACACGTTTTAATGCAGGTGCTTCGGCTAATTCATCAGTTACTTTATGATCAGATTTAGCAACAGTTCTTATAACATTATATACTAAAATTAGCATACCCGTAATATAAAGTGTACCACCAATAGCACGCATCCAATACATTGGCATAATTTCGGTTACAGTTTCTAAAAAGTTACCATAAACTAATGTGCCATCTGGATTAAATTGTTTCCACATACTTGCTTGTGCAAAACCTGCTACATAAAGTGGTAATGCATATAGCATGATACCTAAAGTACCTATCCAGAAATGCATATTGGCTAAACCAATAGAGTATAATTTGGTTTTAAATAATCTTGGGATTAACCAATAAATCATACCAAAGGCTAAGAAACCATTCCAAGCTAATGCTCCAACGTGAACGTGAGCAATAATCCAATCGGTAAAGTGAGCAATAGCATTTACATTTTTAAGCGAAAGCATTGGACCTTCAAATGTTGCCATACCATAACCGGTAATGGCCACTACCATAAATTTTAAAACGGGATCTGTACGTACTTTGTCCCACGCACCACGCAAGGTTAATAGTCCGTTAATCATACCACCCCAAGATGGCATTAATAACATAATTGAGAAAGCAACACCTAAGTGTTGTGCCCATTCTGGTAGAGCAGTATATAATAAGTGGTGTGGTCCTGCCCAAATATAGATAAAGATTAACGACCAAAAGTGAACGATAGATAATCTATAAGAGTAAACAGGTCTGTTGGCCGCTTTAGGTACAAAGTAATACATTAAACCTAAGAATGGTGTTGTTAAGAAAAATGCAACAGCATTATGACCATACCACCATTGTACTAAGGCATCTTGTACACCTGCATAAACAGAATAACTCTTCATACCAGTAAAGCTTACAGGAAGTGCTAAACTATTAAATATGTGAAGTACCGCAACCGTTACAAACGTTGCTAAGTAAAACCATAGAGCAACATATAAGTGACGTTGACGACGTTTTATCATGGTACCAATAAGGTTAATACCAAATGCAACCCAAATTAAGGCAATAGCAATATCTATCGGCCATTCTAGCTCTGCATATTCTTTAGATGTAGAATAACCTAAAGGCAATGTTATAGCAGCTGCGACGATAATAAGTTGCCATCCCCAAAAATTTAAGTTACTTAAAAAGTCACTAAACATTCTTGCCTTCAATAGACGCTGGGTAGAGTAATATACACCAGCAAAAATAGCATTACCAACAAAGGCAAAGATGACCGCGTTGGTGTGTAATGGTCTTAATCGACCAAAACTCAACCAAGAGATACCATCGGTCATGTTAGGGAATAAAAACATAAAGGCCAAAATGAGCCCTACAAGCATTCCAACAACTCCCCATAGAATGGTAGCATAAAGGAATTTTTTAACGATTTTATTATCGTAATAGAATTGTTGCATTTCCATATTTAATATAATTAGTCAGTTTTAGTTTGTTTAGATGTATTGGTTTGCTCTTTAATTAATTCGTCTTCAAAAAGCATGCGTACAGATGGAGTATAGTCATCATCATATTGCCCAGACTTGACTGCCATTATAAAAATGACAAAGAAAGCCACGCCAATTACGACGCTAACTGATAATAAAATATAAATAACACTCATACCTACTGAAGTTATGGTCCAAAATTACGTTTGAACTAGTTTTGAAAACATGATTTTTATCATATTTCCTTATTTTTAATCATTCTAATCGTTTTCCTAGAAGATTTGTCGCAACTGTTGTAAATACAACAATACTAATTGAGCTTAAAGGCATTAATATTGCTGCAACTACGGGTTCTAATTGTCCGGTTGTAGCAAAGTATAATCCAATAATATTATAAAAAAATGAGACGACAAAGCTCCATTTAATAATTTTTATAGCTGATTTAGAGGCTAAAATATAGTTGTATAATTGCTTAAATTTTGAAGCATCTAAAATAGCATCACAAGCAGGTGAGAAGACGTTTACATCTTCTGATATGGCGATGCCAACATCACTCTGTGCTAATGCACCAGCATCATTTAAACCATCACCAATCATTAAAACTTTAGCTCCTTCTGATTGATGGTACTTAATAAACTCTAATTTATCTTCTGGTTTCTGATTGAAAATTAATTTGGTTTTAGCCGGTAATAACTTTTTTAAATTTTCAAGTTCACCTTCATTATCTCCTGAGAGAATAACCAAATCAAAATGCCGCTTTAATTGATTAAATAATTTTGAAACCCCTTTTCGATAACTATTGTAAAAGGTAAATTTGCCTTTATAGACATTATTACTACTCACATGAACAGTAGTATTTAAAACCGTACTTTCATTAGGATTGCCAACAAAACTTGCAGAACCAATTTTCATATTAACCGATTCGTGTTTGGCCTCAATACCTTTACCAATATGTTCTTCAAAAGCATCAAGTGTAATGATATTGTTTTCTTTTAAAATGGTATATAAGGTTCGGCTTAAAGGATGGTTTGAACCTCTCAAGGAATTTTTAAGTACTATATTTTCCGATTCTGAAAGTAATTCACCATCGTATTCTGCATTACTGTTTTTGTTAGATGTAATCGTTCCTGTTTTATCAAAAATTACCGTGTTTATTTGTGCTAGCTGTTCAATAACACTAGCGTTTTTTATGTAAAATTTTTGTTTGCCAAAGATTCTCAATAAGTTTCCAAAGGTAAAAGGAGCAGAAAGCGCAATGGCACATGGACAAGCAATGATTAATACCGCTGTAAATACATTCATAGCTTTACTAGAATCTACAAACAGCCAAAAAGTTGTCGCAATAAAAGCAACTGTTAATATCGCTATTGTAAAATGTTTACTAATGGTATTGGTGATATTGGTAAAACCGTCTTCTTTGTTTTTGTTAAAAACATCATTACTCCATAATTGTGTAAGATAACTTTGTTCAACAGATTTTAGAGCTTCCATTTCAATAACTCCATTGGTTTGTTTACCTCCTGCAAATAATTTATCGCCAGATTGTTTTGATACTGTCTGTGATTCGCCAGTAACAAAACTGTAATCTATTTTTGCTTTTCCGTTAATTAAAATCCCATCCACAGGGATTAATTCTTCATTCCGAATTAAAATACGGTCACCTTTTTCAATATCATAAACCTGAATAGAGTTCTCGTTACCTTCTTTGTCTATCTTAGTTATTGCGATAGGGAAATACGATTTATAATCGCGCTCAAAGGATAAGAAATCATAGGTTTTTTGTTGAAAGAATTTACCAACCAAAAGAAAAAATATTAAACCAGCCAAACTATCAAAAAAGCCAGAACCCATATCAAACATAATTTCTATGGTACTTCTAATAAAAAGCACAGAAACTCCTAGAGCAATTGGGACATCAATATTTAAAATTTTAGCCTTTAAACCTTTGTATGCCGAAATAAAATAATCTTGAGCAGAATAAAACACAATAGGTAAAGACATCGCAAACATTAACCAACGGAAGAAGGGTTTGTATTGTTCTAACCAAAATTCGTTGACTTCAAAATACTCTGGAAAAGATAAAAACATAATATTACCAAAACCAAAAGCAGCAACTCCAAGTTTATAGATTAAGGCTCGGTTAATGTGTTTTTTGCCAGAATTAAAATCGTCTAAACTAATATAAGGTTCATAGCCAATAGAGCTTAATAATAAAACAACCGATTTTAAATCCGTAGCATCAGAGTTATAAGTGACTCTAACTGTTTTTTTTCCAAAATTGACTTGAGAATCTGAAATGTTTGGATTGAGTTTGTTGAGATTTTCTAAGATCCAAATACAAGAGCTACAATGAATATGTGGAATGTAAAGCGTGGCTATTTCTACAGAATCATCTCTAAATTCTGTTAACTTTTCAATAATGTTTTCTTGAGATAAAAAATCGAATTTGCCTTCTATTTCCTTGGGAATGGCACCTGGCGAATTTTGTAAATCGTAATAACAGGTTAAATCATTTTCGTTAAAAATTTCGAAAACGGTTTTACAGCCATTACAGCAAAATGATTTGTCCTGAAATGTAATTGGATGATTACCACAGTCATCACCACAGTGAAAACAAGTTTTGCTTTCCATATTATAATTTGCTCATTTATACCTGTAACAAAAGTCACTAATCTAGTGAATTTAAACTATGATATTTGTCATGTTTTAATTAACTTTGAATTTAATTGTTTTTCCTATGAGCAAATGTGACCAATGTATTATTAGACAGTTTAATGCCTTAAAAGCTTTAGGAAAAGACGATTTAGTTCGGATTTCTGGTTGTAAGACGTCTAGATTTGTTCAAAAAGGAGAAGTTCTTTTTAGAGAAGGGGAAAGTATCAATGGGATATTTTGCGTTAAAGATGGTGTCTGTAAATTGTCTAAATTGAGTGCCAATGGTAAAGACCAAATTGTAAAATTGGTTGTTAAAGGTGATTTAATTGGACAACGTTCCTTAGTATCAGATGAGAAATCTAACCTTACAGCTGTTGCCGTAAATGAGATGGAAGTCTGTTTTATTCCTAAAAGTGAGATTCTTCACGATTTATCTAAAAATGCCAGTTTTTCTCTAGATATGCTTCAAGATATGGCAAAAGAGCTCAGAATAGCAGATAATGTCATTGTAGATATGGCGCAAAAATCTGTGAAGCAACGCTTGGCAGATGTCTTAATTTATTTGCATGAAACTTTTGATAAGGATAAGGATGGTTATTTAAGCGTCATATTATCTAGGGAAGATTATGCTAGTCTTGTTGGTACAGCTACAGAATCTGCTATTAGAATTTTATCTCAATTTAAAAAGGAAGGTTTAATTGCTACAACAGGAAAACATGTTATGATTTTAGATTTAGAAGGCTTGAGACGCATTGAGTAATTCAATAGTCTATCGCAACAACCTAGTTTTCTTAACAGCTTAATTTTTTCTAAAAAAAAAGTCACTTTACTTTGTGTAATAATTGATTTGTAAGACACTTTTTAAATTCAATTATTACAGTCTTTTTCTTATCTATTGCTATTGTATGATTGATCTAGCGCTTCAATAAGTTTGTCCTACTATTTTTTAATTGGATAATGGCATTTTAGTACAACTTGTAAGTAGTTAATAAAATGTTAGAATCTAAAATATTCAAATATAGCGTTGTTAAAAGCATTATTTTTACATAGCTATGAAACGCGCATTCTTAAAATTTCATCTCAGAAAGACAGAGAATAGTCGCAAACTGCATGTGTCAGTTAAATAACAATAAAGAAAAACACATGAAAGAAAAAACAAATAAATCGGGTTTCGTTTTTAAAACCTACGAAGCTCCGCATCAATCTCCTTTCGAAAAACTCTTTGAAATTTTCAAAGAACTCATTACACATACTTCTGGTGATTTTGATGAAGCTATCGATTGGTTACGAGAGCTCGATAAAGAATACAAATTAACGACTCCAGAGTATACCATTGATGATTTTATTGAAGACTTAAAGAATAAAGGGTATATCAGAGAAGAACTAGATCCTACTGGTGAAGGTAAAGGCGGCATGACAATTACAGCCAAAACAGAACGTGCCATTAGACAACAAGCATTAGATCATATTTTTGGTAAAATAAAACGCAGTGGTTCTGGCAACCATAAAAGCAAAGGTGTTGGACTTGGCGACGAGCATACAGGTGATTTTAGACCTTATCAGTTTGGTGATGGTTTAGATAAAGTTTCGATGACTGAAAGCATTAGAAACGCACAAATCAATAATGGGATTGGAGATTTTAGTCTAACCGAAGACGATTTAGTGGTTGAAGAAACGCTTCACAAAAGTCAAATGAGTACGGTTTTGATGATAGATATCAGTCACAGTATGATTCTTTATGGTGAGGACCGAATTACTCCAGCGAAGAAAGTCGCTATGGCTTTAGCCGAATTAATCACCACACGTTATCCAAAAGACACTTTAGAAATATTAGTCTTTGGTAATGATGCTTGGCCAATTAAAATCAAAGAATTACCCTATTTAAAAGTCGGTCCATATCATACTAATACCGTTGCAGGATTACAACTCGCGATGGATATGTTGCGCAGAAAACGAAATACCAACAAGCAGATTTTTATGATAACCGATGGCAAGCCTAGTTGTTTACGTATGCCAGACGGCCAATATTATAAAAACAGTAATGGTTTAGATCCGTTTATCACCAACAAGTGTTATGCGATGGCACAACAGGCAAGACGTTTACATATTCCGATAACAACTTTTATGATTGTAGAAGACCCGTATTTAATGCAATTTATTAGAGCATTTACACAAGCCAATAGAGGAAAAGCCTTCTACACAGGATTGAAAGGTTTAGGTGAAATGATTTTTGAAGATTACGAAAACAATAGAAAAAAAAGAATTAAAGGATAAAGATGAATATTGAAACTATAAATACACTCGGCGAATTAAAAAAAGCAGGTTACCAATCAAAGTCTATAAAAGATGAATTGCGGGACAATCTTATTGAAAATATAAAGAATAAAGTCATTACGTTTGAAGGCATTCATGGTTATGAAAACACCGTGATTCCAGAATTAGAACGTGCGATTCTATCTAGGCATAATATTAATTTATTAGGATTAAGAGGACAGGCAAAAACACGTTTGGCAAGAATGATGGTGAGTCTGTTGGATGAAAACATTCCAATTGTAGCAGGTTCTGAAATTAATGATGATCCCTTAGCACCGATTTCAAGATTTGCAGTAGAATTGATTGCTGAAAAAGGAGATGATACTCCAATAACTTGGTTACATAGAAGTGATCGTTTTGCTGAAAAATTAGCCACTCCAGATGTAACGGTTGCTGATATTATTGGTGATGTCGATCCGATAAAAGCAGCCAATCTAAAATTGAGTTATGCTGATGATCGTGTCATTCACTACGGTATGATTCCAAGAGCAAATCGTTGCATTTTTGTTATAAACGAATTGCCAGATTTACAAGCACGAATTCAAGTGGCTTTATTTAATATTTTGCAAGAAGGTGATATTCAAATTAGAGGATTCAAATTGCGTTTGCCTTTAGATATGCAGTTTGTGTTTACTGCAAATCCTGAAGATTATACCAATAGAGGAAGCATTGTAACTCCTTTAAAAGATAGAATTGGGTCTCAGATTTTAACGCATTATCCTGAAGATGTAGAAACGGCTAGAACCATTACAACTCAAGAGGCTAAGCTAGATTCGAGACAATCGGAATCCGTTTATGTTCCAGAATTAGCGAAAGACCTTTTAGAGCAAATCAGTTTTGAAGCCAGAGAAAGTGAATATGTAGATGTAAAAAGTGGTGTCAGTGCACGTATGAGTATTACGGCTTTTGAGAATTTACTAAGTACCGCAGAACGTCGTGCTTTAATTGCTGGAGACGATACAACCTCAGTACGATTATCTGATTTTACAGGAGTGATTCCCGCAATTACAGGAAAAGTAGAGTTGGTTTACGAAGGTGAACAAGAAGGTGCTGATTTTGTAGCTAACGCTTTAATGGAAGCAGCAGTAAAAACCTTATTCCCTAAATATTTTCCTAAAGTTGAAAAGTTAGAAAAGCAAGGTGACGAAACTCCTTATGATGACTTAATCTCATGGTTCTTTAATGGAGATGGTTTTGAATTGTTAGATGATTATGATGATGCAACTTATAAGGCAAAATTAGATGAGGTAACACCTTTAGATGCTTTAATTGCAGATTATCAGCCAGAAATTGATCCTAAAGATGTCTATTTTGAAAAGGAATTTATTCTTTGGGGTTTAACGCAATTTAAAAAATTAAGTAAGTATCGTTATTCTGAAGGTATGCAGTTTAAAGACCCTTATGGAAGTTATATTAGTGGGTTATAATTTACCAAATATCACGACTTTTAATATTAGCATCGCAGAGTTTAATAATCTCTGCGATTCTTTTTTGTTTTGTCGCTTCGCGTTTGGCTTGGTTTAACCAATATAAATACTGTTTTCGGTAGCTAGGAGCAAAGTTGAGGTAGTTTTCAAAAGCATTTTTGTTAGCATCAAAGGCTTTTTGAAGATTGCTAGGAATAACTCCATTTTCTACATCGTCTAATGCTGTCCAACTGCCATTTTCCTTTGCAATTTGAATAGACAGATGTCCACTTTGGTGGATTAAGTTTTCTTTATGTAATTGCGCTATGTGATTTTTGTTTACCGAACTCCAGACACTTTTGGGCTTTCGCGGACAAAAATATTGTCTACGTTTTCCATCTCCTAAACTTTTTACTGTGGAATCTATCCAACCAAAACAAAGGGCCACTTTTACGGCTTCTTCCCAACGCATAGAGTCCTTTTTATGATCGACTTTGTAGAAAATTAAATGAACACCTTTTACAGAATCGTGATAGTCTAGCAACCATTCGCGCCATTCCGTGTCTGTTTTAAAATATAATTCTTGTAATTCCATGTTCATTTCCCGAGAAAGCGGGAATCTTTTGTTTTCAGACCTGTCAGGTTTTTAAAACCTGACAGGTCTTTTTATATTTTGTTTGAGTTAACGTAAAAATCACGATCAATGTTAAAACTATCCGATTTGATGTTTTTAGTTTGCCATTCTGCTTTTGGAAATAACCATTCGGATTTGCCATCAATGTCAATTTGAATAGGCATATCAAACCCTTCAACAATGTCGGTCCAGCGATACTTTAACTCACCCGCTTTTATTTCATATTCTAAAGTCGGAATTTTAGTCGTTCTTAAATATTGATTAAAAAAAGCCGTTAAATCAATACCAGAGTGCTCACTTAAGTAATCTTCAATCTGTTTTGTAGTCACCGTTTGATGATAAAATTCAGAATTTAAACCTCTCAGTATTTGTCTCCATTTTTCGTCATCTTCAATGAGTTGACGAAGTGTATGCAACATATTAGCTCCTTTATAATACATGTCGCTAGAGCCTTCATTATTCACATTGTAGGTGCCAATTAAAGGTTTATCGTTTTGAATATTAACACGTGTACCAATCACATAATCGGCAGACGCTTCTTTGCCATAATAATAGTCTAAAAATAAATTTTCAGAGTAGGAGGTGAAGCCTTCGTGAATCCACATATCAGCAATATCTTTGTTGGTGATATTGTTAGCAAACCATTCGTGACCCGCTTCGTGGATAATGATGAAATCAAATTTTAAACCCCAACCTGTCCCAGATAAATCGCGCCCTAAATAGCCTTGCTTATATTGGTTTCCGTAGGTTACAGAACTTTGGTGCTCCATGCCTAAATAAGGGACTTCAACTAATTTAAAACTATCTTCATAAAATGGATAAGGACCAAACCAATGTTCAAAGGCTTTCATCATTTTTGGTGCATCTTTAAAATGCGCTTTTGCTAGTTCTAAATTATCTTTAAGCACCCAATAATCCATATCTAAATCCCCTTTTTCACCTTTAAAGACTTCAGAGAAATTGACATAATCACCAATATTTACATTAACGCCATAATTGTTAATTGGGTTATTTACAAACCAGGTATATATGTTCGCTTTAGGGTGATCTTGAATATGTACTAACCGACCATTGGAAACAGGAATGAGATCTTTAGGCGCGGTAATCCTAATATGCATACTATCCACTTCATCGTACATGTGGTCTTTGTTGGGCCACCACACACTAGCTCCTAAACCTTGGCAAGAGGTGGCAATAAAATGTTTACCGTTTTGATCTTTTTTCCATGAAAATCCACCATCCCAAGGAGCGCGTTTGGCTTCTTTTGGCTTTCCTTCAAAGACAACTGAAAGTGTGTTAATTTCATCTATAATTTGAGTTTTTTTTAATGTTACAAAATGGGCATTTCCTTCTCGCTTTACGCGTAATTTTTTTCCGTCTTGAGATACAGAAATAATTTGCATTGGTTTTTGCAAGTCTATTTGTATCACTTGATGAGGTTTTAAGACTTTGTATTTTATAGTGTTTACGCCTGAAATATATTTCTTAGATTCAAAGATTTTTAGATCTAAAAAATAATAGGTTAAATCCCACCATGCGCGTTCTGGCGTGATGCTTCCTCTTAAGGTGTCTTGATGTGTGAATTTTCCTTTATCTTGAAGTAATTGTGCTTTTACAGAAAACGTTGAAAGAATGACAATGATGAGACATACGTATTTCAATTTCATTTCATTTGAAGTTTTAAATATTTAAAGAACATAAATCCTGCCAATAGTAAGGTTAGTCCTAAATACAAGGATCCAAAAAGAAGAAGGTTGTTATAATCTTGATTAACAACGGTAAATTCAGCTAATTCTGAAACTAACGCTAATACCATAAATAAACTCAACATAATAACGACAGTGGAAATTAGTAATCCTAATATCGTTTTTTTACTGAATATTTGATAAAAAAGAACAGCTAATAAAGCTATAGCAATGGGGTTAAAAAGGTTAGGAGTTAAGGTCCAATAATAGATAACGGAACCGATTAAAAATAATTCAGGCAGTAGAGATGTAATCGTTTTAATTTTCATGGTTGCTTTTGGTATAATTAGTTTAGTGTTTCACTAATTTAACGGAGTTTTTATCTTAAAATTTTATTTGGAAACACCACAACACTTTCATGGCCATTAGCATTTACAGCTGCCACGCCAAAAAAGAAATTATCAATAACGATGCCGTCTAAGGTAAATTCGGTAGCACCTTCTACATAACGGCTGTGGTCCCAAGTTGGCGAAGTGGTATCTCTCCAATAGATTTTATAACCTTTGGCACCTTCAACATTATTCCATTGTAATTTAGCAGAGGCTTCCACAATGCCACCAATACTAACTTCGGTTGGTGACGGTGGAGCAGAAGCAAGGCTTGCCATAGTAATGGCGTTGACAGCGGTTAATTTTTTGCAATACGGAAAGTTAACATGTTCAAAAGTGTCTCCGTATGCAATCCCGTTTTCTGTACGAATATCTTGATGCTGTTGGGTGTAATTTTCGTGGGCTTCCATAATTCGGATGCCAGCAAAGCCCGCATCATTAAAAGGTCTATGATGACCTCCACGTCCAAAACGATCTAAGCGATACACTAGCATTGGGTTCATCTCTGGCATGTAGGTTTTTGTTGTTTTATAGATAAATCGTGCTAACTGACGTGAAATACCATCGACTTCACCACCATAAAAACGTCTGGCTCTCGCTTGTTTTGCTAATGTTTCAGGATCTGTTTCCGACGTTGTAATAGGTTCTGAGAAAATTCGGAAAGTGCGATTATCAATCACACCATCCACTCCAGATATATTTCCAATCATATCATTATTTAAAACCCCAATAATATCCCAATGATGCTCCTTCGCATATTTTGCTAAACCTTGACCGCCAAACAAACCTTGTTCTTCACCAGACAATCCCACATAAATAATACTACTTTCAAATTTATATTGAGACAATACTCTAGCAGCTTCAATAGCACCTGCCATTCCTGTGGCATTGTCATTAGCACCTGGTGCATCTGAAGTAAAATCATTTGGATCAGAAACTCTAGAATCGATATCACCACTCATTATGATATAGCGATTTGGATATTTGGTTCCTTTTTGAATAGCAACAATATTAACGACCATCACGTCTTTAACGATACGTTGATTTTCTCCTTTTTTTACTAAATCCTTTTGGTAGAAGACCTCTAAGCAATCGTTACAATCTTTAGAAATGGTTTCGAATTCAGATTTTATCCAACGACGTGCCGCTCCAATACCACGAGTTTTAGAAATGGTGTCGCTTAGTGTATGTCGTGTTCCAAAATCGACTAACGTTTGTACGTCTTTTTTTAAGCGTTCTTCCGAAACAGCATCAATGATGTCATAAATATTTTGGTCGGTTTGTGCACCTAGTAAAATAGAGACCATTAGAAATACTGAGCTGATTGCGATTTTCATTATGTTGAAGTTGTTAATCGATTAATTGTAAAGTTCCGAAAATATTGGCATCAATCCAACCACGATTTTTATCTTCACCTTCCACAGGAATTGACCCTATAAAGTTTTCACGTTCTAAACTACTGTCGTTGTCACAGTAGGCAAGGGCAAAGCCTATGTTTTTATTCGCTTGTAAGGTTGTAGGCAGGTTATCCATATCGTCTTTATAGGTATCGTTAAATAATTTTATTTTGACTTCCCATAAGGTGGTGTTTCCTGTAACGTTTCGTTTAGATTCTATATGTGAATTATATAATTTACCTTCTCTTTTTGTCGACATATCAACGACATTTCCGTCTAAAGCAATATGATAAGCAAAGGCATTATGATTAAATTGATGTTCGCCACCACTATTGTCTTCATCTATAAATACTTCTAAACAATCATCGTCCCACCACGCTACAAGAGGATCTTTGTGTGTGTCTACAATAATATCATCTTGTATTTCTGCCAAAAGATAAAGGGCATCTTTAGTCCAAGATAACTTGTATCGCCCTTTAAAATCGTCCGCCGTATAGGCTTCACCTAACCATAACTGATCGAGTTGATGCCATTCTGAATTTTTCCAAATGGTTTCATTTGCAATACCATCAATATTTATGGTTTCTTTTGCATGTTTAACTTTAATCAGCTGTTTCAGTGGTTTGCTGTTTTTTAAAGTTTTTTTGTAATTGAATTTTACGGTTTCCGTTTTCCCGTTGTCTTCGATATCCACATAGACATTCATTTCATTATCTGAATTTTTTTCAAAGGACATGCCTTCAAAAACCACTTTGTTTTCTGTGATTTCTATTAAAGGAAAATCAACGGTTTCATCCTTAGTTTCCCAGCCTTTAAGATCTGGGCCGAAATGTTTTAATTGAAGAATTAATGAATTTTTGACTTCTCTTATGACTTCAATTTCGTAGAAGGTGACTTTTCCGTCGTTAATTAATTTAAACGTTGCCATCATCGAACCACCCGATGGTTCGCTCCAAATTTCTTCGGTGATACCACCAAAAGCTTCACCATGCCATGTGCCTGCAATCCATGCAATGTTTTCTAGTTTGGGCTCAAGCACTTTACTTGTTTGTGCTTTACTTGGTAGTGTAAAAGCAATTAGTAAGAACAGTAAGTGTTTCATTGAGCTCGTTTTTATATGATCAAGTAAATATAAAAATTACATGGTACAAACCGGTTATAAACAAAATAATAAGTCCTATTGCTAAAAGACTAATAGCACGACTTACCTTTTATAGATTTTGCGTTCATTTATATATGAATAATAATACATTAAATTAGGTTTAAATCTATTAATCAATTTAGGGTAATGATTGCTTAAAAATAGTTTAATTGATAGAGGCGGTCAATCACATATTAATGTGATATTGTGTATTGTATATGAATCGGTTTGGGTGCGAATCACCTAAATTTAAAACTTGGCTTTAGAAAACAGCATCAGCCTATTTTGCCATCGTCATTAATATCTAGACCAGAGCTTTTTTCGAGTATGTGAAGTGTTTTTAATAATAATGCCTTGGTGGTTGAAAGTTCAGCTTCAAGTACGGCTACACGTTCTTCTAACGATTCAGCTTTTCCTTTTTGATTTTCTAATTCGCTTTGTTGGATTAAATCCCAAAATAGTCCCATTGTGGTTGGTTTTAAACAGTAGGGACAGTTAAGTAGTTTTGGTTGTGTAACTATATGTCTATTAAGGTGTTAAATTGTTGCATCATTGAATAAAAGTAACTCTAGAAATCAAATCGTTTCTAATTTCGTAAATAGCAATGGCATATATGATTTTACCATTTACACGTACTTTTTCTTTGTCAATTACTTTATTACCTATTACAATTCTATTAACTATTTCCGCGTTTAAATCGGGTGTGTTTTTAAAAAAAGAAGCATATTGCTTTTTTAAGGCGTCTTGT
>Ga0193951_1000380_pt1 | contig 20662 bp, 21 predicted proteins | sample BB_2_MG_FD_140370 | JGI IMG/M metagenome (GOLD analysis project Ga0193951, IMG submission 140370) | Microbial mat bacterial communities from the Broadkill River, Lewes, Delaware, United States - BB_2_MG | ecosystem: Environmental > Aquatic > Freshwater > River > Microbial mats | place: USA... | reverse complement strand
TAGGTGCTAGTATAGGTTTTATTGTAGCTGCAATGCTTCTTCCGATCTTCTCAATGAGTATAGGGTAGTGCTAAATGCGTAGATGCTCTAAAAATGCAATAGCACTTCTTATAACACTATTTTTTTTAATGGCTATTACGATTAGTTTGGGGCTTGGACTTAAATATATAAACAATGCAAGAACAGATATTTCTAAAGAGAATTTTTTACTTCAAACCAATGTAATATTAGATGATGTTTTAACTTTTTTAAAAAATTCACCAGAGTTAAAACTTATTAAGAATGATAAATCAGGAGAAGCGTACGATATATTTTTAGCTCAAAGTGAATTTATACCTTTTGAAGCAGCTGGTGTAAAGCTTGCTATATCGATCAAAAGTGCAAGAAGAAAAATAAACTTAAATAAACTACTTGAGTTAAATGCTCAAATAGGTCAACCAGAGCCAAAATTATTAGAGCAGTTTAGAACATTTTTAAGTGGTTATAATGTAAATCCTATATATGTTGAACTACTTAAAGATTCTGTATCAAAGTATAATATAAATTATTATCCTACTACAGATATTTTAGATGCTAAACCAGATATATACCGTCAGTATGTTACTTCATATGATCACCTTAAAGAGATAAACGAACACTATACAAACACATATTATGAAAACTCATTAGATCAGATAGATTTTGAAGACCTTTTTTACATTGCAAATCCATCTAGGGCTTACTGTATAGATAGTTACTATGTCTCATCATGGGCAAAACACTTTTTAGAAGGAGTCGATATAGATGCAACAGATGATTTTGTAGTTGATGCAAACGCAAGTGAGTTCTCAGCTTTGTATTGTAAAGATCAAAACAGTAGACGTGTTGTAGAAGTTGAACTAGAGGTATTACAAGGTGCAAATACTGCAAATATAAATTTTGAGTATAATATTGAACAATCAAAAGGGTATAATTTTTCTTATGAAATTTAATGAACAAAAAAGAGTCGTTTTTTTAGATCCAAACTCACAGTTAAGTATAAAAGATGATGAAAAAGTTGAGATCATACTATCCCCATCACTGTATTGGGTTCAAAAAATTAAACTACCTGTAAAATATATTCGTGATGTAAAAAAACTTCTTCCCAGTTTGTTTGAAGATATTTTACCATCAGGTAACTACAATTACAGTGCCTATAAAAATGAAAACGAAGATGAGAGTTTTTTTATTTTTGCATATGAAGATAAAAAGATCATAGATTTAGCTTCAAGATTTGGCATAAATTCATCAAATATCTCAAGTGTGCATTTCGCCCAGTCTGAGCTTAGCGACTTAGAAGGAGCTGTAAAAATTAATGACTCTCAGAGTATATATGTAAAAGATGGAGTTGTTACACTTGTACCATGTTGTTGGATAGAAGAGAGTGGAAATATAGACCTTGAAAATATAAAGCTCTCAAAACATAAGATTACACTTGCTCAGTTTGGTCATATTGTAGATAATTCAAGTTTATATAAAATAGCATCTGTTTTAGTTGTGTTTTCACTTTTGTTTTTTAGTGAATATTTTATTACAAAACAAAAAATATCTGCAATACAAGAGCAAAAAAGTAAACTTTATAAAGAGTATGATCTAAAACCAACTATGTTTCAAAATAAAGCGATTTTGAAAAAATATCAAGGTATACATCAAAACCAAACAACCTTAAGACAAGAACTTTCAAAAAAGTTAAAACAAAAAAATATAAAACTTATTACATATAAAAACAACAACTTAAAGGTTGAATCATGAATCGTATCAACCCTGCTTATATCGGAGTTTTATTGGTTATGCTCTTAGCTATGTCTTTATACCTGCTAAACTCTGCTAAAGATACTTTAAAAGAATCAAAGCAAAGTTTTAAAGAGACTAAAAAAATAGCAACAGAGATTAAAAGTTTAAAAAATGCATACGCAAACGAAGTTGTAACCAAGAAAAATATTATAAGGCTATTAGCAGACAAGTCTTTAAAGTCAACAGAGATAAAAACAGAGTATAAAAATAGTGGGGTTAAAATATCTTCAAAAAATATGAACAAAAAAGCTCTTGATGTATTGATGGGAAAAGTACTAAACTCATCATACGATGTTAGAAGCTTAAAGATAAAAAGTATAACTCAAGAGATAGCTGAATTAGAGTTGGAGATAAGATGGTAAAGCTTGCTAAATTCATTGGGTACTTTTTATTTTTTATAATCGCTTTAATGTACTTTACTCCAAAGGTGTCACTTTATTATTTTGCAGAAACTAAAGTTGAACCTTTTGGTGTTGTTGTAACAGAGGAAAGTGTAGTCGATAATGGCTTGAGACTCAGTCTTAAAGATGCTGTAATTACGTTTAAATCGATTGAGAGTGCAGAGGTTAAAAATGTAGATATAGCTATATTTGGTCTTTACAATAGCATAGATGTTAGCAGTGTTACTTTAGCTTCTACTGTAGCAACATTTTTACCAACAGATATCAAAAATATAAATATCAGCTACTCAATACTAGATCCATTAAACATATTGGCATCTGCAAGCGGTGGTTTTGGTGAAGCAAATGCAAAAGTTAATATACTCGATAAAAAATTGTTCTTAAAGCTAAGCCCCTCAAAACTGATGAGTAAAAAGTATAGATCAACACTCAGAAATTTAAACAAATCAGAAGATGGAGGATATGAATATGCAAAAACTTTCTAATACCTCCATGCTGAAAATTATAAGTAGACTTTTAATTTTACTGGTTATAGCAAAAGTTATATCTCTTGTTGTGCTTTACATACTTCCAAACGAAGGGGTAGAGTTAAGTGTTGAAGAGTCTTACCAGCCAAAGTATCAAAGAGTAGATTTTAAAAACATGCTTATTAGCGCAAGTAAACAAGAGGCAAAAAAAGAGGTGCTTAAAAGCGGTGTTAATATTACAAATATGATCTTAAAAGGTCTTTATGGGATCAAGGATAGCGGTTTTATAATAGTAGCTCTAAAATCAAAACCAGATGATACAGAAATTGTAGAGGTTGGTAGTAAGTATGAGGGTTATGAACTTATAGAGATTAGAAGAAGGTCTGTTATATTTAGAAAAAATCAGACAAACTACACCTTAGATTTACAAAATGCAAAAGTTGATCCAAAATATACAAAAGAAAGACCTAAGAATATAAATACAACAACTGTTCCAACAACACAAAAGGTAGTTAGTAAAAATGACATACAACACTATGCTAAAAATCCAAAAGATATTTGGAGAGAGATATCTATAGTTGAGGTAAAAGAGGGCAAAGAGATTAAAGGTTTTAAGGTAACAAGAATAAAACCAAATTCAAAGATGGCAACACTTGGACTTAAGAAAAATGACATTATTATTAAAGCAAATAACGTTGTGCTTAAGTCTTACAGAGACGCACTTAAATTATATTCAAATATAAAAGATATAGATGTTATGCAAATTGTAGTAATCCGTGATGGAGTTGAAAAGGAGATAGTATATGAGATTAACTAAGTTATTATTTATCAGCTTATTTTTAGTGGTGAGCATATGGGCAAGAGAAGAGGTGAATATTAACTTCTCTAATTTAAAAATTGAGGATTTTATCAAACTTGTTTCAAAGATAACGAACAAAAATATTTTAATCAACCATAAAATAAATGGTACTGTCGATCTAGTAAGTACAGCTCCTATTTATGATGATGAACTTATAGGGATCTTGATATCTGTTTTGGAATCAAAAGGTTATACTATAGTTAAAAAAGGTTCTATTTTAGAGATAGTTAGATCAGTAGATGCAGCAAAAAATAACTCTGAAGTTATTGAAAAGGGTAAACGTGCAGATGGCTCGTTTATGGTAACTCAAAGTATTGTTGTTGAAGGAGAAAATGTAGATATTGTAGCTGCAAAAATACGTTATCTAATCTCAAAAACAGCAAAGCTTATGACAATGAAAGAGTCAAACTTAATTCTTGTAACTGATTATCCTGAAAATATAGAAACTATAAAAAAAGTTATTAAAGATATTATAGAAAATTCGCGTTTTATTGTTAAGGTGATCCCAATAAAAAATGCTGAAGCAAAGACTATAAAACTAAAGTTAGACGTAATTGCCAAAAAACTTTTTAATGCCAAAGTGGTATCTCAAACAGTAGAGATTGTTTTGGATGAGAATACAAACTCACTAATTACAGTTGGAGTTAAAGAGAATGTTCAAAAAGTTGAGGACTTAGTAGCAAAAATAGATGTAGAGTCAAATACTGCTAACAACAGAGTTCAAATATTTTCACTTAAAAACTCAGATGCTACATCAGTTTTAAAGAGTTTGACAGAGATCGTATCTAAGCAGACATATAAAGACCCTAGCATGAAACCAAATGTAAGTGCATCTGATGAGATAAATGCGATCATAGCTGTTGGTGATCCACTTATACTAAAAGGTATAAAACATATAATAGATGAGCTAGATAAGGAAAAATACCAAGTATATATTCAAGCTAGAATTATAGAGATTAACAACAAAAGTGCTCAAGATATAGGGATCAAGTATGGACTCTCAGGTGGTGATGTGTCTGCTTCTGGACTTTATGCTATGAGTGGAAATTTTGGTAGTAACGATTTAACAAGTAGTACAGCATCTGCCGTAACAACTTTTCTAGGAGGTATAGGTTCTCAGTCTACATCTGCATTTGCATTAGGTGCAGCACTAGATTTTTTAGAAACAAAAGGTGCTTCAAATTCAATATCAAATCCATCTATACTTTGTGTAAATAATCAAGAGTCTTCTATATATGTGGGTAAAACTATATCTGTATCTAGTGGTTCAACCAATAATGCAGTATCGGGGATTACACAAAATTATAAGCGTGAGGATGTTGGTTTAACACTTAAAATTAAACCGCGTGTATCTTCTATAGATAAAGTGACATTAGATGTAGAAACAGTTTTAGAAAATGTAACAGATGATGGCTCAAACACACCAAGCGGACAGCCTGAAACTTCTAAGCAAGAAGTTAAAACACAGGCAATTTTACGTCATGGTGAGAGCATTATAGTTGGTGGGCTTGTAAAAAGTTACGATAGAGAGTCGACTTCTAAGATCCCAGTACTTGGTGACATACCATTAATAGGGGATTACTTATTTAGTTCAAATACTAACGAAAAAGTAGAAGATAATATGGTTGTGTTGTTGACACCATATGTTGTAGATAAAAGTGAAAAACTATCAGAACTTCAAGAAACACTTGGAAAACTTACTCGTCTTCAAAAAATATATAATGAAGAAGTTTTTGAAAAGATAGAGAAACAAGCTTCAGAACCAGCTAGTGTTAAAGTTTTAAATAAGCAAGAAATTAAGGAGATAGAGTAGTGTTCAAGCTAGAGCCTTTACACGATCTAAATCTTGAAGTTCATGAGGTAGAAGAGTTAGAAACTGAGCTTTTAAGAAAGAACTATCTTCTTTTTTCCATAGTTGATGATGAAGTTACAGCCCTTACATGTGAGCGCTACATGGTTGAGGCTACAAACTTTTACTCAAAACTATCAACTGCTTACCCTTTAAAACTGCTAGATGAAGATTCGTTTGACCAGCTTTATAACAAATTTTTAGAGCTTCGTACCGACAAAGCAATAGAGAACATGCAAGATACAAGTGAAGATACTCAAGAAGAGGAAGATATTTCACTTACAGACTTTTTACGTACATCTAGTGACATCTTAACAAGTGAAGAGTCCGCTCCGATTATTAAGTTTGTAAATGCACTTTTTTATCAAGCTGTTAAGAAAAAAGTTTCAGATATCCATATAGAAGTTGGTGAAAACAAAGGTGAAGTACGTTTTCGTATAGATGGTATGCTTAGTAAAAATGCAGACTTAGAGAAAAAAGTAGTTAACCTGATTATCAGTCGTATAAAAGTTATCTCAAACTTAGATATCTCAGAAAAACGTATACCACAAGATGGTCGAACTCAGATTAAAATAGCCGGAGAGACTCTTGATATCCGTGTATCAATCCTTCCGACATTCTATGGTGAACGTGTAGTTATGAGGCTTTTGATGCAAAGTAGCCAGATCCCACAGATCACAGAGCTTGGTTTTGATGATGCGATCATAGGCGATGTTAGACGACTTTTACGCTCATCACATGGGATCATACTTGTAACTGGACCTACGGGAAGTGGTAAAACAACATCTCTTCACTCATTTTTACGTGAGGTTGAAAGCCCAGAGAAAAATCTTATAACAGTTGAAGACCCGGTTGAGTATAAAAGTGATGATATATCTCAGATCCAGGTAAATGAAAAAGTTGGGCTTACATTTGCCTCAGCACTTCGATCAATACTCCGTCAAGATCCGGATGTTATTATGATCGGTGAGATCCGTGATGAAGAAACTGCAAATATTGCTGTTCGTGCAGCTTTAACTGGACACTTGGTTTTTTCAACTCTACACACAAACTCAGCTTCTGCTACAATATCTCGTTTAGCCGATATGGGGATTGAGCCATTTTTAATATCATCATCACTTTTGGGAATTCTGGCTCAAAGACTTGTTCGTGTACTATGTGAGGAGTGTAAAGAGGAGGATGTTTTAGCCGAAGATTTTGCACAGGACTATAACCTTCCACTTGATGCAAAAATATATAAAGCATGTGGATGTAGAAGTTGTGGTTATAGTGGTTATGCCGGTCGTAAGTCTATAGGTGAGCTTTTAGTTATGGGTGATAGTGTAAAAGACCTTTTAAAAACAACTACAGATGAACATACAATTAAAACAGCCCTTGAAAAAGATGGACTAAGAACCATTGCATCTCAGCTTTCAAAAATGCTTTTAAATGGACAGACATCTTTAGATGAGGCGATAAGAATTGGTTTAGGACATGGTTAGGCGAGCATTTACTTTAATGGAGGTTATGATAGCTGTTATGATCGTATCGGTTGTTATAGCTTCCATAATTGAGATGCGTGGAAACTCTACTTTTATGTATGAGAAAATAGACAAAAATAAGCAGATAAACCAATACCTTTCCTTTTTGGTAGCTAATGAAAAGTACGGCTACGAAAAAGAGAGTACTACAATGAAAAACTTATGTGATGACTTTGAGCTTGACAGTGAATTAAGACGAGAATTTTCAGATATTAAAGTAGATATAGATTACAAAGAGTTAGAAACTTTAGACATGAGTGAGTATGATGAAAATTCTGAACTTATCATAGAGATAGGCAAGAGTATCTTAAGTTCACAAGATGCATCTACATCATTTATTAGAATAAGACTTCCATTATGATGTTCAAAGAAGCAAATCATAAATCTCTGTATACACATAGAAGCGCTTTTACGCTTATAGAATTGTTAATCTCAATATCTATACTTTCAATCTTAATGCTAGCACTTTATAAAGCATATGACACACTAAATATTTCAAATAATATATATAAAGAAAAAACAAAAAAAATACAAACATTGTCGTTAAAAAAAAGAACAATATACTTAGACTTTGCACTTTCTTTAAAGGATGATGCAAATGCAACATTAAAGTACCTTGACCAAGATATAAAAGAGGATATTGTAACTTTTCAAAGTTCAAACTCTATCCATAGAAGATATAACCCTTATTTAACATATTTTGTAAAAAATGATAAACTATACAGGATAGAATCGTTGCAAAAAATTGAAAAGTATCCTTTTGAGGACTTTATTACAGCAAATATAGATGAGTTAGGCAAGGTTGATAAGTTTAAAATTTTTAAATCAAAAAAAGATGAGTCTTTTCTAATTGATGTTAGATTTAAAGATGAAGATAATATACTAATGAAAGTAAAATCTTTAAATGAGATGTAAGGTGTTGTTATGAGAGTTGTAATTATAGGTGGTGGAATAGCGGCTGTTTATCTGGCAAATAATCTGAAAAAACAAAATTCATCTGTTGATGTCACTATATTAAGTGATGAGAAGTATCCACCATATGATCGGATACATCTTTGCCGTTTGGTTGACGGTACATCAGATATGGAAGATATCAGACTCCCTCTTGATCCTACAGTTAAGCTAGAGTTAGAGCAAAAAGTAACTTCAATAGATAAAGATAAAAAAAGAGTCCTTTCAAATGATTCGATGTTCAGTTATGACAAACTCATCATAGCAACAGGTTCACAACCAATCTCACTTTTAGATGAAAATATTAAAAATGTAGCTGTTTTTAGGAGTTCTCAAAATTGTTTACAGATAAGAGAGAATCTAAATGAAAGAGAATTAGTAGTAGTAGGAAGTGGACCTATCGGGTTAGAGTTACTTGAGACTCTAAATGATATAGATGAAGTTAAAAGTATAACGCTTCTGATCCGTGGAAGTCATCTTTATAATAAAAACCTCTCTTTAGAGAGTATAGAGATTATGAAAAAATGCTATACAGAGTCTGGAAAGATAAAGATATCTTTTGAAGATGAGATAGTTGATACTATTATAGAAAATAATGAGATAAAAACACTTAAAACCAAAAAGCTTGAGATAGAAAACCCTTACATAGTTTTTGGTGTCGGCATAAAACCAAATATAGACCCGTTTAGAGATTCGCTCAAATGTAATAAAGGGATACTTACAAACAACTATATGCAAGCTGAAGATGATGTGTATGCAGTCGGTGAGTGTGCAGAGGTTGAAGAGTTAGGTTTTATAGCGGGACACGTAAAAGAGTGTACGGCAGAAGCTGATGTGGCAATTTCTCATATTACAGGGAATGATTTAAAAGAGTTTGAACTTGAAGTAAGTATAGATATGCTTAAAGTTGGTGAATTTGATCTTGTAGAGGTCTCATCGGCTAAGTTTAAAGAGGGTTTTGAAAAAATAGTTATAAGCTCAAAAGAGCATAACAGAATGGATGAGTACTTCTTAAACGATGAGAAACTAACTCGCTTTATTGGTATAAATTCAAACGTAGATGTCGGGTATGTTGAAACCCTTATAAAAGAGGGACATGAAGTAGATATAAATTATCTTTATGAAAATCGTGTAGTGGGTGAGCGCGGTCGCCTTATATGTTCATGTGAACATATTTACCATCAAGATTTAGTCGACATAGTTACTCAAACAGGGATATCAAGTTTTTCAGAGCTTGCTGATTTTTCTGAAGCCGGGCGTGTATGCGGTCGCTGTAAAATGATGGTTAGTGATGTTATAAAAGAATCTCAACATCTGATCGATCCTAATATGCCGAGAAAATCTCCCGAAGATATTAAACGTGAACGTGAGATTGCCGAGGTTCAAAAACGTATAGATAAGTTTAATACCCTGCATCCTAGAAATGAACTTACAACAGAGAATTTAGAGAGTGCTATGGAGTCTTTAGACATAGGAAAACATGAAGTTAACTCTTGGATATCTATGGTTACAGCCTCTATGCAACTTCATCCTAATTTTCAACAGGTAGTGGAGGGTGCTGTATGTTCACTAAACAGAGTTCCTATAATCTGGCTTGAACTTAGTGATTGTAGTGGTAACTCCGAAGCGTTTATAAAATCAACAAACCCTGCTATAGAGGATCTTATTTTTGATTATATTTCACTTGATTATCATGAACTGATCATGAGTGCTAGTGGAGATCAAAGTGAGACTATTTTAGAAGATATTATAGAGAACCAAAAAGGTGAATATATTTTACTTGTAGAGGGTGCTGTTCCACTTGGACTTGACGGTAAGTTTTTACGCCTTGGTCCAAATGGTGAAACCGGCTATGAGTTACTAAAAAAATGTGCCAAAGATGCTGCACTTGTAATGGCAGTAGGTTCATGTGCGTACGATGGAGGTGTTGTAGCAGCTGCACCAAATCCTACGAATGCTGTCGGAGTTGCAGATGCACTTGGTCGCAAAGATGTTATTAATCTGCCTGGTTGTCCTGTAAACCCTACAAATATAGTTGGAACCCTTCTTTCATACCTGATGTTTGAAGAGTTGCCTGAACTTGATAGTACAAACCGTCCTCTTTGGGCATACGAAGGGCGTGTACATGATAACTGTGAGAGACGTGGACATTATGAGCTTGGAGAGTTTGTAAAAGAGTGGGGTGACGCTGGAGCTAAAAAAGGCTGGTGTCTTTTTGAGATGGGCTGTAAAGGACCTTATGCAAATGTAAACTGCCCAACTATGAAGTTTAACGGTGGTACTTCCTGGCCTGTTCAAGCAGGTCATGGATGTATGGGATGTACAGAACTTGGCTTTTTTGATAAGTTTGCAAATGAAAGAGAATATGTGGAGGAAGAAGACGATGAGTAATCTTGCCAATAAGAAAAAAATAGTAATAGATCCTATCACAAGAATAGAGGGGCATTTAAGAGCTGAAGTTGAGGTAGATGATAACGGGATAGTTCAAGAGGCATGGGTAAGCGGACAGCTTTTTCGCGGTATTGAGACTATACTAAAAGGGCGTGATCCAAGAGATGCAGGGTTAATGGCAGGGCGTATCTGCGGTGTTTGTACAAACTCACATTTTCGTGGTGCTATTACCTGTGTAGAAGATGCCTACTCTATAGAGATACCAAAAAATGCAGATATTATCCGTGATTTGATGGCAATGGCTCTGTTTATTCAAGATCATGTTGTTCATTTTTACCATCTTCATTCACTTGATTTTGCAGATGTAACTTCGGCACTAAAGGCTGATGCTAAAACGGCAACTAAAGAAGCTCCAAAATATACAAAAAACCCTTACAGGAACTCTGTAGCTCATTATGAAAATGTTTTAGCAAAGCTGACAAAGTTTGTCGAATCAGGAAAGCTTGGACCGTTTGCAAATGCTTACTGGGGTCACAAGGAGTATAGATTAACTCCTGAGCAAAACTTAATAGTTATTTCACACTATTTAGATGCACTAAAGTTTCAAACAGAGATCTCAAAAGCAGTAGCAATTTTCGGCGGTAAAACTCCTCACCCTCAAAGTTTGGTAGTGGGTGGTGTATCCAGTGTGGCAGATATGCTAAATCCTCAAAGACTAAATGACTATTTATTTATTATGAAAGAATCAAAAGAGTTTGTTGAACGTGCATATTTAGCAGACATGAAACTTCTATCTATTGCTTACAGAGATGAGATTAAAGCTGGAATTGGTAGGGCGAACGGAAACTTTATGTGTGTAGGTGGATATGAGTTTGAGGGGGATCAAAGACTGTTTTGCAACGGCATAGTATATGGACATGATTTTGAAAACATGGAAGAGTTTGATCCTTCTAAAGTAACTGAAGAGGTTGATCGTGCTTGGTATGATGAAAATGATGAGATCTGTTATACCGATCTAAATGAGGACGGTACCCTAAAGACGGAAAAAAAAGATGATAAATATTCGTGGATTAAAGCTCCTAGGTATGATGGGAAGACAATGGAGAGTGGTCCGCTTGCACGTGTACTTGTTAGTTACCATAAAGGCAATAAGCTAATAAAATCATTCGTTGATGAGTTTTTAGAAGAGACCGATTTAGAGATAATGGACTTATCGACTACAGTTGGTAGAAATGCAGCACGTGCTATTGAGAGTTTGTATATTTGTGAATATATTTTTAAACTGGTATCTCGGCTAATACAAAATATAAAATACTACGATACAGATACTTGGACAAAATATGATTTTGAAAAACTTCCAAAATCTACTAAAGGTACAGCATTTTTAGAAGTACCTCGTGGAGTATTAGCACACCTAGTTGAAGTTGAAGATGCTAAGATTAAAAATTACTCAGTTATAGCTCCTACAACTTGGAATGCTACACCTAAAAACTTTGATGGCTTAAGGGGTGCATATGAAGAAGCTCTTATTGGAATAAGTGTAGCCGATAGGGAAAAACCTTTAGAAGTTCTACGTGTTGTCCATTCGTTTGATCCATGTCTTGCATGTGCCGTACATATAATAGACACTAAGGGTAAAGAACTTAGCCGTTATAAAATAAAAACTCTTTAGTCTTCTCTGTATTTAGATATCCCACAAGCCTGATTAGGAGTGGGTGGGTTGTCTTTTAAATACTTTAGATCTTCTAGTGTTTGGGTTAAAACTTTTTTCTGTTGAAGTAGTGGAAGCATTAGATTATCTTTTTCATTCATGGGTATATCCCAGTTTTGAAGGATTTTTCGAACCTCAAGGTCGAGCTCATCTAATGCATTTTGTATGTGTTTTATTGAATTCATTTTTTGATTATAGCAAACTTTTAAAAAAATTTGGGTATAATCCCACTCTCAATTTCTACTAACTATTCTTCCTCTTTAGAGGAAAGCTTTAGTACCCGAGCGGTAAACGATTTATTTGTGGACTTGTTTGCAAATAAAATTACATTAGTAGATGGGAATTTTACGTGAAAGGATAATCGATGCCTAAAATGAAATCGGTAAAAGGCGCTGTAAAGCGTTTTAAAGTTAAGAAAAACGGTACTGTTAAGCGCGGTACTGCTTACAGAAGTCACATTCTAACTAAACAAGATGCAGATACTCGTCGCAAGCAAAATACTCCTAAAGTAGTTGCTAAAGTTGATGAGAAAAGTATTAAGGAAATGATTAACTAGTCATAGTTGATTTAAAATCTCCAGTTATTTAAAACTGGGCAAGTCTAAAAAGACACCTCGATTGCGAAAAAGCAACTGGGTAAAGTATAAAGGAAAGAAATGCCAAGAGTAAAAACAGGTGTTGTTCGTAGAAGAAGACACAAAAAGATATTAAAACTAGCGAAGGGCTTTTACCAAGGTCGTCGTAAGCACTTTAGAAAAGCTAAGGAACAAATTGAACGTTCATTAGTATATGCACATAGAGATCGTAAACAAAAGAAACGTGATTTCCGTAAATTATGGATCATCCGTATCAATGCAGCGACTCGTTTAAATGGTATGAACTATTCTACATTTATGAACGGTGTTAAAAAAGCTGGTATCGAACTAGATCGTAAAATTCTAGCTGATATGGCTATGAACGATGCAGCAGCGTTTAGCGCAGTTGTTGAAGCTTCAAAAGCAGCATTAGCTAAATAAAACTTCAAGCCTCTCTTAAGAGGTTTGGCGTGCTATCTTACTTATAAATAAAACAGAATTTCCTTTCGAATTATAATATATCCCAAAAGAATTTTTTCTAGAGACAAATACACCGCGACCATGAAATTTTTTAGAGTTTCTAAAAATTTCACTTAATGTTTGAGTGTCAAAACCATCACCTTCATCACTTATTTTTGTAATAATATATTCTTCGTTCAAATGTTTAACTTTGTCAACTTGGACATTTATCTCTTTAGTACACTCTTTTTCTCTTTCTAGCAATGTTTCTATATATGTATCATTTTCTATTAAAGAGTTTTTCATTTTTGATGGAATACCTAGGTTCCCATGCTCGTAAGCATTCATTATAAGCTCTGTGAAAACCATACTCGCATGATATGAGCTTTTTACATTTGAAGTTATATCTTTCCATAGTTTTTCGTACCAAATATTTGCAATCTCTATACTTTTTAGTTTAGAATCAAATTTTTCTTGAGCTATGTTATGTGAATATTGTGTTATCTGATTTACAAAAATAAGAGTAATATCATCATCTTGTGTTTGAGTTTTTTTATCAAAACTATTACTAAGGTCTTCTTTTGTAAATGCTTTTAAAAAGTCATCTTCTATGTAGTGTGAATATGGTTTTCCATCATATATAGTTTCGTTTTCAACTATACCATCTGAGTATATAAGAAACTTTGTTATTCCATTAATATCTATGCTGTCTATGTTAAATGTTGGAGAGTACTTTGATAAAGGTGGGTTGTTTGATTTTATTTTTACAATCTCACTATTTTGGTTTTGCATTAAAATAGGAGGCATTGAAAATTTCGAATAATATAGTTTCTTATCTTCATTGTTTATAAGTACATAGTCAACACTGAGGGATTCTTCTTCTAAGAGTATTGGCTTTATGTATTCCATAGTTTCATTTATAAGTATACTAAAGTCAAAGTCATCTAAAAATAGCATTTTATCTACTATATGATTTGCAAAAGATATAAAGATCATAGCTGTAAGTGAAGCGGATAAGCCTTTGCCCATACCATCAACCACTATATATAAAGTGCTAGAGTCGTCTATATGTCTTGAACTATATGCATCACCACTCATAACATCTCTTGGATGATATATAAAGTCGATTAAAGAAACATTGTTATTATAGTCTGTCATCTGGTAGTAGAAATCATTTCTAAGTATGTTAAGTTCTTTAGAAAATCCTAAATCTTCTTGGTGTGTTGAGTAGTCACTTTTTGCTTTTAATTCTAAAAGTTGTTTATTTCTTTGTTCTTCTAAATATTTATTTGCAACATATACTTTTGCAGTTTTTTCTATTGCATTTAGTAGTTCATCTTTATCTATTGGTTTTTTTACAAAAGCATTTATATCCAAGTTTAAAGCTCTTGTTGCAACTTCTAGATCATCAAGAGCAGATATAAGTATAATTGGTATGTTTGTATCTTTTTTTCTGATTTTTTCAACCATAGCCAAACCATCTTCATTTGGCATGTTATAGTCAGTTATAATAAGATCTACTTTATTTTTTAGAAATTTTTTATATCCATCTACACCATCATCAGCAAATATAATACTCTCTACGATATCATTAACAATAGAACTTAATAAAAGTTGAGTTACTTTACAATCTTCCACATATAAAACATTAAATGTTTTTATATGAGTATAAATTAACTCACTATCTTGTATATTTGTCATATAAAGCTAAACTATACTTTTTTTACATTAAAAACACTAGTCAGGTTTAAGTCTTCAAGTAAAGATATTAGGTCGTCATTTCCTAAAAGCATCTCTATTTTTATACCATCTTTTAAAATAAGTTTATTAAAATAACCAATAACAGAAGAAGTTATTGAGATAGAATCACTAATAATTAAAGTCATTTGATCGTTATTTTCAACTACATCATCTATTGTTGATTTTATAGTTTGAAAATCATTAACACTTTTAATGTTTCCATCTATTGTTACTTTTGAACCTGATACTGAGATTTCCATGAAATTCCTTATAAGTTTTATATTTATTGAATTATAACATTATAGTTTTAATTTTTCGATCCAAGATTTCATTTTGGCCTCGAACCCGATCTCTTTAAACTCAACAAGATTGAGTTTTTGTGTAAGGTACTCTTGTTCTACGTAGCCACCAAAATCATGTGGGTATAGATAACCGTTATTGTTTTGTTGAATATTTTTAGGGATATCAAGCATTACACCGTTGTTTATCATCTGCTGTGCTTTGTTTATAGCCATATATGCAGAGTTTGACTTAGGTGATGCACACAGATAGATCACAGCTTGTGCTAAAGGGATCCTAGCTTCTGGGTAGCCAATGTTTTTAACAGTAGTTAAACATGAAGTACAAAGTGTTAGTGCTTGAGGGTTTGCATTTCCTACATCTTCACTAGCTAAAATTACAAGCCGTCTTGCTATAAAGTCGGCACTCTCGCCACCGTCTATTAAACGTGCAAGGTAATATATAGCAGCATCTGCATCACTACCTCTGATCGACTTAATCATAGCAGAAGCCAGATCGTAGTGAACACCAGCTTCACTGCTTCCTGCACTAAGTGCATTTGGTCTTAAAGACTTGAGGTTTTTTAACGTAATATGGTTATCTAAGTTTGATGCGAACTCCAAAAGTTTTAGCATAGCTCTTGCATCTCCACCACTACTTGCTACTAAATACTCTTTTGCATCTTCATCTATGGTTAGATTTTTTAGTGCTTTTTCTAAAAGGTTGTGTAGGGCATCATTGTTTATATTGTAGAGTTCAAAAAGCATACTACGTGATCTAATAGCAGATGTAAGTGAAAAGAAAGGGTTTTCTGTCGAAGCTCCTATTAGAAGTACAGAATTATTCTCCATTACAGGTAAAAGAACTTCTTGTTGGTTTTTTGCCAAACGGTGAACCTCGTCAATAAATATAAGTGGTTTTTGAAGGGCATTTTTGTATTGATCAAATATTTTTCTAAGCTGATCTATTTTTAGTGAAGTTGCATTAAACTCATAAAAAGGCATATCTAGTTTTTTTGAGATAATACGAGCTATTGAAGTTTTTCCACACCCTGCAGGACCAAAGAAAAAACTATGACCTAAGGCATTTTGTTCACACAGTTTTCTAAGAGGAGCATCAGGTGCACTTAGATGCTCTTGACCAACTAGATCATCAAAATTATCAGGGCGAAGAAGATGTGTAAAGTCGGGCATTTAACTATTCTTTGTCTGCTTTTTCTTTAGCTTTTTTTTCTTCTTTTAAAAATTTAGCAAGTGCAGAGTACTCACTTCTTGTTAAGTATCTACTTTTTCCGGTTGGAAGATTATTTAGTTCTATCTCTGCAAAGCTAATACGCTTAAGATCAGCTACTTCAGCTCCAAAGTGTGCAAAAAAGCGTCTAAGCTCTCTGTTTTTACCCTCAGAAATAGCTACTTTTAAAGTGGAGTAGTTTGGTGTATTTTTCTGGATCTGATAACCGATAAAAGGTTTAAATGTCATAGATGTGATCTTAGAGTGGGAGTGTGCTCCAGCCGATGCATCATCAAGTGTCATACCATTTAGCATTGCATCTTCCATATCAGGTGTGACCTCGCCTTTTATCTTGATCTTATAAGTACGTTGAAGATCAGACTCCATAAGTGCAGTAGCTACTTTTGAAGCATCTGTTAAAAGAAGTACGCCTTCACTAGCAAAGTCTAGTCTTCCAACAGGTATAAAGTGTTTGTACTTTTTATCTAAGGTATCATAAACAGTTCTGCGACCTTTTGGATCTTTTTTTGTAACAAGCTCACCCTTTGCTTTGTTGTAAACAATGACTGTATACTTATCTCTTGGGGCTACTTTTTTCCCACTTATCCAAACATCTGCATTGTTTTCTTCTATCTGTGTAGCTGGATTTGTTTGAATCTCTCCATCTACTCTTACATATCCATCTTGAATTGCTTTATCAGCTTCACGTCGTGAATAACTAGAATGGTGTGCTATGTATTTGTTTAATCTCACTATGATATCCCTTTTTCTACAAGTGTATGGATGTGTAGGACACCCTTGATCTTCTTGTACTGATCGGTTATAACAAGAAGTTGGATTTTTTTATTTTCTATAAGCTCAAGTGCATCGCTAGCTAAAAGATGCTCATCATCACAAGTCATAGGGTTTGTTGTAGCATACTTCATAACTCCGTCTTCTATTGAAAAATCCTCACTCATCAGTGCACGACGAATATCACCATCACTAAGTAGTGCTATTAGATTATTGTCGTTATCTGCTATTAAAACATTCCCTAACCGACCTTCACTGATCTTTAATATTGCATCTTTAACTTTTGTATTTTCTGAGATAATTGGAAGGTTTTTTGTAGTCATAAGATCACTAACTTTTATAAAAAGCTGTTTTCCAAGTGAACCTCCAGGATGAAAAGAAGCAAAATCACTCTTTTTAAAGTCTCTGGCTTTCATCAAGCATACTGCAAGTGCATCACCAAGAGCTAGTGTAAGTGTTGTAGAACTTGTCGGTGCAATGTTTAGTGGACATGCTTCTTTTTCAACTACTACATCTATAACCATATCTGAGTATTTCCCAAGAGTAGATTGTTTGTCTCTTGTCATACCAATAAGCGGGATATCAAAACGTTTTATATGTGGAAGTATCTGGCTTAGCTCTTCACTCTCTCCACTGTAAGAGATCGCTATAACAACATCTCCTTTGCTTATCATTCCAAGATCACCATGAAGTGCTTCAGTTGGATGAAGAAAAAAACTAGGTGTACCAGTTGAGGCAAAAGTTGCTGCCATTTTCGCACCGATCAGTCCTGATTTTCCAACACCTGTAACGATTAGTTTTCCATTTGAGTTTAAAATAAGCTCAACTGCTCGATCAAAAACATCATCAATTTTTTTTGATGCTTCTAAAAGTGTATTTGCTTCAATGTTTAATGTTTCTTGTGCTATATGTTTAAAATTCATGAAGATATTATATCCTTATTTTGCTATAATCAAGGTTATAAAAATTAAGTAAAAAGAGTAGGTATTATGAGAAATGTTATAGGTAAATATAATGATGCACTTGGGTCACTTGAACTTAAAGAGCGTAGTTTATACTACAACACACTTATCTTAGGTGAACACGGTGCCGGTAAGACAAATTTGGCTTGTAGAATTAGGGACTTTGTTATAGACAGTGGGGTGCCTACTTTTTATATAGACTTTTCTAACTCAAATGAAGAAGATATAGAAATGAGATATAAAGATCAGCATTTTAACTATATAAAGTATGAAGAGACTGATGAGTTTGATAAAAAACTAGAACAGCTAATAGCTGAGAAAAAACATATTTATATGTCAGCTAGTCCTTCTTATTTTGACACTTCAAAAAGACGTGTAAAAAGTAGACTTACTAAAACTATACAAAAACAAGAACTTTTAGATAACTACTACTATTTCTTGCATGATATTGAAAGTCTTAATGGTTTTTATGTACAGTTTGGAGACTTTTTATTGTATATGTTGAGTTTTTCAAAACTCTCAAAATATGGAATTACTTTTCTTGCACAACCACATAAAACTTTTGAAAACACAAACATAAAGCTTATGTTTACATATCTTTTTATAGGTAAGTGTTCAAATCTTGACTATTACAATACTGCAAGCTTAAATAATCTTGTGAAAAATAGATTTTTATATCAGTATAGAACACAATATCCTACACTTTTATTTAACGATATAAAAACTCATAGTGTTGATATTAATGAAAATATTATAGAAGAATAGTAAGATGCAAAGACTATATGATGAGGTGCTTTCACTAGATAGAAGATGTTATGATAGCTTCGGCTTAAGCGAAGATATATTAATGGAACATGCAGCTAACGGAATGGCTGATTTTATCAGAGAAAAATTTAATAAAAACTCATCTGTAGTTATAGTTTGTGGTAGTGGGAACAACGGTGCAGATGGTATAGCGTGTGCCAGAATTTTGCATAAAGATTATGATGTAAAAGTTTTTTATGCAAAAGAACCAAAGTCCCCTATGGCAGTTTTACAAAAAAAGCGTCTTAATGCTTTGGGCGTAAGCGAGTGTAGTTTATTTGAAGAGGCAGACATAGTTGTTGATGCAATAGTTGGAACTGGTTTTAGTGGTGAGTTTAGTCCAGAACTACTAAATATTTTAGATCATATGAATAACTCAAATGCTTATAAAATAGCTTGTGATGTTCCAAGCGGTTACAGTTTTTTTGCAGATACTACACTTACAATGGGAGCACTTAAAAAAGAGATGTTTTTAGATGCTAACAAAGAATACGTTGGTGAAATCAAGGTTTTAGACCTTGGTGTATCACGTGAAGTTTATGAGCGTGACTCAAACTGGAACTTGTTAGACTTAGATGACCTTGAACTTCCAAAAAGAGATAAAAAAGACACACATAAAGGTAGTTTTGGACACCTTGCATGTATATCTGGAGAAAAAGTTGGTGCTGGTGTTTTATGTGCCAAATCAGCACTTCGTTTTGGAACTGGGCTTGTAACTATAGTTGGCTACAACACTACAAATATACCACACTCGATCATGAACAGTGAGTTATTGCCAAGTACAACAACAGCTATTGCAATAGGAATGGGTCTTGGTGAATCGTACTCAAGCAAAGACTTGGAAGCATTTTTGGATAATAGATATCCTTTGATAGCAGATGCCGATCTTTTTTATATGTCTATAATCTTAGATATTTTAAAAAGAGACGATGTTGTTTTAACACCACATCCAAAAGAGTTTGTTTCTTTGTTAAAGTTGTGTGGTCTAGCAGAAATATCGGTAGAAAAGTTACAAGCAAACCGTTTTAAATATGTAGAAATGTTCTGTAGTGAGTATCAAAACGTAACACTTCTTCTAAAAGGTGCAAATGTTGTAATTGGAAAAAAAGTAACATTTTTTATAAATCCACATGGAAGTTCCAAATTAGCTAAAGGTGGAAGTGGAGATGTCCTTAGTGGACTTGTAGGTTCACTTTTAGCACAAGGTTATGATCCTCTCAGTGCAGCTAAAAATGCGACTTTAGCACACTCAAAACTAGCACTTAACTACACAGGTTCTGATTTTTCCCTTACGCCAGATGATTTAATTGAGCAAATTGGGAAATTGTAAGAAAGCTTATGTTATAAACTTTTGAAAATTTTAAACACATAATAAAATTAAAGAAATAGGAATGTTGAATGGATAATAAATTAAAAATTGGAAAATATGAACTCGGAAGTCGTTTGATCGTTGGAAGTGGAAAATATGATTCTTTTGAAACTACAAAAGAAGCTACACTAGCTAGTGGGAGCGAGCTTATCACAGTTGCTGTTCGCCGTCTAAACATAACAGATCCAGACAAAGAAAATCTTCGTGATACGTTTGCAGGAACAAATGTAAAGTTTTTACCAAACTCTGCTGGTTGTGTAACTGCTGAAGAAGCGATCACTACATTTCGTTTAACTCGTGAGGCTACTGGAATTGACTTAATCAAGCTAGAAGTGATCGGAGATACTGCAAAAACACTTTATCCTGATGTTTTAGAGACTATTGAAGCTTGTACAGTACTTTCAAAAGAAGGTTTTACGATCATGGCTTATACATCAGATGATCCGATTATGGCAAAGCGTTTAGAAGATGCAGGAGCTCATGCTATCATGC
>Ga0193951_1000379_pt1 | contig 20688 bp, 20 predicted proteins | sample BB_2_MG_FD_140370 | JGI IMG/M metagenome (GOLD analysis project Ga0193951, IMG submission 140370) | Microbial mat bacterial communities from the Broadkill River, Lewes, Delaware, United States - BB_2_MG | ecosystem: Environmental > Aquatic > Freshwater > River > Microbial mats | place: USA... | reverse complement strand
AGCTCGTCTCGTCAAGTGCTCGATAAACATTATGAAAACACCGTATTACTAGTGCCTTCAGAAAAATTTATCCAATCATTACCTTATAATAAAATTCCTGATAGAAATGACTTTAAAACATTAGACGCCCCTACTCGTATTAAATATTGGCTTAAAGTATTGAGCGAAACAGACCGATTAGCCGATGCGTTTAATGAGTTTATTGTTAAACAAGATACCAATAAAATTCAACGGTTTTAATTTACTCTCTTAGCCTATTACCTTTAACCTAATCAGTAGGCTGGTTAATATAATATTGATTAGTGGTTTTACTTTGAATTCCATGAAAGAGCTTCGTAGTACTATCTAGACAAACAGAATATCTATATTAACTATACTAACGAATGAGTTTTATCCATAGTTTAAACGATGGATAATCCTCAACAAATAAGCGAAGATAATAATTCACTAACAGTATCTAGTACTTGCATGTTAATGAATAATCTAAAAATATGAGAGGAAATACCATGTATAAAATTGTTATCGTTGGCGGCGGAGCCGGAGGGTTAGAGCTTGCCACTAAACTTGGCAATAAACTAGGTAGGAAAGGTAAGGCTCATATTACTTTAGTGGACAAGAACCATACGCATTTATGGAAACCTTTGTTACATGAGGTTGCCGCAGGATCACTTGATGATGGCATTGATGCGCTAAGTTATCGCGTACATGCAAAGAGTCATGGTTTTAATTTCAAATTAGCTGCATTAAAAGATATTAATCGCGAAGAAAAGATTATTCAATTAGATAAAATCATTGATCCCGACGGTACTGAAATCTTACCAGAAAGTACACTAGATTATGACATATTAGTGATGGCATTAGGTAGTGTCACTAATGACTTTAATACAAAAGGAGTAAGCGATAATTGTATCTTTTTAGATAATCCTCAACAGGCAAAAAGATTTCATCATTTAATGCTTAATAAGTATTTGCAATTAGGTGTCAAAGAAACCAATAAAGTAAATATTGCTATTGTTGGTGCTGGCGCTACAGGTGTTGAACTTTCGGCTGAGCTGTATAACTCATTAGAGCAAGTCTCAAGTTATGGTTTTGAGCATATTAATAACACTGACTTAAAGGTTAGCCTAGTAGAAGCTGGCGAAAAAATATTACCCGCCTTGCCAGAGCGTATTTCTAGCTCTGCACACCAAGAATTACTAAAACTAGGTGTTGATGTTCGTACTAAAACAATGGTGACTGAAGCAACAAAAACAGGCTTAATAACCAAAGATGGTGAGCTTATTGAGGCTGACTTAATTGTATGGGCTGCGGGTATTAAAGCACCCAATTTTTTAAAAGATATTGGGGGATTAGAAACGAATCGTATTAATCAACTAGTCGTTAAGCAGACATTACAAACAACGCTCGATGATAACATTTATGCCATTGGTGATTGCGCAAGTTGCCCGCTGCCTCAAGGTGGTTTTGTTCCTCCTCGCGCTCAATCAGCTCATCAGATGGCTTCTTTAGTTGCGAAAAATATTTTTGCCACGCTTAAACAAAAGCCACTTATAGCATACAAATACACGGATTATGGATCATTAGTTTCCCTTAGTAATTACAGTACTGTGGGTAGCTTAATGGGGAGTCTCACCAAAGGATCAATGAAGGTAGAAGGAAGCCTAGCACGCTTGGTTTACGCCTCTTTATATCGCATGCATAAGGTTGCACTGCACGGTTATATTAAAACGGCTTTAATGATGTTAGTTGAACGGATTAACCGTATTTTACGTCCTAGGTTAAAATTGCATTAACCTTGTATATATCTCTGACTGTATAACTAAAGGTAGGTCGACATTTATATCGACCTACCGAACAATCAGTCATCTATCTGCTAACTGATTATCAATATCTAAATAACGTTAAAAATATTACTTTAACTTTATAATACCAGCTAAAACTGCAATTGCTCCACCAGCCATTCCTGCCCAAGCTTCAATAGGTGTATCTCCATTTAATGTACGACTTAGCTGAGAACTAGCTGAATCATAAACGTCGTACCCCCATAAACCGAGAGCCGCCCCAGCAATGATAAGGATCACACCAATAATTCTGTTATCCATTTTTTACTCCTAATTAATTTTGTTGTTTACATGCAAGAAAAAATATTGCACTAATCTTTTGTTATCAACCAAAGGGCATGTAAAATACCTGGGACATAAAAACATAAGCATAAGATAATGTTTATTAATAAATCTTTACCTACACCACTTTTCAAAAATACCGCTACAGGTGGCAATAGCAAAGCTAAAATAATGTGTATTAGTTTATTCATAAAATATATTTCCTTGTAATCATCTAAATGAAAATTTGCCTGATCATATTGGCATACACGTGCTTTTTTAACTAAAAATATAAAACACCTTAGTTACCAATTATCATGGCTATTGTTTAAACCTTGTCGTCAGCTTCAAACCATCGATAAACTATCCCAGCTAATATAGCTCCTACAATGGGTGCTACCCAAAAAAGCCATAATTGAGATACAGCCCAATCGCCCTGAAAAATGGCAACACCTGTACTTCTTGCCGGATTAACTGATGTATTTGTGACAGGAATACTAATAAGGTGAATTAATGTAAGACCAAGACCGATAGCTAAAGGAGCGAATCCTTGTGGAGCACGTTTATCTGTAGCACCTAAAATAATTATAAGAAACATAAATGTCATTACAATCTCAATGACTAATGCCGCTGTTAAACTATAACCACCTGGAGAGTGTTCTGCATAGCCATTCGAGGCAAATCCCGCTGTAACATCAAAACCCGCTTGTCCACTAGCAATAATGTACAACACTGCTGCTCCTGCAATACCACCAGCAACTTGTGCAACAATGTATGGACCCAGTTCAGCAGCTGAAAATCGACCACCAGACCAAAGACCAATTGAAACGGCAGGATTAAGATGACAACCAGAGATATGCCCAATAGCAAACGCCATTGTTAATACCGTTAAACCAAATGCTAAAGAAACACCTAATAGCCCAATGCCAACATCTGGAAATGCTGCTGCAAGGACAGCACTACCACAGCCACCAAGTACTAACCAAAAAGTGCCTATAAACTCTGCACCCAATTTTTTTGTTAATGTCATTTTTATCCCTTTATAATTATAGAAGTAATATTCTGTTGGGCTCTTTATATATCAAGTTGAAGGTTACGCCATGCCAATTTACCTAATTAACTATAGCAGCTCGGCTATATTTCCAAGGTTTAATTTTTTGGCTTATGACATAGTAAAATGCCAACAGGTATTTTGAGTACTATGCTAGTACTAGCTCTAAAACGGATAAGAAACTCAAAAGTCACAATTTTTTATCTATTTAATAAAATTAATACAAAAAATTAAAAAACAATCGAATAATATAATCTACAAAGATTTAAAAAGTGCAGAAATAATAGCTGTCATTTAAGTAACCTTAGCTCGGTTTAATAAATCTTTCTCTAACCGTTATTTCTCCTTACTTCCTCGTTAAATTTACTTGCAATAGACTAGGTATTGACGCGAAATTTGCCTTGAATTAAGCAAAACTATCAAGTTAGAGTATAAAATATAGTTATATTATTAATAATTTCAATAAATTAAAAACATCTTAAACCGAGTTCAGGTTAAGTAAACTTAAATTAACTTGGGGTTTTTAGGGTAAAAACGTTCGGGTAGACTATTAATATGTTCAAAAAAGCGTGTATCTTTATAAGGCAATTTCATAAAACCTGAAATACCAATGCCGTCAATGGTTGGTAATAGTGCCATTAATTCTGCTAAGCATTGACTAAATTCTTCAGCTTTATCATGATTAAGTAACATCAAATAGCTGTGTATTTTTAAATGCTTAGGTAATACCTCAAAGATGATGCACCCTGTGTGATGAATTAAATTAATACGCGCCAAAACTTCCATCATTTTTTCAGGTAAATATAAATACTCATCGGGATCTTTGCCATCTTCAAAATAAGAATGAAGACGGGTAACATCGTCAATATCAGCAACATCACTGACTTCAAACGGTATATATTGCTTAGGGTCGGCGATAAAAGGCTTGTTTGAATTATTACGTTCAATATGGAGGGTATTTCTGGCATTAAATAAGCAACTCTTAAACATACCAATACGAAAAATCCCTTGTGCTAAATGAATCATATTATTCACTGCACTTTCAAAAGAGTATTTTAAGCTGGGTTCAAACAAAGTTAAGTTTGAATCAACATAAACCCCTTCTTTGGCCCAACGAATAGCTAAACCACCAACAACAGGGAAATTACCTAATCTACCCAATGCAGCAATAAAGGCTTTTTCATTATCGCCCATGCCCATTAAATAGTTTTTATAATATTTTTCTAGCTGCACATCATCAATATCACTTAAGCTATCACCATTAGCTTCTTCTCTTAAGAATGATTTACGTGAGCCATAAACAACTGTATCTATTTCTCCTGCTTTACTCGCTGATTTTGATTTAACCCACACAGGAATAAGTGCTTCAGCTTTTATAACCGTCGGTTTATCTGATAACACTATTTGCTTTAAATAAGATAAATTTTTAAAAAAATAGTCACCTGCCTCACAACGTTTTTTTTCATCATCACTCAACATAGCCGTTAAGACATTAGCTAGCATCTTAGGTAGACCTAACGAATTTGGTTCGATGATTTTAGTGCCATATCGACACGATTGTCCCGACGCTATGGCATACAATGTGGCAGCTAAACCTTGTTCATCAAAACGCGGCGAAGACAAGCCACCACTAATTTGCTCTGGCCCTATAAAATAAACATCACCCAGCCTAGCATTGCTGTGTTGTAAATCACTACTCATCAAGTCCATGACATTATTACTGGTACTTTGTCCTTTTACATCAAGCTGCGCAATAACAGACGATCCCCAATCAATCAGTTGCACTAACCCTGTATTTTCATCAAAAACAATGTTTGAAGGCTTTATATCACCATGCACATAAGGTTTCCCTTTAGATTGGCTGTGTTGATGTGCCCTTTCGTCGCGTAAATACAGCAAAATTTCAGCTAACTGAATGGCAATACTAACGACTAACTCAGGGGCAAGAGGACCCCGTTGATGAGAAAGCTTTTCTAAATCAATACCTTTCGCTCGAGTCATTTGTAGAATTGATTGACGTTTGATTTTTTGATAATCAATCACTTTAGGGATTCTAGGGTGATTAAGCTGGCTTTGAATATCAGCTTCTTCACTCAACCTATCTTGAACATGCTGTGGTAAATTAGCACGAGAAAATTTGAAAACGACCTCTTCTTCAGCAATATTTACGGCGGAAAAAACAAAACCATAAGCTCCTTTCCCCAACAGCGCAATATTATGATAACCAAGAAACTTCAATTGTTGTTGACACAGCTCAACCCATTTCTTTAATTTTGTCGCATCTTTGTGGTTTAGCAGGTAAATAGATTGCTCTTCAGCAATATAGAAATGCTGAAGTTTTTTTTCTCCACTTTTTGTATTATTTTTAATTAAGATCTCGGTCACAAAAATATCGCCTGCCCTGCATTATTCTCTAAAAACTATTTATAAAAACGGCCTTCTGTTCAGTATACCTACTCTAGCAAGCTTTATTATCGGCTATTTATACTAAAACACATCTGCAAATACAAAAACACGCCCAATTTGAGCGTGTTTCAATCTATAACTTACCAATTAATTATATCAACGAGTTATACTTTTATACCCAGTGGTAAATAATTTATAAAGGCTCAGCGATAAACTATAAAACTCTCATCCTTGGGTAAATTAACTCATATGAACTAACATATTGCTTGGTTTTTCTAAAAAGGATTTCCACAAATTACAAAAACGCGCAATACTGCCGCCATCAATAACACGATGATCACCAGACCAGCTAACTTGCATAATACTGCGAGCTTCAACTTCACCTTTATCATTGAACCTTGGTAGCACTTGTACTTTACCTAAAGCAACAATAGCCGATTCAGGCTTATTTATAATAGGTGTTGCCACAGTGCCACCAATAGCGCCAATATTAGAAATTGTTATAGTGCCAAATTTTAAGTCACTACTTTGCACTCTCCCACTTCGCGCATCATTAGTTAAACGTGTAATATCAATCGCTAAATCTAAAATTGATTTAGTTTGTACTTGCTTAACATTAGGGACTAACAAGCCCACTTTTGAATCTACCGCCATTCCAATATTATGATCATTGAAGTAAGTTAATTCGGTACAATCTTCATTTACTTGACTATTAATTACAGGAAATTCTTTCAATGCTAACGAAATAGCTTTCATAAAAAAGGGCATCATCGTCAATTTACTATCAGCTTTTTCCAATACAGCCTTAATGGTAGGATCTTCTTTAAAGGCTAAACGTAGCTTTATCAACTCCGTCATGTCAATTTCTTCACAATAAGTAAAATGAGGAATCGTGCTCACAGAATCAACCATGGCTTTTGCCATTAATGCTTTAACACCTCTGATTTTTTCAACATAACTAGACTCTACTTGTGCTGACAATGTACTAGTAGCACTAATAGCATTATTGCCACCTTGCTCAAAAGCAACCACATCATCTTTGTATACCCGACCTTTTTTACCTGACCCTTTCACTTCACTAATATCAATATCTAATTCACGTGCAACACGGCGTACTGCTGGGCTAGCAATAGCCTTACCATGGCATAATTTATTATGATCTTCTTGAACTGACTTGGTATTACTTTCGCTTATCGCTGCACTGCTTGATTCAACAACTGGTTTAATATTTTCAGCTGAAGCTGTTTCTTCAACCAACGTTTCTTCTGATTGTAAATCATCGGGTCTCATCGAATAAAGCGGTGCATGAACTTGTGCTATTTCACCTTGTTGATAAAATAATTTTTCTATTACACCAGCATGCATTGCCGGTATTTGTACTAATGCTTTATCTGTCATAACATCGGCAATAGGTTGATCTTCAGCTACTTGCTCACCTTCTTCTACAAGCCATTCAACAAGCTCACATTCAACAATTCCTTCACCTATATCAGGTAAAATAAAATCAATACTCATATTTTTTTCCTATTTTCTTAATCAGAAATCATTCAGTAAATTAATAGTTTACGCTGCGTTTAATAGCTTCATAAATTTTTAGATGATCGGCAACATATTCCTTTTCAAGTGCTAATGGGTAAGGTGTATCTAACCCACACACTCGCTCTACAGGTGATTCCAAATGTAAAAAACATTCTTGTTGAATAGTTGCTGCTATTTCACTAGCAAAACCTGCCGTTAATGGCGCTTCTTGAGTGACCAACAAACGACCCGTTTTAATAACAGAATTAGCAATTGTGTCGACATCCCAAGGTAATATGCTGCGTAAATCTATTACTTCACAAGAGATACCATCATTAGCTGCTAAATCAGCTGCTTTTTGTAATATTTCCATTTGAGCCCCCCAAGCTAATAGGGTGATATCACTTCCTGTTTGTACAATTTCAGCTTTACCTAGTGGTAGTTGATAGTCTTCTGTTGGTACTTCCCCCACAGAAGCACGATAAAGGCGTTTAGGTTCAAAAAATAGAACTGGGTTATCATCACGTATCGAGGCTAATAGTAGACCTTTAGCTTGATAAGGATTACGAGGAATAATAATTTTTAATCCTGGTGTATGAGCAAAATAAGCCTCAGGTGATTGGCTATGGTATAAACCGCCTGCAATGCCGCCTCCATAAGGCGAGCGAATAGTTAATTTGCCCACATCAAATTCATTACCACTTCTGTAACGAAATTTAGCGGCTTCATTTACAATTTGATCAAAAGCAGGAAAAATATAATCCGCAAATTGAATTTCAGCTATCGGGCGTGATCCTTGAGCTGCTAAACCATTAGCAAAACCAATAATACCTTGCTCAACTAACGGGGTATTAAAACAACGCATTTTTCCATATTTATCTTGTAAACCAGAAGTCGCCCGGAAAACGCCACCAAAATGGCCAACATCTTCCCCAAAACATAAGGTACTTTCATCTTCATCCATCGCAATATCAAGGGCATTATTAATCGCGTGTAACATATTCATTTGTGCCATAACTAAAATTTCCCTGCAGTAAATGGATAGGCTTCTGGGTATTTATTTATATGTGTTTTAACCTGTTCTAATTGTGCTGTTAACTGAGCTGATGGGACATCGTAAACGTCACTAATTAAGGTATCAATGTGAGGTTTTTCTATTTTTTCAGCAACCTTCACAGCAGCTAATACTTTTTCTCTTAGTTTTTCATACAATGCAGTTTCTTGCGCTTCATCCCACCAATTCTGTGCAAGCATCCAATTTTTCATGCGTACAATAGGATCGTTAGCTTGCCATTTTTGTTCTTCTTCACGCGTACGATAACCCGAAGGATCATCAGAGGTAGAATGAGCACCTAAGCGATACGACATGGCTTCAATTAACACTGGCGCATTTTCTTTTAACGCATACGCTCGCGCGATTTGGGTCGCTTTAACTACAGCTAAAATATCATTACCATCAACACGTAGTGTTTTAATACCATAACCAACACCGCGAGAAGCAATACCGTTACCTTTAAATTGTTCATCTGCTGGTGTGGAAATTGCGTAACCATTATTACGACAGAAAAATATAACCGGTGCTTCTTGTACTGCAGCCATATTTAAACCGGCATGAAAATCACCTTCTGATGCGGCCCCTTCGCCAAAATAACATAGCGTTACTGCATCTAAGCCTTGTAGCTTTTGTCCATACGCATAACCTGTTGCCTGTGGAATTTGAGTGCCTAAAGGAGAAGAAATAGTCATATAGTTCAATTCTTTTGAACCATAATGAATGGGCATTTGACGGCCTTTACCTAAATCTTTATCGTTAGAAAACATTTGATTCATAAAGTTTTCAAGACTAAAACCACGAAACATTAATGCGCCTTGCTCACGGTATTGGCTCATAATCATATCTTGTGGCTTCAAACCTGCAGCACCACCAATACTTGCAGCTTCTTCACCTAACGCCGCCATATAAAAGCTTAAACGACCTTGGCGCTGTGATGCCACCATACGTTCATCTAAGACTCGATGAAAAGCAAAGGTTTTATATACTTTGACTGCTAATGCTTCATCGATATCTGGCATATCACTGCCTTCATAAACAGTGCCGTCTTGTTGTAAAATTTTTAATTCAGGAATTTCAACACTTGTACCGTCGATAAAAGTAGGTTTATGTACTATCGGTCCATCATTATAAAGTTCATTGCTCATAACATTCTCTTATTGTATTGTGCTTTTTTTAATCATTATTTAACCAACGTTTGTTGGATGATGATGAAAATAATTTATACTTTTTTATTTGCACATTTTATTTATTGCTATAAAAGTATAGACAATAATGTTTGACTTTCGAACAAAACTTTACCTTTACGTAAACTGATTAACAAGATTCTACCTTAATGAAGTTGACCTATTTTTATAAGAAGTGAGCAAAAATGTTTACAGTAGGAAAGGAGGTGTAATTATTTGTCAATAAAATGAGCCACTTTAATAAAAGCAGCTCATGGATGATCTGTTTCAAAGTAAGTATGTCTGGTGCTACATACTTATATTTTCGACTTTAACAGGAAGATAAAGACGATGGCAGTTATAGAATCGTTTATTAAAAAGGGGCTGGATATTTTTTTAAAATATTATTAATTTCAATTAGTAACTGCTCAGGTAATTCAGTGCTAAATGCGGCTATATTGTCTTCTAACTGTTGCAAGGTTGTTGCACCGATAATAGTAGAAGTTACGCCTCTAATTTGATCACACCAAGCCAACGCTAATTGTGCCGGAGTTATATCAAACTTATTCGCTAAATTAACATACGCTTGAGCAGCAGCATTGCTATTTTCTGTGTCTCTAAATAAGCCATTTCTTTGCATATAAGTCCATCTACTGCCCTCTGGACGAGCTCCATTTAGATATTTACCTGTTAATATCCCTGTCGCTAACGGCGACCAAGGTAAATAAGCAATATTTTCACGAACACAGCTTTCAATTAAATAAGGCCAGTCTTTTGTATGTAATAAGTTGAATTCATTTTGGATAGACACCATACGTGGGAGATCATATTTTTCACTTAAGCGTAAATATTGGTTTATTCCCCAAGGCGTATCGTCTGATAGACCGCAATACCGGATTTTTCCTGCTTTAACACTATCCGCTAACCCTTGTAATATATCTAACATTTTCTCGGTTTCTTCAGCAGTATCTTCTGCCAAGAAGCCATCACTATTTGGCCAATGTTTACCAAAATGTGGCGAAGTACGGTTAGGCCAATGTAATTGGTATAAATCAATATAATCGGTTTGTAAGCGCGCTAACGAAGTGTCGATCGCTTCAATAACGGTTTTACCTGAAATCTGGCTTCCTTCACGTATATATGAAAAGCCTGGCCCAGCTATTTTTGATGCAAGTACAATATCTTTACGTTTAGCTGGATTAGCTGCTAACCAGTTACCAATAATCGCTTCTGTTTTACCATAGGTTTGCTCTGATGGCGGCACTGCATACATTTCAGCGGTATCAATAAAGTTAACATTTTTCGCTAATGCATAGTCAATTTGAGCATTAGCATCTTGTTGATTATTTTGTACTCCCCAAGTCATACTACCTAAACACACTCGAGAAACATTTAAAGAACTACTGCCTAATGGAACATACTTCATAAAATTTTTATAACCTGATAATAAGTGTATATGAAGATTAACAAAAGAATTCAAAGTTGCACAGCCCCACAACCTTCAGCAATCTACTTCAACAATCAACTTCGAAAATTTTTTGAAAAAGAATTTTAACCACAAAATACCAACCACATGATTCTGGTTAATTAATACATTCGTTATGAGGTAAGTGTGTATTGATTAGGCCGTTAACAGTAAAAGGTTCTTTAACTGAGTTTTTATTAAATGTAACTTTAGTTCCATCGAGATAACTAAAATCTCCTGCTGCATTCAAATGCCATAAGTTATCATCAAGCTTTTCAAAACAAAAATCACCTGTATCGCCATGACTAATTAATATAGGTTTATTAATTCGTTTTGCTAGTTCTGTAAATGCTTTTCGGTACTGTATAAAAGCATCGCATTTTTTCAATGTAACGGTGTCGCACATACCACTTTCCAACACTTCCTTTTGATAAATATCAGCTTGAAAGCCTATGATTAAAGCATCATAATCTTCTGCTTTACTCTCAATGGTACTAAGCCAAGCAAAGTTGAACTCATCGCGTTTATCTGCCTTTTTTAATGCCAATGCTACATTTGACTTATCGATATGATTTCTGCCATTACTAGTGCCAACTATGTGTAGAGTACCTACAGCTAAGCGATCATTAATCCATAATTTATTTTCTATTTGTGCAGGCTGCGCCTTAATAGCGGTTAAATATTTATCTAATAATGGCGGTGTTTGATACATCAATGTAGTGATGAAATCTAACCGTTCTAACTCATTAAAGCTGTAAGTTAACGTATCACGGTCACAATCAGTCCATTCATTATCACCAGGGGTATAAATTATCTTCCCAGGATAAACTTGATTAATAATGGCCTTATGCTGTTTTAGCAGCTCATCAGTACACGACTCACCACCACTTTTCATATCACCCAGATGCATAACGACTGTTGGCTTAACGTTGTTAACTAGTTGGTATAAGACACCATCGGGCCCTTGCAGCATTGTTTTTTCTTTATCGCTATAGGGAGTATCAGCCAAGATAACAAGTGATTGTGCCCAAATCATGGAGCTTGTCATTACCAATGAAAGAAACACTAAATTAGAGATAAGCTTTCTGCGAAAAAAACAACTTAAAATCATAAGGAAACCTAATAAATTAAAATAATACAATATAAAAGGCTAGCGTAACTAAGTCAGTAGTATAATGCAGCTTTTATCTTAATAAACCTCTGACAGTTCACTCGTGCTATTTAGGTGATAATACCCAACAGATAGAGATTGGGCTTTTATTTTACTGTTGAATAAAATGTTTATAGACGTAAAATCAGAGTGTCTTCTCCTATAAACAGGTATTTACTAAATGAAAAAAATTGTTTTTATAAGTCGGTTAGACAATAAAGTCCAATTACAATGGTTATCATGTTTAAGACAGCAATTACCTGAGGAAACCATTCTACTGCCTGAACACGTGAGTGAAGATGAGTTTCAATATGTTGATATTGCCATTGTTGCAAATCCTGAACCAAGCGTTATTGCTAAGTTTCCAAATTTAGTTTGGATACAAAGTCTATGGGCTGGTGTAGAAAAATTAATAAGTGAAAAATCCCTTCAACACATTAAAATTGTAAGGTTAATTGATCCTGAATTGGCAAAAACCATGGCGGAAGCGGTTGTTGCCTGGACCTTATATTTACATAGAAACATGCCGGAATATGCTCTTCAGCAACGTAACAAACAATGGCAACAATTACCTTACATAGCAGCTAGAGATACACGTGTTGGTGTATTAGGAGCTGGTAATTTAGGGGGAACGTCTTTAAAAAGCCTACAACAATTACAATACCCAGTAAGTTGTTGGAGCCGAACACCAAAACAGCTTGAAGGAATAAAGAGTTATTCCGGTAATAGTGGTTTGCACTCTATTGTTAAAAATAGTGATATTTTGATCAGTTTATTACCACTTACCGCTGAAACACATCACTTACTAAACGCACCTTTATTAACGTTACTTCCTTGGGGAGCCAAAATAATAAACTTCTCTCGCAGTGCTATCATCGACACTAAGGCAATGCTTGAGTTATTAGAGAGTAGGCATATTTCACATGCCGTGCTTGATGTATTTGAACATGAGCCATTACCTGTCACAGATCCTATATGGAGCAATCCAAATATAACCGTGCTTCCGCATATTTCAGCGCCAACAGATATGAGTTCATCAATAAAAGTTGCAGCTGACAATATAAAGAATTATCGTGACTTTTTGATCATCCCTGAGACGGTCAATACTCAATTAGGCTATTAAGCGCTTAGCCTAACGTAATCAAGGTAAAGTAACGAATATATATTTAGCTTCAATATATTTAACCTGAATTTACTTAAGTTTAAGCTGAATATATACATATAACTAAGAAGTGAGTACACACAACAATAAAAATGAGACCTTAGCCTCATTTTTATAAATAATTTTAAGCTTGTTATTATGCTAAATTTTATTAAAAATCAGCACTTATTCTGGATTAACAACCACTGGAATTACCGTTAACAAGGCACGTTGGCCAATAGCAACATTCGCATTTGGAAAAATAATAGCTTCGCCCTGCTGCTTAGTTTTTATCGCTTTATCACCATCAGTGGCAATAACAGTACCAATGGGAAAATCGGTAAAATTCTCTACATCATCAGCAAAATGAAACTTAAAATCTTTATTTTTCCTATCAATAATTTGATCAATTTCAAAAAAACTAAAGTCGTCTTTATTATACTCAGGTAACGTTAACGACTTTTGTGAAATTAATGCCGATAAGCTCGTTTTTACCTTTGAGAATTTTGCCATATCATTTTCACCAAAAGGCATCACTTTACCTAATTCAACAGTAAAAGCATGTGCACCAAACTCATTTGATGAAAAATAACTAAATGTTGTCGTAGGTGAATTAGAAAACAAAATAGTGTTTATACCACAGGCAAACATAAACTGTAGCTGAGTTTTCACCCAAGGTTTATTATGCTGAAATGGATAAACTGCAAACTTGTCATTTTTAGAGCCACGTATTGCCGTATGTAAGTCATAATGAAAACGTTCAATTGCCTTACTACTAGGTAAGCTAGCTTGTTCAGAGCCGGCAATAAAAAAATCTCGAACCGTGTTTTCTAATAACAAGGCTCGATCACGCTCTTTGTTTATTAAACCTGCCCCCTGCCCTTGGTCAATAGAATGACCACCAGAAAAAAGACGATTCAAATTTTCTTCAACAAAGCGTTTACTAATATTAATAGACGGCGGATTACCAAAAATAAATAAGGTTCTATGTTCTACATGTAATTCACCTAAGATAACTTGCTTAATAAGTTCATTACAAATTTCAATTGGTGCGGTTTCATTACCGTGGACAGCACTTGATAAAACAATATCTTTGCTTGAACTATGACTTAAGGGTTCAAAAACAATAATACCTGTATCAAGTACTGAGACCTTTGTTTTCGCCGAGCTGTAACGACAAACAACCTCAAAATTAAACCTAGCCATTGAAAACTCATGACTACGCGTTAAATGTAAAAAGTCTCCATTTGCCAATAATTCTTTTTTTAACTTTTCTGCCGACAATTGTTTTTGTGGGTATGACATTGTTAACCTTTATATTTTTATACTGTTGAGCGTAACATTAAGTCTTATTTAATTTAAAGCCCTGCAGCTTGAAAAGCAGCACTAACAATATCTTGCGCTTCTTTAATAATTGTTTGCAAGTGTGCTTCATCAATAAAGCTTTCAGCATATATTTTATAGATTTCTTCGGTACCCGACGGACGAGCAGCAAACCAGCCATTTTCAGTAACTACTTTAATACCACCAATAGCAGCATTATTGCCTGGTGCATGTGAAAGAATTTCAGTTATTTTTTCACCAGCCAAAACATCTGCCGTAATATCACTGCTTGATAATGCTGTAAGTACTTTTTTCTGTTCAAAAGTAGCGACCGCTTCAACTCGACCATAACAAGGCTCGCCTAATTCTTTTGCCAGTTCAAGATAATGCTGGTGAGGATCTTTACCTGTCACAGCTAAAATTTCTGCTGCTAGTAAAGCCATAATAAAACCGTCTTTATCAGTAGTCCATGTGCTGCCATCACGTGCTAGAAACGTTGCACCCGCACTTTCTTCTCCGCCAAAGGCGTAGCTTGAATCATGTAAACCATCAACAAACCACTTAAAACCAACAGGAACTTCAGATAAAGGACGCGCTATTTTTTTCGCAACGCGGTTAATTAATGAACTTGATACGAGGGTTTTACCAATTTTACAATCCGCTGACCAATTTCTATGAGTCATTAGATAATTAATGGCGACCGCTAAATAATGATTAGGGTTCATTAAACCACCGAACTTAGTAACAATGCCGTGTCGATCAAAATCAGGATCATTACCCACACTTATATCAAAATCATCTTTCATAGCAATTAAACCAGCCATTGCATAAGGCGATGAACAATCCATGCGAATTTTTCCATCTTTATCTAAAGGCATAAAAGCAAAACTGGCATCAACAACAGGGTTTACCACCTTAATATTTAAGCCATATTTTTTAGCAATAACTGGCCAATATGCGATACCTGAACCACCTAAAGGATCAACACCAATAGTTACACCAGCTTTTGCGATAGCCTCCATATCAATCACTTGATTTAGCTGACTAACATAATGCTCAATAAAATCTTGTTGAGAAAGCAATGGCGATTGTACCGCTTGAGCAAATGAAACTTGTTTTACGTCGACTAAACCCGCTTTAATTAACGCATTTGCTCTTTGCTCTATTTGTTTTGTAATTTCACCTTCTGCAGGGCCACCATGAGGTGGGTTATATTTAATACCCCCATCAGTAGGTGGATTATGTGAAGGCGTTATAATTAAACCGTCAGCTAAATCACTTTGGTTCTCAATCTTATTATGACTAATAATTAAACGTGAGATAACAGGTGTCGGTGTAAAACCAGCACCAGATAGTGAATCATTTTGAATAACAACATTAACGCCATTGGCAATAAGTACCGCGATTGTGCTAGCAAAAGCCGGCTCTGATAAAGCATGGGTGTCTTTACCTAAAAAAAGTGGCCCGGTAATTTTTTGTTCATGACGGTATTCAACCACTGCTTGACATATTGCAAGAATATGAGCTTCATTAAAGCTAACTTTAGCAGACGAACCTCTATGTCCTGAAGTACCAAAGCTTACTCGCTGAGCCGTAATAGCTACATCTGGCACTTGTAAAAAATAGTCGCTAACTAATTGACCAATATTAATTCTATCTTCAGGGCGAACTGGCTTACCTGCGTGTGGATGAACTGACATAGTATTCCTTTTGTTAATCGACTTATTATTTATGTTATTCGACGTATATTAATGTGAATATATTAGCGTTAAAGTAATTCTCTGATTTTTTCTACATCATCATCATTGTAACCAAGTGATGTTGCGGCTTTAGTTAGCATCATTTTTTTACGCGTAGTATTTGAGTTAGTTAATACCCAAAATGGACTATCTGGTATTTGTTTTGGCTTAGTGCTACTACCACTAGCAGCTAATTCAGCTTCTGAATTAGCAAAATACAAACGATCACGACCACAGATTTCTGTCACAACTCTAAAACGGTTTGGATGAGCTCGATAAAGTGCAGCTAATATAAGTAAAAATCGCCCAACAGCACCGCGCTGCATAGCCAGTTCTTCTTTATTAATAAAATTAAAAACACTTTCTGAACTATTATCAAACGCTTCAATCTCACTCGATTCACTAGTATCTGCTTCAGTATTAGCAGAACTTTCTGATAAAGGCTCTTCTAAAGCATCGCTGTCTACACTTTCTTCTGACAAAACTGCCTGTTGAGCTGTCTCATTAAGTTTAAGTAAACGACGCAAAATACTTGAAGCATTCTCACCAATAAACTGTGTATTGGCAACAATGTGAAGATATAAGTCATCGTCTATTTCAATATTTTTCATTTATCATTAACTTCTATAATTTTTTAATGGCTACAAGATTATACCAATTAAATTAATTAAGGGTACAGAATTCAACGAGAAAAAACTTACAACAATGAGATAATTACTCAACATAAAATAAAAAAAATTTAATATTTCATGATAAAATTATCATAAATGAAATGTTAATGGCGAAAAATAAAATGGCAGCAAAGAACTTGTCACAGTTAAACGATGATCAATTACACAATAAACAACTAAGTGAGCGACATCTACATTATCAGCAGCTTGGCCAAGGTGAACATATTGTATTAATTCATGGTTTATTTGGCAGTTTAGAAAACTTAAACATGGTCGCTAAAGGGTTAAGTAAACACTATTGTGTTACCAGTATTGACGTTAGAAATCATGGTAATTCATTTCATCGCCAAGGAATGAATTACCATGAGCTTGCTCAAGATGTTATTAACCTATTAGATAGTTTAGCAATTGAGTCTTGTTGTATTTTAGGTCACTCAATGGGTGGAAAAATTGCAATGCAAATTGCACTATCCTTTCCTAAAAGAATAAAAAAACTAATCGTAGCGGATATTGCACCTATTAAATATCCAGCTCATCACCTAACGATTATTAAAGGTTTACAAGCGCTAGACTTAAGTAAAGTAAAAAAACGTAAAGATGCTGATGATCAATTAGCAATTTATGTAGACAATGTAGGCGTAAGACAATTTTTACTACGCAACCTATCTATCAATGAAGATGAGCAGTTTTCTTTTAGATGTAACCTAGCAAATATCGAACAAGGTTATCATCAAATAATGCAAGGAATTGAAATGAATAAAGGTCCTTTTACTGGCGATACTTTATTTATTAAAGGTGGGAATTCAGATTATATTTTACCTGAGCATCAAAGCGTTATAAGTACTCTGTTTCCTAACGCGAAAGCTAAAGTAATTCAAGGTGCAGGTCATTGGTTGCATGCTGAAAAAACAGTTGCCTTTAACAAGTTAACCTTAGACTTTTTAAGTTAGTTTTCTCTTGAACAATGATTTGGATCAATTAACACAATTTTTCTTACAAAAAAACTCAAAATTTAGCTCGAATATCAATGAAAATAAATGAGTTTATGCCAACACTGTGCTATAGTTCCGCCAATTTTTATGCTTACTATACTAACTGATTAAAATGCTAGCTGAACATTTCGAACTAATAGAAACTATCGGTCTTAATTTATTTTTTCTTTTCATTTTTGGCTTTATTGGTTTGTCCATCCATGATGTGATGAATAAAAATGACGTCCCAAAAGTCGGTCGACTGGTCGTTTATTTTGTATTATTTTTAGGCTGTGCTGGTTTCATTGCCAAGGGTATTATTCAATTCATCTGGGAAAGTCAGGGAGTTGGCTAGTGGCAAAAGAGTTAACAGATTTAACCACCATTGATTTATTTAATGATGAAAAACGTCCTGGACGACCGAAAACTAGTCCACATCCACGTAATGTTCAAATTAGAATCAATAAACGAAATCAGGTTAAACGAGATAAAAGTAACGGTTTAAAAAGGGTTGAATTTAAAGTTCACCTTAGCTTATTTGAGCAACTAGAAGAATTAGCTAAAAGTAAAAATATTAATCGTAGTGAATTAATCGAAACACTGTTGATTAAGTCATTAGCAAAAGAAAGTAATTAAATTAATACTAAATTGAAGTTATAAGGTAAATTTCCATGGCAATCGTAGGTTTATTTTTTGGTAGTGATACTGGTAATACTGAAGCAATAAGTAAGATGATCCAGAAAAAACTAGGCAAAAAAATGATCGATGTTAAAGACATCGCTAAAAGTACAAAAGAAGAAATCGCTGAATTTGATTTAATTATTTTAGGCATTCCAACCTGGTATTATGGTGAAAACCAGTGTGATTGGGATGATTTTTTACCTGAGCTAGAAGAAATTGACTTTACTGACAAACTTGTTGCTATATTTGGTTTAGGCGATCAAGAAGACTATGCTGAATACTTTTGTGATGCAATGGAGCCACTACGTGATATTGTGGAAAGCAAAGGTGCTATTGTTGTGGGTAATTGGCCAACTGAAGGTTATGAATTTGAAGCTTCTAAAGCCTTAATTGATGAAAATACCTTTATCGGTTTATGTATTGACGAAGATAGACAATCAGAGCTAACTGAAGAACGTGTTGATAAATGGGTAAATCAACTCAATGATGAAATGTGTTTATCTGAACTCTCTTAATTGTTAGCTTTTGCGCTCATAAAGCAGAAGAGTCATCTTTGATAAAATACAAAAAGCTCATTTATTGAGCTTTTTGTATTTTAAAACGAAAAAATATAACATTTAACCAAACTATCACTTTCACCAAGCTTGATAACAACCTATACTTTCACTTTTATCATTATACATAGAGAAATTAATTCCATGGCAGATCAAAATGAAGAACTAAAAAGAGCTGGACTAAAAATTACCCTGCCACGTATTAAAATTCTTACCATTCTACAAAACCCAAAAAATCAGCATATTAGTGCTGAAGATGTTTATAAACTATTACTTGAGCAACAAGAAGAGATTGGCTTAGCAACAGTATATCGCGTGCTTAACCAATTTGATGATGCTGGTATTGTTAGCCGCCATCATTTTGAAGGTGGTAAATCTGTTTTTGAATTATCGCATAAAAAACATCATGACCACTTAGTTTGTTTAAAGTGCGGTAAAGTTGTTGAATTTGAAGATGATGTAATAGAACAAAGACAAAAAGATATTGCTGAATCACATCAAATCACATTAACAAACCATAGTTTATATCTATACGGGGAATGTAAAGATCAAGATGCGTGTGAAGCCTATAGAAAAGCGAACCTTTAATAAATAAACCTTATTAAAACATAGATACTTATTTTTAGCGTATGGAATAATCTTCCACGAGAATAAAGTTTTATCGGCTACCATAAGTAATTAAGGAGCAAAAATACTTATTTTTGTTCCTTATTCATTGACTTATCACTTCTTAGTGTCACAACTATGTTGCTTCAAATTTTTAGTACTTAATTTTTAGTACTTTAGGTCGTATAAAAAAACTAATAATAGAGCCAAAAAGATCATCATATAATGATTCTATTTCCTCTTTACTAATACTGCCCTCACGTATCAACATCTCATACTTTTGATCAGGCTCTTTCACCATATACTCGGTAGAAATAAACCCGTTCTTTTCATAAAACGCTTTGCGCTTCACTCGCTGTTCATAGTTTTTAGCTTTTTTATCAAGTTCTTCGATATTTAATATTATTCTTTTCCCAATATATCTATCTTTTAATGATGCCATCACCTTACTTCCATACCCTTGAGAGCGTAATGATTCTGATATAGCCAAAAACTGTACAAAAACAATGTCCTTATACTCAGCAGAATAAATCAGCCCAATCCACACATCATTTTCATAGAGTACATTAAAACCTTCCTTACCATTTCTAAGTTTATAACGAAGTAAAAATGTTGGTATGCGCTTAGCACCAGGGAACGCCTCTTTATAAAGTTTTATAACCTCAGTGTAATTAGCATCATGCTTATTAAGTGCTTTAAAATTTATATTCATATGCCGTACTCATAATAATGCTGTAGAACTTATCTTTTAGGAAATTATACCTTAAGAACGAGTAGATAAAATCCTGAAAAATACGTTATGTGAAACCTGAATCAATCTCTTACGATAAGCTAACTTTTGCATGCTCTACTAATACAAATATCCTCAGTTATTCGTAATTGAGAGTCAATTAGACAATACTGATGCCTGCTAATACACCCAGAATAATCAGCGAAAATATTAAATAGAGTTAAAGTAATTTGAAATAAGTTACGTTGAGCAACTATAAAAAGGCATAGTCGCCCTTTTATAGTCAATACGAGAAGACTAACCAGTAAGGTTAACTTAAGCTTTCTTTAAATAGGCTGAAACAAGTACGATACGCGTACCATT
>Ga0193951_1000377_pt1 | contig 20780 bp, 10 predicted proteins | sample BB_2_MG_FD_140370 | JGI IMG/M metagenome (GOLD analysis project Ga0193951, IMG submission 140370) | Microbial mat bacterial communities from the Broadkill River, Lewes, Delaware, United States - BB_2_MG | ecosystem: Environmental > Aquatic > Freshwater > River > Microbial mats | place: USA... | reverse complement strand
TGGCCCGTTCGTCTATCGGCTAGGACGCATGGTTTTCATCCATGTAAGAGGGGTTCGATTCCCCTACGGGCTACAATTTTTAATAAGAAAGAATATAATGGCAAATCATAAGTCAGCTTTAAAAAGAATAAGAAGTAACGAAAAGAAACGCGTGCTTAATAAATATCAGCATAAGACAACTCGTAATGCTATTAAGAAATTACGTGAGTTGACTGATGCTAAAGAAGCACAAACCATGTTGCCTTCTGTTATTAGTATGTTAGATAAATTAGCAAAGAAGAATGTTATTCATTCTAATAAAGCTAGTAATATAAAGTCTAAATTAACTAAACATGTTGCATCAATTTAATTAATTGTTGTTTCTACTAAGATATTAAAAAGTCTTTCCTTTTGTGGAAAGACTTTTTTTTTTGTGTCTATATTTCAAAAATATAAATTAGAACTACTATATACACTATTTATTTTCAATGGTAATAATTTGATTAATCTGATTAAATTGAAAATTAGAATAAGATATATAGGGCTATGGATAATTTTATCGCTGTAATTAGAGCTTGGTTTAGTCTATTACGTACTATTTAAGTTCTAATATGATTATAGATAAGTAATGGCTAGTAATACAAGAAATATAGGGAGTAAATAACGTGTTTATTCTTTTGAAAAATTGTATTTCAACTCTTTTATGACATTATGAGTTAAAGATTGTAACTTTGTATTAAATTTTTAAAGATGCACAAAGCAGGTTTTGTAAATATTATAGGAAATCCTAATGTTGGTAAATCCACATTAATGAATGCGTTTATTGGTGAAAAACTATCCATTATCACGTCTAAAGCACAAACAACGAGACATCGAATATTAGGAATAGTAAATGGTGAAGATTTTCAGGTGATTCTTAGTGATACGCCAGGAATTATTAAACCGGCTTATGAGCTTCAAGAATCTATGATGGATTTTGTGAAGTCAGCTTTTGAAGATGCAGATGTATTAATTTACATGGTAGAAATAGGTGAGAAGGAACTTAAAGACGAAGCTTTCTTTAAGAAAATCACTAATTCTAAAATACCTGTGTTGTTATTATTAAATAAAATTGATACTTCTAACCAAGAACAACTAGAAGAGCAATCTGAATTATGGCAAAAGAAAGTACCAAATGCTGAATTTTTTCCTATATCTGCAACTGAGGGGTTTAATGTTCAAAATGTATTTAATAGAATTATTGAGTTACTCCCAGAGTCACCAGCTTTTTATCCTAAAGATCAATTAACAGATAAACCAGAACGATTTTTTGTTAATGAGGCTATTAGAGAAAAAATCTTAATGCATTACAAGAAAGAAATTCCTTATGCAGTAGAAGTAGATACTGAAGAGTTTTTTGAAGAAGAGAATATCATTAGAATGCGTTCTGTAATTATGGTAGAGCGCGAGACTCAAAAAGGAATCATTATAGGTCACAAAGGATCTGCTTTAAAACGCGTTGGAGTAGAAGCACGCAAAGATTTAGAAAAATTCTTTGGCAAGCAAGTGCATTTAGAATTGTATGTAAAGGTTAACAAGAACTGGAGAAGCAATCAGAATCAGTTGAAGCGCTTCGGTTATAATCAACGATAAGTTCTAATTGTTTCTTTCATAAAATGGTGTAGTTGGTGCATTTCTGGCATGCCTTTAGCACGACCAATCCTCCCTGCAAAGTACAAAGAGAACCATAGAACTATCATCAATAATGATAAAAATACCTGTATAGCATACGAGTTGCCTAAACTAGCGTTGGTATATGCCCATACACCAAAACCAAAGAATAGTGCAGCCACAACAAAATGAAAAAACATAAACATGGTCCATACCGTTGGGTTTGGACCAAACAAACCTTTAACAATAGAATTGTATTCTCCGTCCTCTATAATTTCTAAATGTAATTGAGGGGACCAAAAGTGTTGGTCCTTTTTATGCATTTTTATAAAAATGTGATTGTCAACTCTAGTGACAATGAAATTATTTTTTGTTAAGTTAGATGGGGCTTTAAATCCTTTTAATAATATTTCGTTGTGTGCTTGGACTTCAAATGTAAAGCGTGGTCTTAATACAATTTCATTAGTAAGTGACATAGTTTTTGAAGAAGTAACACGTTTAATTTCTATTTTAATATAAGAAATTCGCAACGTCTGTTAATGGAATATTCCGTTTCTGTACAATTATCACCACAAGGCACTATCGGTTGTGTTTCTCCAAAACCTTTGGAAGTTAAACGTGCTCTCGAGATACCATTTTCTACTAAATATTCTAAAGTGGCAGCGGCTCGTTTTTCAGAGAGGTCCATATTAAATTCGTAACTCGCCCTAGAGTCTGTATGAGCTCCTAATTGTATTTCCATTCTTGGATATTTAGTAAGTAAGGCAACTAAAACATCTAAGGTTCTCGCTGCTTGCGGCTTTATATCCCACTTAGCAAAATCGAAATATATATTCTCTAATTCTATAAAAGTATTCCCTTTATCGTCATCGGTAACAATGTCTTCTGCATCTTTATAAGATTCAATTTCTAGCTCAATATTAAACTCAATATTACCTTTGTCGTTAGTGTCAAAGAATTCAACTTGCGGAATATATTTTGGCTGAAAACCTTCCACTGAATATTCTTGACTAGGTTGTGTTGGTAGCTTATATCTTCCGTCTTCTCCTACTAATTGTTCGGCAATAACATTTCCATCTTTGTCAAATAATGTTACCGTGGTATTAGGTAAAACTTCACCTGTCACCTTATCCGTAACTAAACCTTCAATGTAATAGGTTCTTTCATTTTCAATGCGCTTAAATGTATAGATATTATCTAATCCAGATCTGTTAGAAGAGATATAACCCGTATTTATGGAATCTATAACTACAAAAGCAAAATCATCCTTTTCACTATTTATAGTTTCGCCTAAATTAAGAGCTTCTAAAAAGGTATTATTTTTAACACCACTAGCAAAAATGTCTAATCCTCCAAATCCATGTTTGCCATTTGAAGAAAAGTACAACGTACTATCTTTGGCAATAAACGGAAATTGTTCTCTACGAATGGTATTCACTTTTTCACCAAGATTAATTGGTGTGCCAAATGAGTTATCTGTGTATACGTCCACGTAAAAAATATCGAAAGAACCTAAGGAATTAGGCATATCACTTGAAAAATAGAGTCTGGTTTCATCACTATTTAAAGCAGGATGCATTGTAGAATACGTTTCGCTAGAGAAAGAAACGGGCTCAACATTGGTCCACTCATTATCAATAAGTTCTGCTTTAAATATACTAACAACGGCAATCTTAGTAGAATCTAAATCAATACGTTTTTTTAAATTTCTTGAAAAATACATTGTTTTACCATCTTTAGTAAACACGGCATTACTTTCATGTTGTTTAATGGCATTAATTTCGTCATTTAACGGTAGAATACTGTCTAAAGTAATATCGTTATCTTTTGTAGAAACGACTCCTTCATATAAATCTAAATACGGTTTACCATTCCATTTGTAATTTGGATTTTCAATGTTTTTAGTAGAAGCAAAAATAATTTTGTTATTATAAAGTCCAACCCCAAAACTAGAACCACCGACATCTTCGGTAAGGTTTTTTAATTCATATTTATAAGGAACTATCTTCTTTAATAAGGCTTTTAATTCTGTTGTATTTATAGTGTCTTTTAAGTGATTTGTTGAAATTTCATCTGCTTTTTCATATTTTTTAGTGCCTTTTAAAACTTGAAAATATTTGAAATAGAAATCCTTAGAAAGTTCTGTGCTAATTTTTAAATCATAAACTTGTTTATAGGCTTTATAAGCATTTTCAAATTCAGAATTGTAATAGTAACAGTCTCCTAATTTTTCTAAATTATCAGCAGTTTTAGGAAGGCTAACAAAAATCTCAGCAGCTTCTACATAAGCTCTATTTTCATAAAGTATATTCGCTTTACTTGCTGATTGAGAAAATCCTAGAAACCCAATGGCTAAAACTGTAAATGATATGTATAGTTGAAACGTTTTCATATGTCTTAATTAGAAAAATCTTGGGGATTTGTCGTAGCCTTTGCCGAGTTGACCAATATTAAATAATAAAAGTAATTCATGAGATCCAGAATTAAACCTCCCTAAATTAGAGAGTGTATGGTCGTAAGCATAACCAATTCGAACGGCTGAAGACATTGAAAAATTAATCATTCCGGTAACTGAATCGTCATAACGATATCCTAGGCCAAATTCCACTTTATCATAAACTAATACATTGGCTGTAACGTCTACCGAAAGCGGTGCGTTGTTAACATATTTAGCCATAAAGGCTGGCTTAAACTTAAAATTATCTCCAATGTCTAAAACATAGCCACCAGTAAAAAATAAATGCATATTTTCTGCAGCTTCAGAAACCACTCCGCTATCTTCTTCGAGATGTTTAGATTGCAGTAAATTCGGTGCCGATAAACCTAAATAGTATTGTTCTGAAAAATAATATAGACCAGCTCCAACATTGGGGAATGTTCTATTTATATTTTCAGCAAAAGCAGGGTCTGGTAACGGGTCTGAATATACAAAACCATCAAAATTGGTACTATAGAATGAGGCTCCAGCTTTAATTCCAAACGATAGTTTAGACGTTTTTCCCATAGGCAAAACATACGCAATATCTGCAAAAGCGCCAGTTTGTTTTACTACATCACCAATTTCATCATGTACAAAAGAAATTCCACCTTCTAAACGATCTGTAATTTTAGAATGAACAAATAGAGATCCTGTTGTAGGTCCACCAATAGAACGAGCCCATTGAGATCGGTACAGTAAGCCCACATTCATTGTGGTCTCATCATCAGTAGCATATGCTGGGTTAATGACACTCATATTATACATATATTGGGTGTATTGAGGATCTTGTTGGGCGTGTAAAGATAACGCTATAAACAACGTTACAATCGCAATACTATATGTAGTTAATTTACTTATCATTTTAAAATGTCATAATTATCTATTCAGATAAACTCTTCCTTGTTGTGGTTCGCGTTGACCATCGTTAAATTCTATAATATAGAAATAGACACCTGCAGGAAGTACCGTATTACTGTTTTTAGATGTTCCGTCCCATTTAGGAGAATTTATATCTCCTTCATAAAGTATATTTCCATAGCGGTTAAATATACTTAGTTTAAAGCTAGGGTATAAAATATCTAAATTGACGATGTCAAACACTGGGTTAATAAGATCTCCGTTTGGAGAGAATCCATCAGGAATTAAAAGTTCCCCTACACAAGAAATAAAATTAATCGAAACTTCTAATCGAGTGGTGCTCTCACAACCGTATTCAGATACTAAAGCTCCATAATAAAGTACACCTTCTTGTAAAGTATCCGTTTCACTGTAAGCCGTACCATTGATTGGGCTATCGTACCAAATCACCATCCCTTCATCAATGATATTATTGGATAAATCATTTATCGTTGGGTTGTCTTCAGAACAAAATTCGTGGCCATCAACTATGAGTTCTGGTGTCGTTAATTCTTCAACTAAAATTTTAGCAGGTTCTACTGCAGTAGTAATAGCGCTACAATTTTGACCTAAAACGAATAATTGAGTTAGCGTTACAAGCGTTAAGCCTGGATTAGGTAGTAATGTTTGCGGAATTACAAATGTAGCATTACCATCAACGATAGAGATTGCAATTGTATTGACAGAGTTGTTAGCTTCTGAAAGCGTATATACTATAGAGTAATCACCATCAGGTAGTTGATTAGCGTCAGTAATATCAATTGTGACATCTCCTAGAGCAAGACAAATAAGATTATTTTCTATAGACATGGTAAGACCTGTAAGATCCGGAAGATCGATTATGCTCACGGTAACACTAGCTGAATTAGTTATATTACATTCAGTTGATGTTACTGTGTAGGTATAACTACCTGCTATATCTAAAGTTGGATCAAAAACTCCAGTTCCGCTTGTTAAAGCAGGAGTCCACGTTCCTCCTGTATCTGGTGCTCCTTCAAGACTATCAAAAAGATCTATAGAATTTGTTTGATCGATACAAAGATTAAGAATACCATCGCTACCTGCATTTGGTTCTTCAGAAATGGTAACCATTACTGTAGCTGTCGCTTCAGGACAAGAAGATGTATCATCCGAAACTGTATAGGTGTAGACTCCTCCTAGATCAACAGTTGGGTCAAAAATTCCAGTACCACTAGTTAATTCCGGAGACCATGTACCTCCAGATTGTGGTGTACCACCTAGACTGTCAAATAAATTTACTGAACTGGCATTGCTACATAATTCTATACTACCATCGATTCCCGCATCATTTGCAGCAGAAATTGATACTGTTACCGTAGCAGTGCTTGTACCGCACGTATTGCTAACCGTATAAGTATATATTCCAGCAGTATCCACAGTGCTATCAAATATACCAGAGCCACTAGCTAAAGCAGGAGACCATGTGCCTCCCGTATCAGGTGACCCACCGAGACTATCGATTAAATTAACTAAACCTGTATCGTTGGAACATAGTTCTAACGTGCCAACACTACCTGCGTTTGGACTTTGTATTATAGAAACTTCTACTATTGATGACGCATCTGGGCAAGCAGCACCTGCGCTAGAAATTGTATATGTATATGAACCAGCAGTATCTATACTCGGATCAAATACACCTGTGCCACTTGCTAGTGCTGGAGACCAAGTACCACCTATATCTGGAGTACCTCCTAAACTATTAAATAAATCGGTGGCTGTATCTGTACTACAAAACGTAATTGTACCATCAGTTCCAGCATCATTGGAGTCTGAAAATGATACATCAACGGTTGCAGAGTGCGTTCCACAGGCATTACTTACGGTGTAAGTATAATTACCTTCGGGATCTGTATTAGGATCAAAAATACCAGTACCACTAGTTAGTGACGGAGACCATACACCTCCCGTTTCCGGAGAACCTGCTAAACTATCAAATAAATCTACCGTATTTGTATTATTACATAAATTAAGCGTACCATCACTTCCTGCATCAGGATCATATATAACAGTTACTTCAACAGTAGCCGTAGCATCTGGACAAGCAGGATTGCCGCTAGAAATTGTGTAAGTAAATGTTCCAGAAGCATCAATATTTGGGTCAAATATTCCTGATCCACTTGCAAGTGTCGGTGACCAAGTACCTCCTATATCTGGTGAGCCTCCTAAACTATCAAATAAATCTACGGCGATATCTGAACTACAAAGACTAATTGAGCCATCTGTTCCGGCATTATTTGTATTTGATAAGGAAACGTCTACGGTAGCAGAGCTAGAGCCACAAGAACTAGTAATAGTGTAAGTATATAGACCTTCGGGATCTGTATTAGGATTAAAAATTCCAGAACCACTTGTTAGAGCAGGTGACCAAGTTCCACCCATTTCTGGTGTGCCAGCTAAACCGTCAAATAAATCTACTGAATTAGTGGAGTTACATAAGTTAAGCGTACCGTCATTTCCAGCGTTAGGGCCTTGTAGAACACTAACTTCAACCGTAGCTGTGTCATCAGGACAAGCAGGATTTGCACTTGAAACCGTATATGTGTAAGAACCAGCGATGTCGATACTCGGGTTAAAAACACCCGTACCACTAGCCAATGTTGGAGACCAAGTACCTCCTATATCTGGAGTACCTCCTAAACTTTCAAATAAGTCAACAGTTCCATCAGTGTCACACAAATTAATTGAGCCATCTTCTCCCGCATTATTTGTACCTGAAAGTGATACATCTACTGTGGCGGAACTCGAGCCACATGAATTAGTTACAGTATAGGTATAGAGACCTTCTGGGTCAAAGTTAGGGTTGAATATATCTGTTCCGCTTACTAGTGTAGGAGACCAGGTTCCACCAGCGTCTGGTGTTCCAGATAAACTGTCAAATAAATTAACCGTATTTGTGGAGTTACATAAATTAAGCGCGCCATCATTTCCCGCATTAGGGCCTTGTAATATGGATACTACAACGGTAGCAGAATCATCCGGACATAGTGTAGCACTATTAGAAACGGTGTAAGTATAAATTCCAGCTGAATCTTGGGTTGGATCAAATATTCCTGTGCCACTAGCTAGTGTTGGAGACCATGTACCCCCAAGATCTGGTGTCCCTCCTAAGCTATTAAATAAATCTATAGGTGTAGTGTCTAAACTACAATACTCAACACTACCATTTGAGCCAGCACTATTAGCGTCAATAGTGGTCACTGAAACTGTTGCTGATACATCACCACATAATGAACTTATGGTATATGTATATACACCATCGGGATCTATATTGGGATTAAAAATACCTGTACCACTAGTAAGTATTGGTGACCATGTTCCTCCTGCTTGAGGTGTGTCATTTAAACTATCAAATAAATCGGTTGTATTAGAAAGGCTACATAAAAGTAATGTGCCATCGCTTCCAGCATCTGGAGAGGGCTCTACTGTTACGACAACAGTCGCGGAATCGTCTGAACACGGTTCTACTCCTGAAGTTGTATAGGTATAAGTATCTTCAGGGTCGATACTGGGATCAAATACACCAGTTCCACTGGCAAGCGCTGGTGACCATGTGCCTCCAAGTTCTGGTGTACCTCCAAGACTATCAAAAAGATCAATAATGCCATCTGCTGTACAAACAGTGACAGCTCCATCACTTCCTGCATCCAAAAAAGGAGTCACATTTATAGAAACGGTAGCAGAGGCATTGTTACAAGGTGTCGATCCTGGTACAGTATAAGTATAGGTATCACTGGTATCAACTAAAGGGTTATAAATACTAGTTCCACTAGCAAGTGTTGGTGACCAAGTTCCTCCAGCTTCGGGTGCTCCTCCTAAATAATTAAATAAGTCAAAGGTTCCATTATTACTACAGATATCAATAGTAGCATCTACACCAGCATTTGGTTCTGGAATAATGGAAACCGTAATATTTGCTGAGGCATCAGGACATGGAGGGATACCAGCAATGGTGTAAGTATAAGTACCTGGTAAATCTAATGCAGGATCAAAAACACCAGTACCACTATTAAGTGCAGGTAACCACGTTCCGCCGGACTCTGGAGAGCCTCCTAGATTTTCAAATAAATCTACAGTGGCTAAATCATTACTACAAATTTCCAATACGGCATCTTCACCAGCATTAGATAAAGGGTTTACAATGACAGTAACTGAGGCGGATGTATCAGGACAAGAACCATTTCCTATAAATTCATAGGTGTAAACACCAGGACTATCTACCGTAGGGTCAAATACTCCTGTACCACTATTAAGAGCAGGAGACCATGTGCCACCAATATCAGGAGAACCTTCTAAACTGTTGAATAAATCAATAGTGCCGCTTGTATTACAAATCCCGATACTTCCATCTTCGCCAGCATCTTTATATGGTGTTGTGGTCACATTTACAGTTGCAGAAGCATTACTACAAGGCGATATACCTCCAACGGTATAGGTATATAAGCCATCGGCATCAATTGAAGGGTCAAATACTCCTGTACCACTAGCAAGTGCTGGACTCCAATTACCACCAACGTCTGGACTACCACCTAGACTTAAAAATAAATCGGTAGTTTCACTAGTACTACAGATGTCTAAAATTCCATCTGTACCAGCGTTAGGTTCAGGGACAACTGTAATTGTAACTGTAGCAGAATCATCTGGGCAGCTATTATTGGAAAGAACAGTGTAAGTATAAACACCTTCAGAATCAACGGCTGGGTCAAAAATACCTGTACCACTATTAAGAGCAGGAGACCACGTACCACCAGAATCTGGATTGCCTCCAAGTTCAGCAAATAAATCGATGGTAGAGTCGATACTGCTGCATAAACCTAATACAGCATCTTCACCCGCATTAGGAGCTTCATCTAAAATAGCTAAAACGGCTAACCGTCCCACACTTTCACAAGGAGGGTCTAAAGTTGTAGCATAATAAGTTTGTCCATCTATTAATGGAGTAGAAGGTGGTAATTCTAAAGCTGAAAATAACGAGATATACCAATTATTGGTGCCGCTTGCTACTAAATCTCCTACTGTTGGAGTAAATTCGGGAGTGACACAAAAACTTTGAATCATATCACCAGTTGGAACAGGTGTAGCACCTACAAGTACCAACACTGATAATCTTGATGTTCTACAACTGCCATCTAAACTAGCTTGATCGGCATAATAAATGGTGTTATCCATCAATAGATCTGTATCATTTAGAGGTGTACCGCCAGAAGGAGATAAATACCATTGTACATCATTTCCGATGGCAACTAAACTACTTACTGTGGCAAGAGACGGATCGTCTAAACAAACTCCTTGAAAGTTATCTCCAACAGGAGGTCCATAAATAGTTACATCTACTCTGGATCTTGTACCACAGGAACCTGAACTATCATCGGCATAGTAATCTTCACCACTTATTAGACTGTCAGAATTTGAAAGTGGAGTCGTTGAGGTAGCAGAGTCATACCAAACTACGCCTCCTCCATTATCAGAAGCTTGCAAATCTCCAACAAGGACAGACTGCATATCGCAAAATGATTGTGTGCTATTAGTAACGGTAGGACATTGTGCATTAACAGTAGTAAATCCAAATAAAATTGAGATAAGTAGAACTGCTAATCGTATTGGATATTTTTTAAAACTATACTGTTTGGCTTTCATTAAAAAAATTTAATATAATTGCTTTTGTTGAAATCAATGCCACGTATTTAAGAACAGCAAGTTCGTAATATAACTATTGACTTGCAAAAAATTGAGAGATAGAGGGAAAACAAATATATGTAAATAGCCTATACATAGCAAAATAAAAACCGACACTTTTGCAGTTTTTTTACTAGCAATAAATGTTTAATAAATTTTGGTGTTTAACAATGTTTTATTTTGATGATAAATCCTTGTAATTATTTGTTTTCTAGTTATGCCAAAAACATTTTTGCATATAATTAATCTAGAAAATAAATGAAAATTATTAATGTTTTTAAGCGCTTCCTTTTAAGTTTGCTCTAAAATAGGTTATTCTTTTAGCTCAATCATTCCTTCATTAGAATTGTACTGCATTAAGTACATACCAGTATTTAGATAAGTTTTATCATTAGTTTTTTGATAGTCAAATTTTAAATGTGGCTGTTCTGAAAGAATGGTATTTATAGTGTTCTCAAATGAAGTGTTTTGAGAGATTCGTAGTAAAGTATCAAAGGTTACATCGAAACCTAAAGTAGCATACCTGGTTGGTTTTATACCGTATAATTCTTCATATTGATTTTCAAATTTAAGAATGTCATTCTCATTCTGAGGGTCTGTCATCGATGGGTAGATGAGTTGTAGGATTCGGAATCTCATATTAGAAACCTCAGTTTGCTTAGGTAACAACGATGATTCTAACATCACTAACTGAATTTTGTGATCTGATAGTTTACCCATTAAAGCGGTTGTTGTGTTTAAAAGAACGATGGTTTTTTTACTATCAAATACAATATAATTATGCTTGTTTTTATCTAGAACTTCGTTTAAATCATCCGATTTAAAAAAACCAGCGTTATCAACTTGTAAAAATGTTGCTTCAGGTAGAATATTTAAAATTAAATCCTTATTTCGAGCTTCATCAAGGTCGCTAATAACGACAACGTTAGCATTTTGTTTTGCTAAATAATTTAAAGTTTTAGTTTTTTGAATAGCCTCTGGTGTGATGGATCTGTAAATATTGAGGCTGTCGTTAGATACAATGTCAGATTCTATATCTACTATAGAAATTGGTGCATTTGATTGAATATGAGGGAATGTTGAACTCGTATCGGAAAAAGGCACTAGGATTGCATTTTTCTTGTGTGGACTTTCAATGGTTAATTTCGATTTGGCAATATTCTTTTTAATTAGTGTGACATCAAATTTAAGATGTAATGCCTTTGCAGAATCAATAGCTATTTGAGCTCCTTGGAAAAAATCGATATACTTTTGAAAATCAGAGTTTATACTAATCATTTTCTGTCTTTCTTCTGGAGAAATTAATTCTTCACTAGAAAATGGAGTATAGAAATATAAGCCGTTAGAATTTTCCGTGGCTAAATTGGCAAATAAAGCGTCGTTTTTATGAGAACTCGTTGAGATGGTTGATTCTACAGTGTTTGAATCGGGAATGTCTTGTGTTTCACGAATATCTGTTGTTTCAGTTACTTCAGGTTGAGGTGTTGTGTTTATAGTAGTACCAGACACACCAACAGGCATTTTAATAATGTCACCCGCATTTACAGACGTTAGAAGTTTTGGGTTTAACGTGGTTAATTCGTCAATCGTCATACCCGCTTTTTTTGCGAGGCCAAATAATGTTTCTTTTGGTTCTATAACGTAATTCTTGTATTTGGTAATGGTGTTTGTGGAATCTATGGTGCTTGTAGAGTCCAAGTCTTTATTAGTAGTTTGGTCGATATCTGCAATGTCTTCAGTTTGTTTAGAATCGGTAGAATTTATATTAAGCCTATGGCCTGCCATTAGCATTGTAACAATATGTGGATTTTTTTCTTCAAGTTCAGCTATCGTCATATTGAAACGTTTAGCCAATTGAAATTTTGTATCACCACGTTGTACAATGTATTCGCCTTCAACAGTAATTTCAGAAGTCTTGTCCGGAATTATTAAAGATTGTCCGATTTGCAAAAATTCTGATAACCGATTAGTATTTGCGGCTTCAAGTTGGGCAAGGCTAATACCATATTGTCTCGATATTCCCCAAAGCGTTTCACCTTTAACAACAATATGCTCTCCTTCTGTTGTTTTAGGTTGAGCAGTTTCAGAACTGATATCTAGATTTATTGTGTGGCCTTCTTGAAGCATACTAACAATGTGAGGGTTTTGTTCTTCTAAAAGGCTAATACTCACTCCAAATCGACGCGATAATCCAAATTTTGTTTCGCCTCGTCTTACAATGTAGTTTCTTACAATCGTATCGTTAATTACCGCGTTAGTAGGCTTGGTGGTTGTATTATCTGTTTTTGGGATACGTAAGGTACGACCAGCGTAAATGACGTTTTCCGAACCAGGATTGAGATTAAAGATCGCATTAACACTAACTCCATAACGTCGAGATATCATATAAACGCTTTCCCCTTTTTTAATGGTATGGTCAATGTAGTTTTGCTGTGCTAAACTATATTTAGAGCCAAATAATAAAAGTAATATAAGCGTAAAGTATTTCCCCATTCTTTGTAGAAATTTAATTGTAAAGTCTTGTGTTTTATATGTTTTGCGTGTTTTATTTGTGTTTTTTTGTAAACTAAAAAAGCCTATAAGAAAGGGGCTATTCTTGAAAAAGAAACCTAATTAACATACTACAAAAAATGTAAATAAAATCCTATTTAATACACACGATAAAATTACTAAAAATAAAACCTATTTACGCTAATTTTTTTCTTGTTATCAACAGGATGTTAACAATGTGGTCGCTCTATTTTATTATATTTTTTTTAGCTTTTATATGTTTTTGAGTTATGTGATGAAAAGTCTAATAATAGTTCACTATAACACGTAAGTATATAGTATCTTTGTAGCCTTAAAATAATAAACAATGAGCAATATTGTAGCTGTAGTAGGTCGTCCGAATGTGGGGAAATCGACATTTTTTAATCGTCTAATAAAGAGGCGTGAAGCTATTGTTGATGCTGTTAGTGGTGTCACAAGAGATCGTCATTATGGTAAAACAGATTGGAATGGAAAGGAGTTTTCTTTAATAGATACTGGCGGATATGTTGTTGGTAGTGACGATGTTTTTGAAGCTGAAATAGACAAACAAGTAGAATTAGCCATAGATGAAGCTGATGCCATAATTTTTATGGTCGATGTAGAATCTGGAGTAACTGGTATGGATGAAGATGTAGCCCAGTTATTACGAAAAGTTAAAAAACCTGTATTCTTAGTCGTTAATAAAGTAGATAATAATAAGCGTTTAGAAGATGCTGTTGAATTTTATTCCCTTGGTTTAGGTGATTATTATGCCATTGCAAGTATTAATGGAAGTGGTACTGGTGATTTATTAGATGCTGTTGTAGAGGCTTTACCAGAAAAGGAAGAGATTGAAGGAGACGAATTACCGAGATTTGCAGTGGTCGGAAGACCTAACGCAGGAAAGTCGTCATTTATTAATGCACTTATCGGTGAGGATCGTTATATTGTTACAGATATTGCTGGTACAACAAGAGATTCTATAGATACTAAATATAATCGTTTTGGATTTGAATTTAATCTAGTGGATACTGCAGGTATACGGCGTAAAACTAAAGTTAAAGACGATTTAGAATTTTATTCTGTAATGCGAAGTGTAAGAGCGATAGAGCACTGTGATGTATGTCTTTTGGTGTTAGATGCTACACGTGGCTTTGATGGACAAGTTCAAAATATATTTTGGTTAGCCGAACGCAATAGAAAAGGTATTGTGATTCTCGTTAATAAATGGGATTTAGTTGATAAAGACACCAAAACAGCTAAAGAATTTGAGCAACACATTAGAAAACAAATTGCTCCTTTTACAGATGTGCCAATCGTTTTTATATCTGTACTTAATAAACAACGTATTTTTAAAGCTATTGAAACCGCTGTTGAGGTTTATAAAAACAGAACAAAACGAATTAAAACGAGTGTTCTTAATGAGGCCTTACTGCCAATTATAGAGCATCAGCCACCTCCAGCAAACAAAGGTAAGTTTGTGAAAATAAAATACATTATGCAATTGCCAACACCACAACCGCAATTTGCATTTTTCTGCAATTTACCACAATATGTTAAAGATCCGTATAGGCGATTTTTGGAAAATAAATTAAGAGATCAATTTGATTTTAATGGTGTGCCGATAAGCGTGTACATGAGAAAAAAATAGTAGCTTTAACTTTTATGAAAGTACAAAAGCGTTTTATTCTTTTTTTAGGTCTTTGGCTTTGCTTTGTCTGCGGATTTACTCAAAATATGCCGCCTGAAATAACAGTTTCGGGTGGGCAAATATATTGTCCACAAACACAAATGCCAATTGTAACTTCTGCATCTATTTTAGATCCCGATCCTGGAGATACAACTTTACCAGAGATTTATGTGCAAATATCCGAAGGATATCAATATGGATTTGATACCTTAGAATTAATAGGAGTAAATCCTAATATCACATCATCTTGGAATGCATCTGAAGGACTTTTAACACTATCCGGACCAGCGACATTTGATGAATTTAGTGATGCGGTTGAGAATACTGTGTTTGAAACGACGCAAACAACATTCACCCAAGATAAACAATTTTCAATCAATTTAGGAGACGCTAATTATCTACCAAGTACAGGGCACTATTATTTCTATGTGTCTAGTCCTGGAATAACATGGACGGAAGCAAAAGATGCAGCTGCAGCACAAACATTTTATGGTCTTCAAGGCTATTTGGCCACTTTAACCTCAGAAGAAGAATCTCAATTAGCTGGCGAGCAAAGTGCCGGTACAGGTTGGATTGGTGGTTCAGATCAACAAAATGAAGGCATTTGGATTTGGGAGACTGGACCAGAAGCAGGACAAGTATTTTGGCAAGGTACTTCAAACGGATATGCTCCTGATAATATGTATACCTTTTGGAACGATTATGAGCCTAATAATTTTAATGAAGAACATTATGCACATATTACAGATCCTTCTGTGGGCGTATTAGGTTCATGGAACGATTTGGGGAATACAGGTGCATTAGACCCTAATGATCCTTATCACCCACAAGGATATATTGTAGAGTATGGTGGTATGCCTAATGAAACAGAAATTAGGCTGTCTGCAAGTAGCACGCTTATAATGCCAAGGGTTTCAAGTAATGATATCACAGTCTGCGGAACTGGCACATTTATTTTATATGCTGATGCTTCAACTCCAGAGGTACTTTGGTTTAATACATCAACGTCTACAACTCCCATTCACGAAGAATTTATTTACGAGGTACAAATTAATACCACAACAACCTATTGGTTACAACCTGTTGTACTTGGTTGTACAACAAATATAGAAAGGTATCCTGTAACTGTGACTATTAATGATGTTCCTAGTGTTAATGATATTACCATTTTTCAATGCGAAGATGACATTATGGATGGACTTTCTAATTTTAATCTCAGTGACTATAATGATGTCATTGTAAATGGTGATTTAATTGATGTTGAAGTTCGATTTTATGAATCGACGGATTTTTCAATACCTATTGATGAAGATAATTACACAAATACTGTCAATAATCAAGTGGTATATGCACAGATTTTAGACGTCAGTACAAGTTGTAGTGCTGAAGCCGAACTTACGCTTTCTGTTAATACCAATATTTCAAATTATGCTTATTTAACAGCCTGTGATAATATAGAGGAAACGGGCTTGGTTAGCTTCAATTTATTGGAAGCAGAAGACCAAATTTTAAATGCATTGTCACCAGATGTAAATGTTTTGGGCTATTTTGAGACGTATAGTGACGCACTACTTCAAGAAAATCAATTGAATACTAATTATACCAACACTGAGGTCTATAATCAAATTATTTACGCAAGGTTAGAACAAAACGGAAGTTGTTACAGTATTACAGAGGTTGAATTAAACGTTGAGCCTATTCCTAATTTACGTGAAGATGAAACCTTATATTATTGTCTAGATAGTTTTCCAGATACTATAACTTTGGAAGGAGGAATCCTAGATGATACTCCTAATAACTTTTATTATAATTGGTCTACAGGAGAAACCACAATGACTATTGAAGTGAATGAACCAGGTGAATATACTGTGGAAGTCACAAAACCTTTAGGTTGTACTAACATGCGAACTATTACAGTATTGCCTTCGGAAACAGCAGCTTTCGAGACTGTTGAAATTGTAGATATATCTGAAAATAATTCAGTTTCTGTTTTAGTGTCTGGCCAAGGAGACTATGTCTATGCTTTAGATGATGAAAATGGAACTTATCAATCTTCTAATACTTTTGAAAATGTTTCAGCAGGATTTCATTCAGTATATGTAAAGGATTTAAAAGGAGATTGTGGAATAATATCTCAATCCATTTCAGTCTTAGGTTTTCCTAAATTTTTTACACCCAATGGCGATACCATCAATGATACTTGGCAGATTAAAGGGTTTTCTTCAGATTTAGCAGATACTATTCATATTGAGATATTCAATCGTTATGGTAAACTTGTGGCAGTGGTAAATTCTACAAATCAAAATTGGGATGGAACAAGTAATGGTAAAGTATTACCAACTGACGATTATTGGTTTATTGCCGAGTTTATAAATGGCCGAACAGCAAAAGGCCATTTTACACTAAAACGCTAATTTTATAATAATTTTAAGAAATTTCATACGATTTCTAGTTTTCTTGCGTTTTTAAATTGCCAATTATCAATCAATCAACCGCTCAACATGAAAAAAATCATCTTGGTTTTTGCACTGTTATGTGCAATACAATCATTTTCTCAAGAAAAATCATTCGAAATCATAGGAACTTTAAAAGCTGAGGATACCGATTTACCTTTAGAGTCTGCAACGGTTTATTTAGAACGTGTTAAAGACAGTTCTGTCGTCACATATACCATTACTGATAAGAACGGAAATTTCAAAATTGAAAATTCAACTTATGATAAGAGCCTAAATTTCTACGTGTCTTATGTGGGTTATAAAACGTATTATAAAGAAATTAAAATAGATAAAGAGAAGATTAATCTAAGTACCATCGTGATGCCTTTAGATAATCAGTTAAACGAAGTTTTAGTAAAGTCCACAGCTCCGATTACCATTAAAAAGGACACTTTAGAGTTTAATGTTAAATCGTTTAAAACTAAGAAAGATGCCAATGTTGAAGATTTATTGAAGCAATTACCAGGTGTTGAAGTAGATGAAGAAGGTAAAATTACTGTGAACGGTAAAAGCGTAAATAAAATTTTAGTGAATGGTAAACCTTTTTTTGGAGATGATCCTACAATTACAACAAAGAATTTAACTAAAGATATTATTGAAAAAATTCAGGTTGTAGATACTAAAACCAAGTCAGAAGCTTTTACAGGTGAGGAAGGTGATAAAGAAAATAAAACCATAAACCTAACCATTAAAGAAGAAAACAATAAAGGTGTTTTTGGACGTATTTCTGCAGGAGCAGGAACCGACGAACGCTACGAATTTGCAGGTATGGTCAATTTATTTGATAACGATAGAAGAGTAAGTGTACTTGCCGGAGGAAACAATACCAATTCTCCAGGATTCAGTTTTGGTGAAATTTCTAAAATGTTTGGAAATAGCGGAGGTGTTATGTTCAATAGTAACGGTTCGTTTTCAATAGGCGGACGCTCTTTTGGAGGAGGAGAAGGGATTACAACGTCTCAAAACGCTGGTGTTAATTACGCAGATGTTATAGGAAAAAAAACAGATGTAGCTGCAGATTATTTTTTCTCATCAAGCAATTCTGAAAACGAAACATCAACTGAACGCGAAACGATTTTATCAGATTCTCGATACTTTACCAATTCAGATTCAAGATCTGATAACGATACAGATAACCATTCGTTTAATTTAGAATTCGAAATAGAAACAGATTCAACCTTTCAAATTAATATTGAACCGTCTTTTGGTTATACGAAATCGAGAACCGTTTTTAATAGTTATGAGGAAACATTAGACGAAGACTTTGTGTTAACCAATCAATCCAACGTCAACTCTAATGTAGAGCGTTATGTAAAACAATTTTCTAATGAAATTGCTATAACTAAACGTTTAGGAAATCGAGGTGCTTTTATTAAAACCGAATTAGAAACGAGTATCAACCAGCAAGAAAGTGATGACTTTTTAAATTCTAATACGGAGGTTTTTGGCGCCAATTCGGAAATTATAGATAGAAATCAATTTACAGATGGTGAAAAAAATAGTTATGGCGTGTCTGCAAAATTATCTTACCGACTACCAATTATAACTAAGAAATTATTTTTGAATTTAGAGTATGAATACGCTAGAGATAAAGATAATGACAGAGAAAGCACCTTTGATTTTAGTAATGGATCTCAGGGTTTTACAAATTTTAATTCAGATTTAAGTACAGATTTTCAATATACCGATTATAGAAGTATTCCGTCTGTTGGGTTATCTTATAGAGGCGAAAAACTATCTACAAGTTTCGATATAGGTTACAATATAAGAACCTTAAAAAACGAAGATTTATTGCGGCCACAATATAATGTAGAGCGCGATTTTGAAAATATAGAAGCTAATTCTTATTTCAGTTATAAGTTTAGTCCTAAGTCATCCATTTATGCCAATTACTGGCTAGAAAATAGACCTCCAGGATTAAGGCAGTTGCAAGCTTATGAAGATGTTTCTAACCCATTACAAACTGTGATTGGTAATCCTGATTTAGAGCCTTCCAATAATCATGGTCTTTACCTAGGATATAACGGCTTTGATTGGCAAAAGCGAATCGGATTTTATGTTGGAGTAAATGCTAGTATTTCTGATAATCAGGTGGTGTCTAAAACTACCATAGACGAAGAAACATTAAAACGAACCACGACTTACGTTAATGTTAATGGGAATTATAATGTTGGCTCTTGGGTAAATTATAATAAGGATTTTAAGGTTGATACTTTAAGAACAATAAAACTAAAATTTAGAGCGAGTTATAACACCTCAAAACAACTTAATTTTAACAACGATGTAAAATACGCAAGTAAGTCCGATAGAATTTCTCCAAGACTTGGTATAGATTATATATGGGATGATGTATTAGAGTTTAAACCTTATTATCAGATTAGTTATACAACTACCTCTTATGATATTGAGGCTTTTGATGACCGTGAATTTACGAGTCATAATGCAGGTGTGAGAACAGCTACTTTTTTACCTAAAAACTTTGAGTGGAGGAATGATGTAAGTTTTAATTATAATCCAAATGTTGCAGATGGTTTTCAGAAAAGTGCCTGGTTTTGGAATTCTACCTTGGCTTATAGCTTGCTAAACGATAAAGCTGTTATTACACTAAAAGTGTACGATTTATTAAATCAAAATACCAATGCAAGACGTATTGCGACACAAGATTATATAGAAGATAAACAGAGTACTGTTTTACAACAATATTTTATGCTCAGCTTAAGTTATAAATTTAATAGCTTAGGAAGCAAAGGCGAATCTAATGATGGTGGTGTTATTTTCTTTGACTAATCCCAAAGATAAATTAAAGAGTCTAAAGCTTTATCTACACCTTTATAATAGTTTTTTATTTTAAATTGAGGAATCATTATACTGTCGATAACAGCTTTACACGCGTTGTCAGAAATGGTTTGTGCTGTTCCAATACCTGTTGAAATGGCCACGTTTCTATCGTATTTTGAAATGGTTATGAGTAAGCCATTATTCTTTTCTTTGGTGCCAACTCCCCAATTATTAGCAACTTCAGTTCCATACTTTTGAATAGAGGTATGTTTAGGAAGCGAATCTATGGTAAGAATTGCTATTTGGTTGGTGGTTTTTTCTTCATAGTGAAGAATTTTTTTAATTAAAGAATCTATTTTTACTTCTGAAAATAGATGTGATAAATCGACAACACGTTGTTGAGATTGATTTAAAGGAATTGAATCTATAGTTACAGGATATTCTTGTTGGTTTTCTTTACAGCTTAAAGCTAGTAATGAGAATAAAAAAATGTAAAAAAGGCGCTTAAATCCCAATATATAAAAGTTTTTTGTAATAAATTTTACCAACCTCCAGAAGCACCTCCACCTCCAAAGCTTCCGCCTCCAAAGCCGCCACCAAAACCACC
>Ga0193951_1000376_pt1 | contig 20792 bp, 21 predicted proteins | sample BB_2_MG_FD_140370 | JGI IMG/M metagenome (GOLD analysis project Ga0193951, IMG submission 140370) | Microbial mat bacterial communities from the Broadkill River, Lewes, Delaware, United States - BB_2_MG | ecosystem: Environmental > Aquatic > Freshwater > River > Microbial mats | place: USA... | reverse complement strand
CGGCTAAAATTTTTAATTTGAAAGGTTCACTGTAACGTCTAATTATTTTGTCGTTTTTATACATAATGTTTAAAATTATGTAGCCTTTATTCAGGACGGGTCATAATTACCTACAACGTGTTTGTGTATGATTAGTTGCATGGTTTAACCACTAAGTTAGCAAACTTTTACGAACCCGTGAAAATTCCGCAGGAATTTTCGCAAAGTAGGGAAGAACAAAGCAATTAATTATACACGGTGTTGTGCCTAGTGCTTATCTTTTCTCGCGACCCATTGAGTGTGTTCCCTAGAAAATGCATTTTCTGCATCTTTAACAAAATCCGATAAAGATTTCTCTCCAATAACTTCAAAACTTTGGCTTTTTAATATTCCAATTTCATGAGCTGTTAATGAATAAGAAGTCGCTAAATCTTGAAAACGCTTAATTTGAGTCCAACTTAAGATACTTGAACCAGCAACAATTATTGCAGCTGTTGGCAGAAAATATAAATCATACGCTATTTCAACTAATAAAAAAATAACAACTATTGAATGTGTTGCAATAAGACCAATAAACCAATTTTTTGCCGATTTTTTATTATCACTTGCCTTTGTGAAATACCAATTTCGCTGCTCATTAATCCTATTTGATATATAGTAATTCAATCTGTTCTCATAAGTGTACTTTCTAATGTCTAACATACTATCAGAAATAGTATCTTCAGTCATACTTGGATGTGTTAAAAAACTACCTAACTCTTGATTTTGAATAAGGATATCATTTAAATCGGAACAGAATTCTTTTTTTACAGAATTAATACTTTCTGAATCAGAATAAGGTTCAGCTCGCATTACAAAGCGCCAAGTTCTAGTCTTTACCGATTCTGCAACAGCTCTACCATTATACCAAATTTTATCAAACCTTTTAAATGCTTGATAAATTGTTAAAAATATGATTGCCAAGAAAAAAATAGCAGCAATTATTCCTGCTTCTTTTGATTCTTTTATGTAAACAGCCAATAGTGCACCGATTACCGATAGCCATAAATACCACTTTAATCCTGTCAAATAATTTTTTTGACTAGAAATTGATGCATTGTTAGCTGCTTTATATAAAGCTGGATATTCTGGGCGTTCATATTTAGATTGAGTATTCACGAACAGCTTTTACGATTGAACTTGAATTCCAGCCAACAATAGTATTTGCTGCATTTTGAACAGCAGAAGGCATTCTTTGAGCTCCCCAAGGTTGTACTCCAATTATAGGTTTCATTAAACTTTTGGCGTAGTCAATCTCAAATTGAATCCATTTACTATAGGAAACATAAAGTCCTCCTAAAATAATTACGGACTCTACAGGTCTAATTTGCTGTCTGATTTGTTCTTCTAATTGGGAAGTTGACATTCTGTCGAATGCTTTATCACTTGGAACGCTATAATTTGAGTAAATAAAATATGGTGCGTCATCCATAAATCTTTTAACTCTGTCATAAGCTTCGTGTCTATGCCAAGCATGGCTAATAAATAATCTGTATCTGTGTAGTTCTGGCATTATATATTTTTGTTTAAAGTTAGTGATTTTTTTTCGCATTAGGCACAACTTGTAATAACACAACTTCTATCACTCCTATCCCTAAACTTATTCAGGTGAAAATGATATAGTGTACTTGTTTAAAGTCATTTGCCTTGCAAGTTAACTCTTTTTCTTACAACATCTATACGTAAAGTTACGTACAAATGCGCTGCGTGTTAGCGCAAATTACAACCTTTAAAGTGATATTAGTTACGGTAAACCGTAAGTGGTCTAAAACGCATAAGAAACGTGTAAGTGCACCGAAATTTATTTTTATATAGGTAATAGCTTTATAAGGTGTTGCGAGGTGTTATTAGAATAAATTTAGTATTATTTTGAAGCATTCTGAGTGTCTAACCATTTTATATTACAACCCATACTTGGTTTTTGGTTGGGGTTTACAGGTGTTTTTTTAATTAAAGCATCCATGGCTGCTCTAAGGTCTTTTCCGGTTACAGGCTTACCATTTCCGGGTCTAGAATCGTCTAATTGTCCTGTGTAAACCAATTCTAAATCGCTATTAAATAAGAAAAAATCTGGTGTACATGCAGCCTCATACGCTTTAGCAACCTCTTGAGTTTGGTCGTATAGATACGGAAAAATATAATCGTTTTCAATGGCATTTTTTCGCATTAATTCTGGTCGATCTTGCGGATAGTTTTTAGCATCATTACTCGAAATCGCAATACAGTTAATGCCTTGAGCCACATAATCTTTTGCCAATTGCGATAATTCTGAACTTACATGTATTACAAAAGGGCAGTGGTTACATATAAACATTACTAAAGTTGCCGTTGTTCCTTTTAATTGATGGAGTGATTTTGCAGTTTCATCTACAGTATCTATAAGATTAAAATCGGGTGCTTTTGTGCCTAAAGGCAGCATATGAGATTCTGTTAAAGCCATTAGTATAGTGTCTATTTTATTTTATTAATTTTACAGCATGGAAAAGATAATAACATTTGAAGACTTTACAAAGGTCGATTTACGTATAGGAACCATTATAGACGTTAACGACTTTCCTAATGCACGCCGACCAGCCTATAAATTAACTATTGATTTTGGAGATTTAGGACTTAAAAAATCTTCAGCCCAAATCACAACACTTTATCACAAAGAAGAACTGTTAAACAGGCAAATTGTAGCGGTTGTTAATTTTCCTAAAAAGCAAATTGCTAATTTTATGAGCGCATGTTTAGTTGTTGGAGCTGTAAAGGCTAATGATGTTTTTTTATTACATCCTGAAGCTAAAGTTAAAAATGGTATGCAAGTCTCTTAGATCTCCTAAACTGAACTCATTATTGAGCCCACCAACAACCCACTACATTTCCTCTCTAAAGAAAATAGCATTCATTAACAACTTGTTGGTACCATACCAAAAGGCTCTAAAGTTAGTATTGTCTGTAAAGCCTATAACTTTTCCTCTGCCAATTTTCCCTATTTTAAACGGTACCGTTTTGCTAATACTATCTAAATTCTCTTCTGAAATATAACCACTTAATAGAGGGTTTTTAGTATACTGAATAGGATTGTTATAGCTATTTTTATCTTCATTAATAAATAATGTAGAGTTTCTAAAAAGTGCTAATTTGTCATTTTTATACCCAAAATTAATAGGGTGGGAGCGATCTAATTCTGCTTCAAAAATAGCTCCTCCAATAACTTGTGCTCCTCTAAAATCTCTTCGCGCTTCAAAACTAATGTTTTTGGCGATTAATTTATTTTTCTTAAAATCAATAGTCATTATTTTTTTTGAGTTCAACCATTTTAAGGCATTTTTGTAAGCGACTAATGTTCCTCCATTTTTAATCCATGAGTGTAGTTTTTTAGTGTTGTTTTCACTTAATCCACCTCTAGAGTTTACCATGATAATGGTATTATAACGACTGAGATCTGCACGACTAAAGTTCTTGGTATCTAATTTGGTTGCGACGATATCATAACGTGTATCGAATAAATGCCATATCTCACCAGCATCGTAAGACGTGATACCTTCACCTACTAAAAGGGCAATTTTTGGTAATTCTAAATTTCTAAAATTTCGGCTACCCAAATCAATGCCTTCATTAAGACCTGTAGAAACCGCATTAATTTTAATATGACTTTCTTTGGCCTTATCGTTTAAAAAACTGTAAACCTCAGAAGGGGTAAACTCTTGTTTTTTTGCAGGCACCATAATGGTACCATAATCGTAAGATTTACCGTTAGCTTTAAAACGTTTTAAAGCCACTTTAGCTCTTAAACCTTTCTTTAAAATTGAATTTAAAAGTTGAGGTGCATAATATTCGTGCCACTCAAACAGGTACGCATACTCACTTTGTTGAGATACGCCTCCTTGTAGGTGTTTTAAATCGGTAACAACTGTTCCGGCATGTGCTGTTGTGGTTTCGGTATAATCTACATTGAAGGCTAACGGAAATGTCCAAGCAGAGACGTCGTAAAATAAACTATCTTTAAATGTGGTTCGGGTTTCAAACATCGCATTGATAAGTCGGGTGTTCTTTTGGTTTTTAGGAACTACGTAACTGTATCCTTTTTTATATTGTTTTCCATCTATTGAAAAATCCGATTTAAGCTCATGAAACGTGATACGGTGACGTTTTAAAATTTCAGCTAAATGAAAGGTTTTTGCCGCATCTTTTTCATCACCAAAAACAATAGCCTTTTTGCCTTCTTTAGCCGCTTCTTCTTTTGCGTTTTTATAAAATTGGTGTTGGTATTCTAAGATCTCTTGGCGCATACTATGTGCCGCCTCTAGAGTAGATAAAGCTGCCGTATATTGATTTTTTATGGTGAAAGGAAATGTTAACAATCCATTCTCACTTTCTTGTATATGACCACGCGAACTCGCTTGTTCAAACAGTATACCAATACCACCATTAATGTCGGGAAATGTAGATCCTTTACCATAGTAGAAATCATCAAAGCTTTCTTCTGAATAGTATAGTGAACCGATTTTATCAAAAGCTTTAGCGTGATATGTTGCGATGTTTTCAGTTAAATCTTGATTTAATTGCGGTGTTAATGGATGCGTACGAGAAGGCACACCAGGTTGAAAAAAGAAACTGGCATTTGTGCCCATTTCATGATGATCGGTTAAAATATTGGGCATCCAATTATGAAAGGTTTCAATACGCACTCTAGACTCTGGTAGCTGTACGGGTAACCAATCTCTATTCATATCAAACCAATAATGATTGGTGCGTCCACCTGGCCAAATTTCACTGTATTCCCTATCGTTGGGATCTGGATTAAGATTGATATTTTTATTGGTATTTGCCCAATATGCGAAGCGTTGTAAACCATCAGGATTTAAAGCAGGATCAAATAATATAACCGTATGTTCTAATAAATTGTTAATAGCTTTACCTTCAGCCGCAGCTAAATAGTAAGCGACTAACAAGGCTGCGTTGGTTCCACTTGGTTCATTACCATGAATAGAGAACCCTTGGTATACCACAATGGGTCTGTGTTCTGCATTGGCAGATTTAGCGTCTGTGGCTTCAATATGAGCGGTTTGTATCGCTTCTATATTTTTATGATTCTCAGGAGATGTTATGGTGAGTAGTAGTAACGGTCTGTTTTCAAACGTTTGGCCTCTGTCTTTTAACGTAATTCTATCGGAAGACTTTGCTAAAGCCTTCATATATTCTACCAACTTATCGTGGGTAATATGCCATTCGCCTACCTGATGGCCAATAACACTTTCTGGAGTAGGGATATTGGGATTGAGGCTGACATCTTGAGAAATATAATAGGATAAATCTGGTTGTGATTGAGCATGTATTGTGGTTGTAAAAACCATGAGGCATAGTAAGAAGCGTAACATAGATTATAGCGTTGGTTAGTTAGAGTTTAAAAATAAAAAAACCTTGACGATTATGGTCAAGGTTCTTTATAATTTAACAAATGTTGTTTTTAAATATCATCGAAACTAATATCTGTAAAGCTATCGATATTTTTAGTGTCTTGAGGTGTTTTAGCTTCTTGAGTTACAAAATCATCTTCGCGCTTGTAGTCTTTTTGGTGACGTTCGCTAATGACTTCCTGACCTTTTTCGTTGATAATATAATCGGTCATTTCGGCTAAAATCTCTTTAAACTCTTTAAAGTCTTCTTTATAAAGATAAATTTTATGTTTTTTATAATGGAAAGAACCATCATCATTAGTGAATTTTTTACTTTCTGTAATCGTTAAGTAATAATCACCAGCCTTAGTAGCTCTAACATCAAAGAAATAGGTTCTTCTTCCTGCACGCAAGACTTTAGAATATATTTCTTCCTTATCCATCATTTCATAATCGCTCATATCTCAATCTGTTTTTTTTAATTTCAATCCAAAAATCTAAAAAAAAAGTTATCTAAGCAACAAATACTTACATTTCTTTTTCGGAGAGTTGTTTCTTGTATAATTCCTTGTAGTAGCTGTCCGTATTTATAAGGCTTTCATGATTTCCTGACTCTAATACTTTTCCGTCATCTAAAACAATAATATGATCTGCATTTTTTGCAGAAGACACACGATGACTCACAATAATGGTGGTTTTATCCTTAGTCAGTTTTACAAGATTTTTCAGTATTTTTTCTTCGGTTTCTGTATCTACGGCAGATAAACAATCATCAAATAATAAAATATCGGGCTTTTTAATAATAGCTCTGGCAATAGATACACGTTGTTTCTGACCACCAGATAATGTAATACCACGTTCTCCTAAAATAGTGTCGTAGCCTTTACTAAAACCAATAATATTTTTATGAACTTTAGCATTTTTAGCCGCTTCTATAACGTCATCATCTGTTGCTTCTTCTTTGCCAAATTTTATATTATTCTTAATGCTATCGGAAAACAAGAATGCATCTTGTGGCACATAACCAATACTTTTTCTGAGGCTAAATAAATTCAATTTGGAAATAACGGTATCATCAATTAAAATGGAGCCATGATCAATATCATATAAGCGACCTATAAGATCTAAAATTGTAGATTTACCAGAACCTGTTTTTCCGAGAATCACTAGCGTTTCACCAGATTTTAATTTAAAACTAACGTCTTTTAGCGCTTCAATATTAGTGTCAGGATATACAAAAGACACATTTTTAAATTCAATATCTCCTTTAATTGGAGTCAGCTCAGTAGCTGTATTTTTTATGTCTGGTTCTGTATTTAAAAATTCGTTGATACGTTCTTGTGAAGCTTCAGCTTGTTGAATTAATGATGTAACCCAACCTACGGTGGCCACAGGCCAAGTTAACATATTGACATAGATGATGAACTCCGCGATGGTTCCGATGTTTTCAATTTCACCATTCATATATTGCATACCACCAACGTAGATCACAATAAGATTACTAACACCAATTAATAAAATCATCATTGGAAAAAACAAGGCCTGTACTTTAGTAAGATCTATTTGTTTTTGACGATTTTCTGCTGAAAGTTTTTCAAATTCAACATTTGTTCTCGGTTCTATACCATACGATTTAATGACTGAAATTCCACTAAATGTTTCTTGAGAATAGGTAGATAGTGTGGAAAGCGATTGCTGTACTATGGTGCTTCGTTTATTAATTAAACGACTTAATTTATAAATCGCTACCGAGAGAAAAGGTAATGGTAGTAAAGTATATAAGGTTAAAGAAGGAGATCTGTCTACCATATATATAATAGCAACCGCAAACAACGTAATTGTATTTATGGTATACATAATAGCAGGACCAACATACATTCTTACTTTACCAACATCTTCGCTAATACGGTTCATTAAATCACCTGTGCGATTCGATTTATAAAATTTTAGTGACAAGACTTGGTAATGGTGATAGATTTCATTTTTAAGGTCGAATTCTATATAACGCGATACGTTAATAATCGTTTGACGCATTAAAAACGTAAAAATCCCTGCGACAACAGCAGCTCCTATAAGGTAAAGAATGTTTACCGTTAAATCGCTTCTAAAAATGTCTTCAGAAATGTTCCCTTCTAATCGGTCGGAAACCACATTAATAGATGCACCTACCAAACGAGGAGTAAAGAGTGCAAAAATTTTAGAAATGATGGTGATAAAGATACCTATAACAATACGATACCTGTATTTGTAGAAATATTTGTTGAGATGTTTTAGTGCCTTCATGCTGCGTTTAGTAGGTCAAAAGTATTATGATAATCGTATTTAATAGTTAATATTTTGCTAATCCTTTAATTATAATTTACTTTTGCATGCCGTTTTTAGAATGTCTTTAAACGCGCTAAAATAAAATAACATGACTTCAGAAATTATATCTTCAAAAGAATTGAAAAAAATAGATCCGGTTTTCGGACAACATTCTTTTGATGATCATGAGCAAATTGTTTTTTGCAACGACAAAGATACTGGTTTAAAAGCTATAATTGGTATTCATAACACAGTTTTAGGACCAGCTTTGGGTGGTACAAGAATGTGGAATTACGCTAACGAATGGGAAGCGTTAAATGATGTATTGCGTTTATCTCGTGGTATGACGTTTAAATCGGCGATTACCGGATTAAATCTTGGTGGAGGTAAAGCCGTTATTATTGGTGATGCTAAAACTCAAAAGACTCCAGAATTGATGCGACGTTTTGGAGAATTTGTACACTCTCTAAGCGGCCGTTATATCACAGCAGAAGATGTTGGTATGGCTACTGCTGATATGGATACAGTAAGAGAAGTGACTCCATATGTTACTGGAATTTCAGAAAGTAAAGGTGGAGCCGGAAATCCTTCTCCTATTACCGCCTATGGTGTTTTTATGGGAATGAAAGCCGCAGCTAAATTTAAGTACGGATCAGATATTTTAGAAGATAAAAACGTCTTTGTACAAGGTATTGGTAATGTTGGTGAAGCCCTTGTAGAACATTTAGTAAATGAAGGAGCTAATGTAACAATCGCAGATATTAGTCAAGATCGCTTAGAAGCAATTAGAGCTAAGTATGGTGCTACCATTTATGGAGGTAATGACATCTATAGTGAAGACATGGATATTTATGCTCCATGTGCATTAGGTGCTACCATTAACGATGATACCATATATAAATTAAAGGCATCGATAATTGCAGGTGCGGCTAATAATCAATTAGCAGAAGAAGCTAAACACGGTAATATTTTACAAGAGCGTGGTATCGTTTATGCACCAGATTTTTTAATTAATGCTGGTGGAATTATCAATGTTTATGCAGAGTTAGAAAATTACGACAGACAAGAAATAATGCGTAAAACAGAAAATATTTACAATACCACATTAGAAATTTTAGACAATGCGAAAGTAAATAATCTTACGACTCATAATGCGGCTCTAAATATTGCTAGAGAACGTATTGAAACACGTAAACGAGAAAACTTAAAATAGTCTCAATTATTTTCTGTTATAAAAATTAAATAATAGTATTTTTGCAGGGTGAATCTTTAAAGATTCACCCTTTTTAATAATCAACTACTAAAAGTCAGTTCTTACACATGCTAAACCGAAGACACATCAGAATTAAAGTTATGCAATCTATGTATGCTTTTAAAGGTACAGAAAGTGATGATTTAATAAAAGAACAAAAGTTTTTGTTACACAGTTTAGATAGCATGTATGATTTATACTTATCGCTTTTAGCCTTACTAACGGAACTTCACAAAAAGAGTAAGGATTACAATCATAAGATTCAGAATAAACTGATCAAATCTGAAGCAGATAAGAATCTCAATTTAAAATTTCAAGAAAATCAACTTTTACATCTTATTAGTAGTAATACGTTGTTGCAAGAAGCAATTGCTAATAGAAAGCTGAACTTTTGGGATTTAGATTTCGAATATGTTGATATCCTTTTTAAAGCTATTTTAAAAAGTGACATTCATAAAAGCTATGTTGAAGAATCTGAAACCAGCTTTAAAAAAGATAAAAGTTTTATAATTGATGTGTTTACTGAAATAATAGCACCAAATGAAAAGTTATATGACTTTTTTGAAGATAAGAAATTAACTTGGGTAGACGATTTACCTGTAGTTAATACGGCTATGTTAAAAGTATTACGAAAGTTAAAACTTACATCTCCAGAAACAGCACTATTACCAAATTTGTACAAAGATGAAGAGGATAAAGCGTTTGCTATTGAGTTGTTTAAGAAGACTTTTTTAAATAGCTCAAGATTTGCTGAAGAAATAAGCAAAAAAACGACCAATTGGGATGCAGAGCGTTTAGCCAGTTTAGATGGAGTATTATTAAAAATGGCACTTTGTGAATTTCAGAAATTTCCCTCCATACCTCATAAAGTTACCATTAACGAATACCTTGAAATTGCAAAGGAATATTCTACACCAAAAAGTAGCTTATTTATTAATGGTATTTTAGATAAGATTGTGAAGGAATACCAGTCGGAAAATATTCATTTAAAAACAGGTAGAGGTCTCATGTAATATGTGATTCTTTATTTTGAAAGTGACTTCTGACAAAAATTTGTTAAGAATCAGGTAAAAATTTTAATTCGTAGAAATAATTATTAACTTCGCAAATCGATAATTAACAAAAAATTAAAATAATGAAAAAAGTAATTTTAGGACTTAGTGCATTATGCTTAGTAGCTTTTACATCATGTAAAGATGATGCTGCGAGTAAAATTAAAACTGAAAATATTGCGGCAGCGGCTGATAGAGATGCTAATGCTGGTGATTTTGCAGTGATATCTTTAGACAAAACAGAACACGATTTTGGTACTATTGCTAATGGAACACCTGTAGAAACTGTATTTAAATATTCAAACACAGGAAATTCTATGTTAGTAGTAAGTGATATTAAAAGTACTTGTGGATGTACAGTACCTACCAACTATACAAAAGAAGTAAAGCCAGGTGAATCAGGTCAGTTTACTGTTAAGTTTAACGGTAAAGGAAATGGTAAGACAACAAAGTCTTTAACTATGGTAACCAATACTGAAAAAGGACAAATTCCAATAAAAATTACAGCTTATATTGAAAAAGATCCAAATGCTCCAGCTAAGAAACCTGGTACAGCAACAGTGAATCCTTTAGCTACTGGTAACAGTGCTGCAGCTGCGCCAAGAAAGTATTCTACGCAACCAGGTCACGAAGGACATAACCACGATTAATAATTAATTATTACTGATATTTACTGAATGGACGCATTAGGATCATTTTTACCGTTTATAGCGATTTTTGCAGTGATGTATTTCTTTATGATTGCACCACAAATGAAGCGCTCTAAACAAGAAAAAAAGTTTGCCAGCGAATTAAAACGAGGCACTCGTGTAGTTACTAAAAGTGGCATGCACGGAAAGATTGTAGAATTAAATGACAAGGATAACAGTTGTGTGATTGAAACATTAGCTGGTAAAATTAAATTTGACCGTTCTGCAATTTCAATGGAAATGAGTAATAAATTAAATGCACCAGCTGTTGTAAAATAAGCGGTTAGCATCATAAGATTAAAAAAAAGACTGTTTATTAAAACAGTCTTTTTTTTATATACCAACTACCAACTACCAACTACCAACAACCACTAACACGACTTATACTTATCATGCAAACCTACTCCTTTTTCTATGAGAGGTATTATTTTTTTTAAACGCGTTTGTTTAGTCGTCTCACGTTTAGCACTTGCAATGTGTTCGCTATATTCACGCTGTTTCGACGTTGAAAGCGTTTCGAAAGCTGTCTTTAAATCCAGATTCTCATATAACACTGCTTTTAATTCAACAGCTAAGATGACAGGTTTTACATTGCGTTTTGGTTTTATTTCTTTACCTAAACGTTGATTTTCTATGGCTTCATTTACATACGCTAATACATCAGCTTTATGGATGTCGTCTTTGGTTTTAAAACGCATCTGACGCATAGCTTTAGTTTTTTCTTCTTGGGCATTGTTTAGTAGCTGTTTTGTATCTTTTAGAAAGACACCTTGATGAAACCAGATACAAAAATGATTTTTGAAGGCGCCAATTCCCAATACATTTTTACCATTTAAACAGTAGGTAGGCATGCCCCATTTTAGGGTTTCTTCTAGTTCTGTAGAATTGATGATATTTCGTAAAATAATAATGGCTTCTGAGTAGTGAGGATTATTTTCAATATAATCTTCTACAGAGGTTACTTTTTTCATAGGTATTGGATAAATTGCAATTCTTATATTTGGTAGTTAAGAAGTACTTCTTAAGATCTTTTCCATCTTTCGGCCTTTAGCTAATTCATCTACTAATTTATCTAGATATCTTACTTCTTTGGTTAGTTGTGTTTCAATGTCTTCAATACGATAGCCACAAATAACACCTTTTATAAGATGAGCATTAGGGTTTAATGTTGCCTGTTCAAAAAAGGTTTTAAACGTAACATTCTCAATTATTAATTCTTGAAGTCGTGCATCATCAAAACCGGTTAGCCAACTAATTACTTGATGTAATTCAGCTTTCGATCTACCTTTCTTTTCTACTTTAGTTACATAATGCGGATATACGGAAGCAAATGTCATAGTTGCAATGCGTTCATCGTGTTTTGGCGTTGTGGTCATGGTTGGTTTACTTATACTATTACGGAAACTTTGAGTTTTAAATGTAGTCAAAAAAAAATAAGCAGTAAACTCTAGTGTGTCGTTTACTGCCTATTAAGAATATTATACTAGTCTAAAGCTATTTTTCTTTAGCGGTTAATTCTGCTATTTTACAAATAACTTCTACAGCCTTTTGCATACTTTCTACAGGTACATACTCATAACGACCATGGAAATTATGTCCACCAGCAAAAATATTAGGACAAGGTAAACCCATATAAGAAAGTTGAGATCCATCGGTTCCACCACGTATGGCTTTGATGAGTGGAGTAACACCAACAGCTTTCATCGCTTCTTCTGCAATATCAACAATGTGCATTACAGGCTCCACTTTTTCCTTCATGTTAAAGTATTGATCTTTTATTTCAATCTTAAATACTTCACTTTCATACTTGGTATTTAAATCGAAAACAATCTTCTCCAATAAAGCTTTTCGCGCTTCAAACTTATCTCTGTCGTGGTCTCTAATAATATATTCTAATGTGGTTTCTTCAACATCTCCTTCTATATTATGCAAATGGAAGAACCCTTCATAACCTTCAGTACACTCAGGTGTTTCTAATCGAGGTAAGAGATTAATGAACTCTGAAGCATAATACATAGAGTTGATCATTTTTCCTTTGGCGTAACCAGGGTGTACTATTTTTCCTTGCACTTTAACTTTAGCTCCTGCTGCATTAAAGTTTTCGTATTCTAGTTCGCCAACTTGGCTACCATCCATGGTGTAAGCCCAATCTGCACCAAACTTTTCAACATCAAATTTATGCGCTCCTCTACCAATTTCTTCATCTGGTGTAAACCCAATTCTGATGTCCCCATGTTTAATTTCAGGATGATTAATTAGGTATTCCATGGCTGTTACAATTTCGGTAATACCTGCTTTGTCATCGGCTCCCAAAAGGGTAGTGCCATCTGTAGTTATTAGGGTTTGCCCCTTGTACATTAGTAAATCTTCGAAATAATCTGGTGATAAAACAATATTTTGTTGGGCATTAAGAACTATATCTTTACCATCATAATCTTCGATGATTTGTGGTTTTACATTTGCACCTGTAAAATCTGGAGAGGTATCAAAATGAGATACAAATCCTATAACAGGCACATCATGCGATACATTGCTTGGTAAGGTGGCCATGATATAAGCGTTCTCATCTATTGTAACATCACTCAGCCCAATGGCTTTGAGTTCTTCAACTAATTTGCGAGCCAAATCCCATTGTTTTTCTGTACTTGGTGTGGTTTCAGAATTAGGATCCGATTCTGTGTCTATCGTAATGTAACTAATAAAACGCTCAATAATATGTTGCATAAAGTTGTTTGGTTTAAAATATTATAGTTTAAAAGTAATCACTGGAAGTTTAGTGTGGTTAACAACATCCTCAGAGATACTACCTCCAAAGAAGTGACTAAGCCCTTTTCTTCCGTGAGTAATCATGGCAATAGCATCTGCTTGTTCTCTTTTTGAAAAACTAGCAACTCCATCTTCAATATTATGGTCACAGATACGAGCGATAGAAAGATCAGATTCGTTAAGTTTTGAATGCTCTAAGAAGTTTGAAATTTTTTCATCAATTTCATCAGTACTTAAGAAACTTAAGTTAGGCGAATTGATATGTAATAAGGTTGTTTTTTTACCTAATTTACTTAATAAGCTTAAGGCATTTTCTACTGCAGGTATACTTTTTTCTGAAAAATCTGTAGCTAACACAATGTGATTAAAATCAATAATATCTAGTTTAGACTTTACAACTAACACAGGAGTACTGCTGTAACGTACCACTTTTTCGGTATTAGAACCTGTGAAAATGCCATCGTGGTCACTATGTCCTCTAGAACCCATTACAATAAGATCGGCATTAACATCAATAGCAACTTCTGCCACTTCTTTAAGAACTTTATGATATTTTACCATTGGTGTAACATCAAGACCATCGAGATACGGTTGGTCTAAAAAAGTTTCAAATTTTTTGTTGGCAACCATTAACATAAATGCGTTTTCTTCACCTCTTTCACTACTTGAAGCAGAAAAAATAGATTCAGACATTTCTAACATATGCATTACAATTAACTCTGAGTTATGCTGTTTTGCTAGTTTAGCCGCCGTTTCTAAGGCATATTCTGAATGTTTAGAAAAATCGACAGGGACTATAATTTTTTTCATGATATTTTAATTTTGGTTTGTGTTTCAAAGTTAATAAAATTAGAGAGTATTATTTATGATATCGGACAGTTTATGATAAAAATAAAACTTCTATTTTACGCCAGAGATGCTTATTTTTGCAGTGCTAAGTTATTCCTATGTATAAATCCATAATTAGACCCATTTTATTCTCTTTTGATCCAGAGAAAGTACATTACTTCACGTTTTCTTTAATACGAAATTTATCGAAATTTCCCGGAATGAAACGTGTATTTAAAACGTTGTATGTTGTTGAAGATAAGAGGTTAGAACGCGAGTTGTTTGGGCTTAAATTTAAAAACCCAGTGGGATTAGCAGCAGGATTTGATAAAAATGCAGTATTGTATAATGAATTAGCAAATTTTGGTTTTGGGTTTATTGAAATCGGCACTGTAACACCAAAAGCCCAAGCCGGAAATCCTAAAAAACGCTTGTTTAGGTTAAAGGATGATAAAGGCATTATAAATCGTATGGGTTTTAATAATGAAGGACTTGAAGCTGCCATTACACAATTAAAAAAGAATAAAGGTCAACTTGTTATCGGTGGAAATATTGGAAAAAACACCCAAACCCTGCCAGAAGATTATACCAAAGATTACTTGGCTTGTTTCAATGCGCTTCATCCGTATGTAGATTATTTTGTGTTGAATGTAAGTTGTCCTAATGTAGGGAGCCATGCCAAGTTAAATGATAAGGACTATTTATTAGAATTAATTTCAACAGTTCAAAAAGCTAATAAAACATTTAGTAAACAGAAACCTATTCTTCTTAAAATTGCTCCAGATTTAAACCAAGTGCAATTAGATGAAATTATAGAATTAATTGCTGAGACCAATCTCGATGGAGTTATTGCAAGTAATACCTCTGTGGATAGATCAGGTTTAAAAACGAGTGATGCGCGTTTAAAAGACATTGGAAATGGAGGCTTAAGCGGACAACCGATCAAAGAAAAATCAACCAAGGTTATTAAATATTTAGCAGAGAAAAGCAATAAGTCTTTTCCTATTATTGGAGTCGGTGGGATTCATTCTGCAGCAGATGCTTTAGAAAAAATTGAAGCCGGAGCAGATTTGGTACAGGTATATACTGGATTTATATATGAAGGCCCAAGTTTAATAAGGCAAATTAATAAGGCTTTATTAAAGTAAGATAACATATACGGTTTTGCCGTAAACTCACAATTTTGAACGTAGATATCCTCATATCATTTGCTGTTGCTACTTCGGCCTTGGCATTTGCGCCAGGACCAGATAATATTTATGTTTTGGTGCAAAGCATTAGTCATGGAAAGTCTTATGGCATGGCAACCGTATGTGGTTTAATTTCAGGTTGTATTGTACATACAACGTTGTTAGCTTTTGGCGTGTCGGCTTTAATTGCAGCCAATGAAAATGTCTTTTTCGGTATAAAACTTTTAGGAGCGCTTTACCTTATATATCTTGCGTATAAAGTGTATAACGCTAATGATAAGCTCAGTTTTGATTCTGAAAACGTACCTAAGAAAAGCTTAAAACAACTTTTTGTACAAGGCTTTTTCATGAATGTCCTTAATCCTAAAGTCACTATATTTTTTCTAGCTTTTTTTCCAGGATTTTTATTTAGTGATACCATGAGTACGGTTTGGCAGTTTTATATTTTGGGAGGTTTATTTATGTTGGTTTCTTTTGTTATTTTTTCTGGTATTGCTTTGCTGGCTGGTTATATTAAAAACTACACTTTAAAGCATCGCCATTCTGGATCGGTCTTAAAATGGTTACAAATTATTGTTTTTATCGCAATTGCCATATTTATTTTAACTTAGCATCATGCAGCTAAGATTCAGCGTTTTACCAAAGTTTTCGATTGTTGTATTTTCTGTATTCATCCTTTTTACAGTTATTGGAACCCTCTCTCATGAGTTAGGTCATATTGCAGTAGCTAAATACTTAGGCTATGATTCCATGCTAGATTTTGGAAGTATAAGTTGGTATCCCAAAGGGTATTTAGAAGACCCAGTGTTGCAGGAGCTTAATGCTATAGTAGAGACATACGGTTACGATAATTATGAGGTTTGGCCAGAGGAAATTGCATTAAAAGTAGAATCGCTTAGTAAGATATTAAATGAAAACTATCCGATAATAAGTGAAACGGACATTTTTTATATTACCCTTGGTGGCCCAATACAAATCTTGTTAACTAGTGGCATAGGTTTACTCGTATTGTATCTAAGACGTAAAGTTTGGCGTATTCGCTTTCAGTTTGTAGATGGGGTGGCTGTATTGATGTCTTTATTTGCATCTCGCGAAGTCTTTAATTACGTACACGCTTTGTACGGCATTATATGTTTTTCTGAATCTGAAATTATTGCAGATGAGTTTAAAATTTCAAAATACTTAGGCTTTAACGAATGGTTAATACCAAGCTTAGCGATGGTAATAGGAGTACTGATTTCTGCTTATGTGATATTTAAAATAGTACCAATTCGTTATCGGTTCACTTTTATTTTATTTGGATTAATTGGTGGATTAGTAGGTTATGGGCTCTGATTTGGAGGGATAGGAGCGCTGTTCTTCAATTCAAATATTTGCCTTTAATTAGTGAAATCTAAGCCGTATATTTGAGGCAATGAATAACGCTGTAAAAATCATAGAATGTCCTAGAGATGCCATGCAAGGCATTAGGGATTTTATTCCAACGGAGAAGAAAGTACAATATATTCAATCGTTACTTAGAGTCGGATTTGATACTATTGATTTCGGTAGTTTTGTGTCACCAAAAGCGATACCGCAAATGGTGGATACGGCTGAAGTTTTAGCACAATTAGACTTAAGTAAAACCACTAGTAAATTACTCTCCATTATTGCGAATACAAGAGGAGCGCGGGATGCATCAGTTCATAAAGAGATTGATTATTTAGGCTTTCCGTTTTCAATATCTGAAAATTTTCAAATGCGAAATACGCATAAAACTATAGCGCAATCGGTAGATACGCTTTCTGAAATATTAGAAATAGCAGACCAGAGTCAAAAACAAGTTGTGGTTTATATTTCTATGGGTTTTGGTAATCCTTACGGAGATCCTTGGAATGTAGACATTGTAGGGGAGTGGACGGAACGTTTGTCGAAAATGGGTGTTAAAATTTTGTCGTTGAGTGATACTATTGGAAGTTCAGATCCAGAAAATATTGACTATTTATTTTCAAATTTAATTCCTAATTATTCTAATATTGAATTTGGAGCACATCTACATACCACACCAACCACTTGGTTTGAAAAAGTAGACACAGCTTACAACGCTGGCTGTCGTCGTTTTGATGGAGCTATTCAAGGTTTTGGAGGTTGCCCAATGGCAAAAGATGACCTTACAGGCAATATGCCAACTGAAAAAATGTTTTCGTATTTTACACAAAAAAAAGCCCATGACCTAAATGCCATGAGCTTTGAAAGTGCCTATAATGAAGCGACTAAAATATTTGAGAAATATCATTAAAATAAAAACCACACAGTAAAATTGCATGGTTTTAATTGAGTTATTTTAAAATAAATTTCTCAGTCACCATTTGGTTTTCTAGTGTAAATTGCACCATATAAATACCACGTTCTAAAAACGATAAGTCTAATTGTTTTTTATAAACATGAGAAGCTTCAAGTAATGTTGTTTCATAAACCTTGTGACCTAAAGTAGAATAAATTGTAATGGTGTTTAAATCTGAGTTCAATAGACTTTCGTCGTAGACTAAATTAAGCGTTTTATTTGTTGTTGGATTAGGCTGAATTGAAAAGGTTGTAGGCATCGTAACATCGTTTACGCTTAAACTTTCCTGTTGATTGATATATACTTTGGTAATAGGGTCATGATTACTATTAAGACCACTTAAAACAAGATCTAAATCTCCATCACTATCATAATCAGACCAATCAGCTGAGCTATTATATGTAGCATACATGCCGGTACTTATATTTGTGTCTTCTGTAAATACATTATTCACATTATTATAAAATTTTACATGAGCAAATGTGTTTTCGTCAGCACCAGATATAAAAATATCTAAATCTCCATCATTATCGTAATCCACAAAACTGGTTGCTCCCCAATATAAATGAGCTAAATTAATGTCTGTGCTTACTGTGAAGTTTCCTTCGCTATCGTTGTTATACAATAGAGAGAATGGTTTGTATGTAGAATCGAAACCAGAGATTAACACATCTTCATCACCATCATTATCATAATCTGCAGCACTAAGTGAAGAAAAATAGATGTCTGCTATTCCAGAATCTGTTTGTTCGGTAAACACAGCATTACCATCATTAATGTATAGTTTGGTTTCCGGTACGTAATTGTTACTAAAACCTGTAATCACCACATCTATATGACTATCATTATTAGCATCAAAAGCTAATATACTACCGAAAGAGTTTCCAAAGAATGGTACGGTACTATCTTCAAATGTACCATCGCTTTGCTGAATGTATAGATGAGCAACGTAATTATAATTAGAATCTATTCCAGTAATAATAATATCACTTAAATCATCATGATTAAAATCTTCAATTTTCATTTGACCAGATGAGGTGCCAGAAATAGATAATTCTTGAGCAATAAATGAGCCATTAGTATCATTAATATACAGAAGTACTTCCGCAACGTCACCTGAATCGAGACCATTGATTATAAAATCCGTGTAGCCATCATTATTATAGTCTAACGTTTCTATATTGGAATAGGAAAAGTTTTCAATTGGTATATCTGTTTCTCCAATATTATCTGGCTGATAGGAATAGATAGCAGAAGTCTTGTTGTAGTCAATATCATAACCGGAAGTTATAAGTTCAATATCGGAATCATTATCGATGTTGATCCATTTAGCTTCACCATACAAAATACCATTGAGTTCAATATCTGTATTTTCAATGAATTGTTGAGCATGGCTATTAAGAGTAGCTATAATGCAAATGGCAAGTAGTATTATTTTTTTCATAATTGGTATTAGTTAAATTAATATTTATTTGGACTTAATAAAAATAAGTAAAAAAAGCCTTAAAAAACCATCTCCGTAGAGATGGTATTTTAAAATCATATTAAGCTTATCTATAATTTTTAAATTAGATTTCTGTATTTAATAATCTAATAATTCATACTGAAATTGAGGGTAACCTCTTTCTCCTGTTTCACTTTCAACAGCTGTAAACCTTAATTTATAGTAGTTACCATCAGTATCTTTTACAATATAGTAACGACCTTCTGTTACCGAAGTTTCACCAGTCATATAATCTACACTTCTCCAGCCACTACCAACTACGGCACGATCGTTATAAATTAAGCTAGACTCATTAACGTCATTTAATGTAAAATCCGTATAGCTTGGCGTTGTATCATCTTCAACAGTTATTTGATATAAGCCAACTCCACCAAGTGTATTGTGTAAGGTATAATCAGAGTATGTTAAGCCTGCAGCTATTGTACCTTGTTGTCCGTAATAAGAAAATACACCTCCAAAATCAATATCCCATTCCGAAGTTTCTGGTTCTACACTTACAATTTGACCATCTGTTAAACTTACCGCAGTAAGATTATAGCTACTGTCTTTTGTAACCACAATTTCAGAATAATCTGCAGTATTACTCAATTCTGCATATTGAATAGTGTAATTGCTTCCATTGCTTAAAACTCTAACTTTCATAAAGCCTCTTGGGTCACCAGTAGTGTTTAGAGTTCCATTGTTAGTTGTAGGTATTTCGTTTCCTAAATTTACAATGTAAACATTATTATCACTATCTGTAGTAGAAATTTCATCGAAAGCAGTGCCTGTTAATTCTCCTTCTTTACTATCAGTGAAAGAAATGCCAGCATCTAAATTTCCATATTGGTAATACCCTACAGGAAGACCTTGCATTAACTCAGCTACTGTAGAAACTGTTACAGTGGTTGGAGTAAAAGTTTGATCAAGTGCATTTAAAGTTACAGGTGAAGTTAATGTGGTTGTTTCTGTAACAGAAGTGATATCAGTTATACCCTCTAATTCTACAGCTGAAACTAACAAAGCGCTATTTAAATAGACTCTATTTTGAGAGCCATTGTAAACAGCAATTTCCCATGAATCACGACGAGAAGCGATTTGTGTTCCAGTACTTAAATCGACGTACACGCGATTAGCCTGATTAAAGCCACCAACTTCAGGGTCTATAATACCACCTGTAGATGGTGGAGTAGGTGTTGTTGATGAACCATCATCATCACTGCTACAACCTGTAAATAGGGCAGCTCCTATAAATAATATTAAAGTTAAAAATTTGTTTGTCATAATAGTTAATGTTAAAAATTTAAGTTATATAATAGTTTTAAAAAATAAGACCGGCCGTTACCGATAAGTCGTGATGTCGATGTTGCTCCTGTATGACTACCAGCAGAAGTAGAGGAATTTATATTCACAACATCAAAAATATTTCTTGCTCCAAGGGTGGCTTCGAGTTGAGACGTAATTTTAGTTCTGATAGAAGCATTTAACCATGTAAATGATTCTGTG
>Ga0193951_1000375_pt1 | contig 20792 bp, 18 predicted proteins | sample BB_2_MG_FD_140370 | JGI IMG/M metagenome (GOLD analysis project Ga0193951, IMG submission 140370) | Microbial mat bacterial communities from the Broadkill River, Lewes, Delaware, United States - BB_2_MG | ecosystem: Environmental > Aquatic > Freshwater > River > Microbial mats | place: USA... | reverse complement strand
TTTGTGAGGTACTTTTATTGGAAATAAATAGCTTTTCGTCTTCTTGTTCAACAGAAAAAGCAAACCGTCCATGGGTTGTATCGTATTTCAATAAATGAGCAATACCGGTTGCGGGTGCTAAGTCGTTTATCGCAACTATTCTGAAAGTGTTATTTCTACCGCTTTCATAAAGCGAGCGAACAATACTTCGACCAATACGACCAAAGCCGTTAATAGCAATATTTATCATAAATTACTTGAAGTGATGTTATTCACTGTACCTAGATGTGTAAGGTGGGCAATTTCTTGCCCACCGTTTTCTACTTGCTTATTACTAAAGTATAAAGCTAAAGTATAAAGCTAAGCTGTAAGCTTAAAGCGCGTTGACTGTTTTGATAACGTTATCAACGGTAAAGCCAAAGTGTTCAAGTAATACATTACCTGGTGCAGATTCACCAAAAGTAGTCATACCTACTACCGCGCCGTTTAAACCAACATATTTAGCCCAAAAATCAACATGAGCAGCTTCAATAGCAACACGTTTAGTAACGTTAGCAGGTAATACAGATTCTTTATAATCACTTGTTTGTGCGTCAAAAACATTAGTTGATGGCATAGATACAACACGAACCTTGGTACCTTGCTCTGTTAGTGATTTAGCTGAATCAATCGCTAATGCTACTTCTGAACCGGTAGCAATAAGAATTACCTCAGGAGTTCCTTCACAATTTTGTAAAATATAACCACCTTTTGCAATATCGTTTACTTGCTCTTGACTACGGGCCATTGCAGGTAAACCTTGACGTGAGAAAATCAAAGCAGAAGGTGCTTTTTGATTTTGTACCGCAGCTTTCCAAGCTACAGCTGACTCAGTAGCATCACATGGTCGCCATGTGGTTAAATTAGGTGTAGTACGTAAATTTGTTAATTGCTCTATCGGCTGATGAGTTGGACCATCTTCACCTTGACCAATTGAATCATGGGTGTAAACAAAGATATTTTGAATACCCATTAAAGCAGACATACGTACAGCATTACGTGCATATTCCATAAACATCATGAAAGTAGCGCCGTAGTTGATGAAGCCGCCATGTAATGAAACACCGTTCATTATGCCGCTCATACCAAATTCACGTACACCGTAGAATATGTAATTGCCAGCTGGATCAGTTTCAATACCTTTTGAGCCAGACCACAGTGTTAAATTTGAACCGGCTAAATCGGCAGAGCCGCCTAACATTTCTGGTAATACAGGACCAAAAGCTTCAATAGCATTTTGCGAAGCTTTACGTGACGCGATATTTTCACCATTTTCATGACATTGTTGAATAAACGCATTGGCTTTTTCTTCAAAATCTTGTGGTAATTCACCTTTAATTACACGACGTTCAAACTCACTTGCTAGCTCTGGGTAAGCCGCTTGGTAAGCCGAGAATTTTTCATTCCAGCTTACTTGCTTAGCTGCGCCTTTTGCTTTTTGATCCCATTGTGAATATACATTTTCTGGTACTTCAAATGGTGCGTGTGGCCAGTTTAAAAATTCGCGTGTGGCAGCTATCTCATCATCACCTAATGGTGCGCCGTGACAATCATGTGTGCCTGATTTATTTGGAGAGCCAAAACCTATAATAGTTTTACAACAAATCATACTTGGTTTGTCTGTCACTGATTTTGCTTCAGTAATTGCTGCTGCAATCGCTTCGCTATCATGGCCATCAACACTAATTACGTGCCAACCGTAAGCTTCAAAACGTTGTGGCGTGTTATCTGTAAACCAACCTTCAACATGACCATCAATAGAAATACCATTGTCATCCCAAAAAGTGATTAATTTACCTAATCCTAACGTACCTGCTAATGAACAAGCTTCATGAGAAATACCTTCCATTAAACAACCATCACCTAAGAAACAATAAGTAAAATGATCAACTATGTCATGATTTTCGCGGTTAAATTGAGCAGCTAAAGTCTTCTCAGCAATAGCCATACCTACGGCATTAGAAATACCTGCGCCTAATGGACCTGTTGTTGTTTCAACACCAGGAGTATAACCATATTCAGGATGACCAGGAGTTTTAGAGTGTAATTGACGGAAGTTCTTTAAATCATCAATAGATAAATCATAACCAGATAAATGTAATAAAGAATAAATTAACATTGAACCATGGCCGTTTGAAAGAATAAATCTGTCACGGTCAGCCCAATTAGGGTCAGTAGGGTTATGCTTTAAAAAATCACGCCATAAAACTTCAGCGATATCTGCCATCCCCATAGGGGCACCAGGGTGTCCTGATTTTGCTTTCTGTACGCTATCCATGCTTAAAACACGAATTGCATTGGCTAGTTCTTGACGCGACGACATATTAGCTCCGATTTACTTTTTATTAAAAGGGTATAATTGAATTGCGCGTATTTTCTCCTACCATCAGATATATCGCAAATGATATTACATAATTTTTTATCTTTTTTTCGGTTACTTGAGGTGATAAGTATAATTTTTGTGTAAAAAAACATATATATTGATTTTTATTAAGAAATAAAGAAATTGAAATATGGTAGGGATTTAGTTTTTAATTCCTTTGTAAAAAATAAATAGGGTAAATAATGATAAAAGTCCTCACAGCACATAACAATTAGACCTTACTAATAAATTTTTTTGTAAAAACATAATAAATAATAGAAAAATCAATAATTGCCTTGAATTATGAAATCAAATAGTTTAGTTTTTAATCAGGTTGTTTACATTAATGTTTTTTTGTGTTTTTGTATTAAAAGTGCATAAATTGAACGTTTATAAAATAATAAGAATAGACAACTAACGTAAGAGATAAAATTAAAATAAAAATTAGGTAGCTAAAATGCGAAAGTCATCCCCTAAAGGGTTAAAGTTGACAACGGTTATTTTTGCAGTATTTGTAATGACCGTTTCAGCAATACTGAGTAGTAATTCAGTCGCTGATGACATGGAAGTAAAAACAGCACAAATAGAACCAGAATAAAGTTATTGACTATAGTCTTATCAATAATAATTAATGAAGCTCTGTATTCATAATGAATTACAGGGCTTTTTTTTAATAAAAGTAACCTAATAGAATATACGCTAACTTTTATTTGACTCTATTATAATATCAACTTGACGCTGATTTTCTTGTTGAGAGAGAACAATTCTAATCATTTTTTGTTCTTGTTGATAGAGTAGGGTTAAATAGTTTTGTGTGTTTTGTTGTGAAATAGGCTTGCCAAATTGCTGAGAATAATAAGTGATAATTTGTTCTTTAGTGGCTAAAGTATAATAATTAACAACAGCGGGAAGCGTATCGGTAAAGTCAGCAAATATATGCGCATCTTTTAACACAGGTACGGTAATAATAGGGCTTTTATTTATCTCACTTGCCATCGAAATAGCACTTAAATTAAATATAATAGCTGCAATTAATATGCTGTATCTACTTATACTTTTTACTTTCATGTAATAAACTCCTATTCCTTTAATGCAACTATTATCAATATAGATGATTCTTTATTAGAGTACGAAGTTACGCGCAATAAAAAATACTGACAAATTGAAGTCGTTTATTGAGCAAGAACTTCCTTTCGTTTTTATAAAAAGTCTTTACGATAATGATCAACCCAAAGGGCTGTAGCACCACAAATAGCAACAGGCATAATAATTAGGTTAACAATAGGTATCATGGCAAAGACTGTAACCGTTATACCGAAGCTATAACTTAATCCTTGTTGTTTTTTTAATGCTTGCTTCATATCAAAAAAAGAAATTTTATGATTGTCAAAAGGGTAATCTTTATATTGTATTGCCATCATCCAAGCAACAAATAAAAACCAAATAACCTGCCCTATAACTGGTAATATCCACATTAAAACAAAAAAGCCAATAGCGCGAGGAATGTAATAGACGAGTTTTGTCCATTCTCGGCCTAAAGCTCTAGGGGTATCTTTTACGATGGTTAACATACTCTCACTTGGGCCAGTTTCCCCTACTAACAAATGTTCTATTTTTTCAGATAATAAACCATTAAAGGGAGCAGCTAACCAATTAGCCGCAGTACTAAATAAAAAAGAAAATACTATTAATACCGTTATTACAGCTAAAGGCCATAACACTGCGCTAAGCCAATCAAGCCAACTTGGTAACCACCCTATCATTAGCTGCATATAATGTTCTAATTCTCTATATATATAATAGAAGGCACAACTAAAAAGCACTAAATTAACTAATAGTGGTATAAAAACAAATCGACGAATACCTTTTAAACGAATAAGCTCAAAACCTTTGAATAAATAGCCGGCACCACTTAGCGCTAAAGGGGAATTTTTATTAGTAAATTGTTTGTTTGTATATCTAGACATGTATAAATAATAACACCTTAATATTAATCGACTGATTATAAAGTCTGATTGCATGTAATTACAGTACTAACTTGTTACAAAGTGGCACTATTTCTGTTAGAGTTTATATGGTATTTTATTTTTATTCATCATACTTTTTTCTCGCTGAATTAAATATCTTGAGGTAACATGAGTATGATAAGAAAGACTATAATAATAATCACAATTTTCCTTAAAAAAGAATTACAAGACAGGCATAACAATGGAAGATAACTTCAGAAACGCATTAATTATTCTTAGCGGTTTTATTATTGCTGCTATATTTATTCATGGTTTATGGACCATTCGCAAGCAAAAAAATCCTTATAAACTTAAAACCAGCAAGGAAAAAGTTGAGCCAGTCTCTAGAAATTTTGATGATAGTGGTTTTGATCAATATGGTGTAGGCCAAGTAAAAGTATTAAAGCAGGCTAATGAACCTAAAGTAGAAAGTGAAAAAGACTTTGAACAAACTATTAGTCTCGAAGAAATTAATCATCTAGATAACGGCCAGCATCAAGAGCTATACAATGACTTTGCTGTTAATGAAAAAGTTTCGGAGCATGATGTTGAATTAAAAAAGCAAAAAAATAGTCAGGCACAAGTTGAAATAGAAGCGAAAAAAGAAATTTCTTTAGAACAGCCAATGTATCAACAGCCTGTAACTAATGCAAAACCTGCAAGAGGCAATACTAGTCAAGTTGCCAGTAAAAAATTTACACGAACTAAGCCGGTCGAATCATTATCTAAAGAAGAAATAAAAAGAAACCAAATGGAAATTAATTTTGGTGAAGGTGTATCTATTGATGATGAAAATGTGCCAAACACTAATGTTGCTGATAATGCACAGGAAAAAACTGGCCCTAACGAAGCTGAAGTTAATAATAATATCGATACACAAGTGATTATTCTTAGTGTGGTAATGCCTGATAATCACCAAATGTCAGGCGCTGCACTTTTACCTAGTTTATTAACCTTGGGCATGAAATATGGAGAAATGAACATTTTTCATCGTCATCAAGATAGTGCTGGTAATGGCCCTGTTACTTTTAGTTTAGCTAACATGCTAAATCCAGGCTCTTTTGATTTAGATACCATGGAAACATTTGTAACACAAGGAGTCAGCTTATTTATGACTCTTCCTAATGCCGGTGACCCCTTTGCCGCGTTTGATCAAATGTTATTAGCCGCTAAGCAGCTAGCTAATGAATTTAATGCACAATTACTTGATGACAAACGTAATATAATGACTAAGCAAACAGAGCAGCATTATGTTAGTAAAATTCGTGAGTTTGATAGACAACATCGCCTTGCTCGATTTTGATAATAAATTTTTAGTCACTGTTTAATTCTATTAAACAGTGACTCTTTGCAAGCATTCTCTGCCTTTTTTTGAGTTAATACCCCATGTCGACAACTGACCTTCCACAAGTGTTATTTGAAAAAGTAAAACAACTTCATCAAGACATTAATCACTATAATCATCAATATTATGTACTTGATCAACCAACTGTCCCTGACGCTGAATATGATCGGTTAATGCGCGAGTTAACAGCAATAGAGCAAGAGCACCCTGAGCTGAAAACACTTGACTCTCCTAGCCAAAAAGTGGGAGGCCAAGCGTTAAAAGCTTTTAGCCAAGTTACCCATCAAATACCTATGTTATCGCTTGATAATGTCTTTTCAATAGACGAGTGGCAAGCGTTTATTAAACGTATTCGTGATCGATTAAATAGTGATGAAAAACTTGTTATCTGTGCAGAGCCAAAACTTGATGGTTTAGCAGTAAGCTTACGTTATGAGCAAGGCTTTTTAGTTCAAGCGGCAACAAGAGGTGATGGCAGTATAGGTGAAAATATTACCGAGAATATTCGTACCATTAAGTCTATTCCTCTAAGGCTTAATGGCGAAAGTGGTATTGACTACCCTGATATTATTGAAGTTCGAGGGGAAGTTTTTATGCCTAAAGCGAGTTTTGAGCGCTTAAATGAAATGGCGATAAAGAAAGGTGAAAAATCATTTGCTAATCCTCGTAATGCTGCCGCAGGCAGTCTACGGCAATTGGACTCAAAAGTTACCGCTAAACGTAATTTAGACTTTTATGCTTATGGTCTCGGCTTTGTCGGTGATTTAACGGTAAATAATGCACCTGAAGGTGAGCAAGGTTTCTTGAAAAACTCCCATTACCAACGCTTATGTCAAATTAAGTCATTAGGTTTACCTATGTGTCCTGAAGTTCGTTTACTTGATGATCAGGAACAAGTGCAAAGCTTTTATCAAGATATTTTAAGTAAACGAGAGCAGCTTAGTTATGAAATAGATGGCACTGTATTAAAAGTAGATAATATTTTATTACAAGAACGACTTGGCTTTGTTGCACGAGCACCGCGATGGGCAATGGCCTATAAATTTCCTGCACAAGAGGAATTAACGCTTATTGAAGATGTTGAGTTTCAGGTAGGTCGCACAGGGGCTATTACACCCGTGGCTCGTTTAAAACCGGTATTTGTTGGCGGCGTTACGGTATCAAACGCTACATTACATAATCAAAGTGAAATTGAACGCTTAGGTTTGAAAATTGGTGATACAGTTATTATTCGTCGTGCTGGTGATGTTATACCTCAAATTGTCTCGGTTGTACTTGAAAAACGTACTGAGGATGCTAAAGACGTTATATTTCCACAAACCTGCCCGGTTTGTGATTCTAAAGTGAGTAAAGTTGAAGGTGAAGCTGTTCTAAGGTGTACTGCTGGGCTATTTTGTCAAGCACAAAGGAAAGAAGCAATTAAACATTTTGCCTCGCGTAAAGCGCATGATGTTGATGGTCTAGGTGATAAATTAGTAGAACAATTGGTTGATGAAGGTCTTATTTCTACACCTGCAGACTTATTCAGTTTAACTGAAATTGATATTAGTACTATGGATCGAATGGGGGCAAAATCAGCAAAAAATTTAATTGCCTCGGTGGAAAAAGCAAAGCATACAACATTAGCTAAATTTATTTATGGTCTTGGTATTCGAGAAGTTGGTGAGGCGACTGCAGCTAACTTAGCTAATTATTTTTACACTTTAACAGCGATTCGCACAGCAAGTTTTGAGGCTTTACAAGCTGTTGATGATGTAGGCGCGGTTGTCGCTAAAAACATTGTTAACTTTTTTAAAGAAGAACACAATTTAGCGGTTGTATTAGCATTAGATGCAATAATGACTTGGCCTGACATTGTTGTTAAAACTGCTGAGGAATTACCATTAACAGACCAAACATTTGTGTTAACAGGTACTCTAAGCCAAATGGGGCGAAGTGAAGCGAAAGCGGCTTTACAGCTTTTAGGTGCTAAAGTCTCAGGGAGTATCTCATCAAAAACACATTTTTTAGTAGCTGGTGAAAAATCAGGTTCAAAATTAGCAAAAGCGCAAGACTTAGGTGTAACTGTGTTAACAGAAGACGATTTAGTTGCTTTATTAGCAAAGCATAACTAACCCTAAATAAAAGCTTATTTATTATAAAGAGAATTTAATGATTAAAATATCGATAACCATGTTTATTCTTTTGATGCAGTTTCATGTGTCAGCTCATAACATAACCGATGATAAAGTTGAGCTGACAAATAAGCAGGTTAGGGCGCTCCAGTCATTAAGTGCAAATCAGCATCAACCATCTGACAATAGTAAAAACATCAAAACTATTAGTTTGAAAGTCTCTAAATTGACCGATAATCAAGGGCAAACTTATTTAGGTGCAGTCGTTAGTCGTGCAGAATTATTTGTGTACTTAACCCAATTAGAGAAATTACTAGGGGATGAATTTCCGCAATATAGAGCATTTCAAGCGGCACGTGATCATCAACTATTTCATATGACATTAGTTAGCCCACCTGAATATCAACTAGCAGATAAAGCATTAGTTGAAAAGTTACTTGCTTCAGGTGTTAATGGCGAATTATCGAATCAGATTAATATTAACTTACTTGGTTTAGGTACAGTGGCACGCGATGATAGTAAAACCTACTTTGTTGTCGCTCAAAGTGCTGATGGACAATCAATTCGTCAGCGTTTTTTGCTAAACAGTAAAGATTTTCATATAACTCTAGGCTTTAAACCAAGTGATATTTATAGTGTTACAAAAGATAGCACTACGTTAATAAAGTAAGTATAAGTTTATATTGAACATTAATTCTTTGTCATTCGCCAGAATGCAATACCTGCAGTAAAGAACAATATCATTGGGTAAAACGCATGAGAGATCACTGCCAGCGGTGAAATGCTTAACGTTGATCCTAATAATAAAGCCTGTGCACCATAAGGTAATAAACCTTGGTTAATACAGGCAAACACATCGAGTAAGCTGGCAGATTGTGCCGGTGTTAATTCCCCATCAGTGGCCAAATCTTTTGCCGTCTCGCCGGTGATAATAATTGATACGGTATTATTAGCAGTAAAAAAATTACAACCAAAAGTCAATCCGGCAATACCTAAACCAGCGGCACGCTTTTTATTATGTGGGCTTAATTTTCGTGCGAATGATTCAATAGTTTTTGTGAGCGCAGATAAGCCACCTTGGTGACGAATTAATTCACTTAACCCTCCAATAAACAACGACAAAATAAAGATATCTTGCATACTAGAAAAACCAGCATTGATATCAGTTATTAGTGCTGATAATTGATAGTCGCTTGTTAACATACCAATAGCTGCCGCTAATACGATGCCTAACGATAAAACCACAAAAACATTAACGCCAGAAAGGGCAAGTATTAGAATAACAATATAAGGAATCAGCCCTAAAACGGCAGGATCACTAGCCAATTGATAATCAATATTTTGTCCTGACACTGAAAATATAATTAAACAAATAATGGCAGCAGGCACGGCAAATTTAAAGTTCACTTTAAATTTATCTTTCATGTGAGCGCCTTGACTACGTGTTGAGGCAATGGTGGTGTCTGAAATTATAGATAAATTATCACCAAAAATAGCCCCTGAAATTAAACAACCCGCCACTAAAGCTGAATCTATTCCTGCAGACTCTATAAAACCTAAAGCAATAGGAGCAATGGCAGCAATAGTGCCCATTGAGGTACCCATCGCGGTTGATAAAAATGCCGCAACTAAGAACAAACCAGGTAATAATAGATAAGTAGGAAAAAATGCTAAACCTAATTGTACACTAGCATCAACACTTCCTGTTGCTTTCGCTACCGTTGCAAAAGCCCCTGCCAGTAGATAAATAATGCACATGGTCATAATGTTGGCGTGGCCTGCACCACTGATGAATTGCCCTATTTGTTTATCAATAGGCTCTTTACTTAACACCTTACCAAGATAAATAGCCACAAAAATAGCAGGAATAATAGCAATGCTGGCAGGGAGTTGATAAAAAGCGAATTCAACACCTTGAAGCGTTAAAATAATACCAGTACCTAAAAATATGCCAAGAAATACGGCAAAAGGCAGTAAAGCAATGAGGCTTTTCTTATTCGTTATTGGTTGATCTTCTGCTGCAGAAGTGGTCATAAATATAAATTCTTATTATAAATGTTACATGCGTTGCCTATTATATTCGTTAAATCAACGTGGTGTGAAGTAGTGATTGGTATTTATATTTAAAGCGTTTATAAAAAATAACAAATTGCGATACTCCGACCCTACATACTGGCTAAGCTTTATGATAGACTCTCGCAAATTTTTAAAAAAGTAAGTGAAAAATATGTCTGAAAACAAATACGAAACAATTGAGCAACGTGTAAGCTACGGTGTAGGTCGTCAATTAGGTGACCAATTACGTAACAACCCTTTTAAAGAATTTGATATTACCGCTGTACAAGCAGGTATTGCTGATGCATTAATTAATGCAGCAAGCCAAGTATCAGATGAAGATTTAAATGAAGCTTTCACTGTAGTTTCTAAAAAATTACAAGAGCAAGAGCAAGCTATTGCTAAAGAAAAAGCAGCCGAAGGCGAAGCTTTTTTAGCTGAAAATGCTAAACGTGATGGAGTTACTGTTACAGAGTCAGGTTTACAATATGAAGTAATTGAAACAGGTGACGGCGATAAGCCAACAGCTGCTAGCACTGTTCGTGTTCATTATCATGGTACCTTCGCTAATGGTGATGTATTTGATAGTTCAGTTGAACGTGGTCAGCCGGCAGAGTTTCCAGTTGGCGGTGTAATTGCTGGCTGGACAGAAGCATTACAGTTAATGCCTGAAGGTAGTAAATGGAAGCTAACAGTTCCTTATAACTTAGCTTATGGCGAGCAAGGTTCACAAGGTGCTATCCCACCTTATGCTACCTTAGTATTTGATGTTGAATTAATTAGCATCGTTAGCTAGTTAGTTATTTTAAAGCCCTCAGTTGAGGGCTTTTTTTTAAGTGAAAATTAACACAACTTGTCTTGTTGGTGACACATAGAATGCAGACTAAAAAAGTTACATTATTTTTAAAGGAATATTTATCGGCATTTACCCATTATGATTTGAATAAGGCTGCGACTGCTTATTACCTACCTTGTACTCTGCATACTCCTGACCAAGTTGTTTTAGTGACAGATATCAAAGCATGTCAGCAAGAGCTTACTAAGATTTTTAATCAATTACAGCAAGCAAAAACCAGTGATATACTCATTAAAAAGGCAAGTTACTCTCTAGTCACTGATCATTTATTTTTAATGAGTGTAGATTGGGAGTTTCTTGATGAAAAAGGGGAGATATTTGCTGATTTTTGCGCAATTTATCATTTAATTTTAGTTGATAATAAGCTGAAAATTATTAATGTTGTTTCCCATGACTTATCCAATTCACAGACATTAGATCATCCTGTTATGCTGACAGGTTCAAAGTAGAGAATAAACATGAAAGTAAAAGTAGCAATATTAGGTTGTAGTGGCAGAATGGGGCGTAATCTTATTCAAGCAGCCCATGAACATGAAAGTATTGAATTGATTGGAGGTAGCGTTCGTAGTAGTTCTTCATTTGCAGGTTTCGACCTTGGTGAATTAGCGGGTATAGGCGCGATGGGGCTAACTACGGTTACGGAGTTAAGCCAATTAAATGAAGCTGAAGTCTTTATTGATTTTACATCAATAGAAACGTCACTTGAAAATATTAACTGGTGCAAAGAACATAATAAGGCACTAGTGATTGGTACTACAGGGTTTAACGATGAACAGGTCCATCGTATTAAAGAGGCCGGACAATCAATGCCTATCGTGCTAGCGCCGAATACTTCTGTTGGTGTTAATTTAATGTTTAAGTTACTGGAAATTACAGCAAAAGCCATTGGCGATTATACTGATATTGAAATTTTCGAAGCACATCATCGATTTAAGAAAGATGCTCCTTCAGGGACCGCCGTTAAAATGGGGCAAGTAATTGCTGATACGTTAGGGCGCGACCTTAATGAATGTGCGGTGTACGGGCGAGAAGGTATTACAGAAGAACGTAGTAAGGAAACGATTGGTTTTGCTACGGTTCGAGCGGGTGATATTGTTGGTGAGCACACGGCTTATTTCGCTGATTTAGGTGAGCGTATAGAAATCACTCACAAGGCAAGCTCTCGAATGACTTTCGCATTAGGTGCTATGAGAGCCGCATTTTGGTTGAGTGAAGCTGATAATGGCTTTTACGATATGCAAGATGTTTTAGGTTTAAAATAATAGATAACTACTACTTTTAACTGCTTGACGGTTAAAAGTGAATAAATCACATAAAAGAATAGGTTTTTGAAAATTTCACTAGACGAAAGTGGTCTACAAGCGTAAAATAAGTGGATTTTGTCAAAAATTTAGCTCAAAGCCGTTTTTTGGCATTTTTTATGTACAAATTTTGTGATTGTTTTACCTTACTACTAAAGACAATTTAAATAGAGTTTAAATTTAATTTTTAAAGTAAAGGTTCTGCATTCTTTTCTTCTTTTTTGGAGGTTACATTGGCTATATCTGCGATTTTAGTACTGGAAGACGGTACTGTATTTAAAGGCACCGCAATTGGTGCAAAGGGAACGGCTGTTGGTGAGGTAGTATTTAATACTTCAATGACAGGTTATCAGGAAATCCTCACCGATCCTTCATATGCAGAGCAAATTATCACGCTAACCTACCCGCATATTGGTAATACAGGTACTAACTGTGAAGATAAAGAATCAGACGCTATTTTTGCTAAAGGTTTGGTAATTCGTGATTTACCATTACTTGCAAGTAATTTTAGAAGTGAACAAAGCTTAAGTGAATACCTTGTTAGCAATAATATTTTAGGTATTGCTGATATTGATACACGTAAATTAACGCGTATCTTACGAGAAAAAGGCGCTCAAAATGGTTGTATCTTAACTATTGATGACGCTAATGATGAGACTTTACAAGCTGCAGAAACTAATGGCTTAGCGCAAGCAAAAGCATTTCCAGGTCTTAAAGGAATGGACTTAGCCAAAGTTGTTTCTACTAAAGAGCAATATCAATGGACCTCAGGTAGTTGGGCACTTGGTAGCGCTATGGGGGAAGGTTTCTCTGAACCAGAAAAATTCGACTTTCATGTAGTTGCTTATGATTTTGGTGCTAAAAGCAATATTTTGCGCATGTTAGTAGACCGTGGTTGTAAACTAACCGTAGTACCAGCACAAACATCAGCAAGTGATGTGTTAGCTATGAACCCTGATGGTATCTTTTTATCAAATGGCCCTGGTGACCCAGAGCCTTGTGATTATGCTATTACCGCGATTAAAGAGTTTTTAACAACAGATATTCCTGTCTTTGGTATTTGTTTAGGCCATCAATTACTTGGTTTAGCCAGTGGCGCTAAGACTGTTAAAATGAAATTTGGTCACCATGGTGCTAACCATCCAGTGAAAGATATTGACCGGGATGTAGTTATGATTACTTCGCAAAACCATGGTTTTGCTGTTGATGAAAATAATTTACCTGATAACTTAAGAACAACACATAAATCGCTATTTGATGGTTCTTTACAGGGAATTCATCGCACTGACAAACCCGCATTCAGTTTCCAAGGTCATCCAGAAGCAAGCCCAGGCCCACATGATGCCGCACCATTATTTGACCATTTTATTGACTTGATTAACGAATATAAAACCGACGCCAAAGCAAAACAGGCTTAACCCACACCCTTGACAAGAGAAGAGAGAATAGAGACATGGCAAAAAGAACAGATTTAAAAAGTATCTTGATCTTAGGTGCAGGCCCAATTGTTATTGGTCAAGCTTGTGAATTCGATTATTCAGGTGCGCAAGCATGTAAAGCATTACGTGAAGAAGGTTACCGAGTTATTTTGGTTAACTCTAACCCTGCAACAATTATGACTGACCCCGATATGGCTGATGCAACTTATATCGAGCCTATTCATTGGGAGGTTGTTAGAAAAATTATTGAAAAAGAACGTCCTTGTGCGGTACTACCAACTATGGGTGGTCAAACTGCATTGAATTGTGCACTTGAACTTGAGGCGCAAGGTGTATTAAAAGAATTTAATGTTGAAATGATTGGTGCTACTGCTGATGCAATTGATAAAGCAGAAGATCGCAGTCGTTTCGACAAAGCGATGAAAGCCATTGGCTTAGAAACGCCACGTGCTGAAATTGTTCACACGATTGAAGAAGCACATGCAGCAAGCAAAAACTTAGGTTTCCCTTGTATAATTCGTCCTTCATTTACGATGGGTGGTTCAGGTGGTGGTATTGCTTATAATATTGAAGAGTTTAATGATATTTGTACGCGAGGTTTAGATCTTTCACCAACATCAGAGTTATTAATTGATGAATCATTAATTGGTTGGAAAGAATACGAAATGGAAGTGGTTCGTGACAAAAATGATAATTGTATCATTATTTGTTCAATTGAAAACTTCGATCCTATGGGGATTCATACCGGTGATTCTATAACGGTTGCGCCAGCACAAACGTTAACAGACAAAGAATACCAAATTATGCGTAATGCTTCACTAGCCGTGCTACGTGAGATTGGTGTTGAAACAGGTGGCTCAAACGTACAGTTTGGTGTTTGTCCAGATACCGGTCGTATGGTTATTATAGAAATGAACCCTCGTGTATCACGTTCATCGGCGCTTGCATCTAAAGCAACAGGTTTCCCTATTGCTAAAATCGCAGCAAAATTAGCGGTAGGATATACGCTTGATGAATTAACAAATGATATTACTGGCGGCAAAACACCAGCATCATTTGAACCTACAATTGATTATGTAGTGACTAAAATACCACGCTTTAACTTTGAAAAATTTGCTGGTTGTGAAGACCGATTAACGACGCAAATGAAATCAGTTGGTGAAGTTATGGCTATTGGCCGTAATCAGCAAGAATCAATGCAAAAAGCATTACGTGGTTTAGAAGTTGGCGTAAATGGTTTCGACTCTATGGTTGATGTAACGCAACCTGGTGCTAAAACCAAAATTATGCATGAGTTACAAGAAGCTGGCTCTGACAGAATTTGGTATGTTGCCGATGCATTCCGTTTAGGTTTAACGGTTGATGATGTATTCCGTTTAACGAAAATTGATCGTTGGTTCCTAGTACAAATAGAAGACATCGTTTTAGAGGAAGCCAAAGTAGCTGAAGGCGGATTGAAAATACTGAATGCAGACTATTTACGTAAACTTAAACGTAAAGGTTTTGCTGATGCTCGTCTTGCTGATGTTATTGGTGTTGCAGAAGCTGAGATTCGTAAAAAGCGTCATAATGCGAATATTTTCCCAGTTTACAAACGAGTCGATACATGTGCTGCAGAATTTAGCTCAGACACTGCTTATATGTATTCAACTTATGATGAAGAATGTGAAGCGAATCCTACAGACAAAGAATCAATTATGATTTTAGGTGGTGGGCCAAATCGTATCGGACAAGGTATTGAGTTTGACTACTGTTGTGTTCATGCTGCCTTAGCATTACGTGAAGACGGCTATGAAACAATCATGGTTAACTGTAACCCTGAAACAGTTTCAACAGATTACGATACATCAGACAGATTATATTTTGAGTCCATTACTTTTGAAGATGTACTTGAAATTGTTCGAATTGAAAAGCCAAAAGGTGTTATTGTCCAGTATGGTGGTCAAACACCACTTAAGCTGGCACGTGCTTTAGAAGCTGCTGGTGTTCCAATTATTGGTACCTCTCCAGATGCGATTGATCGTGCAGAAGATAGAGAGCGTTTCCAACAAGCGGTTGATCGTTTAGGCTTATTACAACCTGAGAATGCGACTGTTACATCATTAGATGAAGCAATGGCAAAGGCTGAAGCTATTGGTTTTCCATTAGTTGTTCGTCCATCTTATGTACTAGGTGGTCGAGCAATGGAAATTGTCTATGATTTAGAAGACTTACGTCGTTATATGACAGAAGCCGTAAGTGTATCAAATGATTCTCCTGTGTTATTAGACCACTTCTTAGATGATGCTATTGAAGTTGATATCGACCTTATCTGCGATGGTGAAAGAGTTGTTATTGGTGGCATTATGCAACATATTGAACAAGCAGGGGTTCACTCTGGTGACAGTGCTTGCTCATTACCTGCTTATAGCCTAAGCCAAGAAATTCAAGATGTTATGCGCAAGCAAGTAACAGATCTAGCGTTTGAGCTAGGTGTGATTGGATTAATGAATACACAAATGGCTGTTAAAGGTGATCAGGTTTACTTAATCGAAGTAAATCCTAGAGCAGCGCGTACCGTGCCATTTGTTTCAAAAGCGACATCTATACCTTTAGCGAAAGTTGGTGCTCGTGTGATGGCTGGAAAATCGCTTACCGAACAAGGTATTACTGAAGAAGTTATCCCACCATTTTACTCTGTAAAAGAAGTGGTTATTCCTTTTAACAAATTCCATGGTAGTGATCCATTAGTTGGTCCTGAAATGCGTTCTACAGGTGAAGTAATGGGGGTCGGCAATACTTTTGAAGAAGCCTATGCTAAAGCTAATTTAGGTGCTGGGGTATCTGTACCTAAGTCGGGTAGGGCATTAATTTCTGTTCGTAATTCTGATAAAGTACGTGTAGTTGAACTAGCTAAACAAATGGTTGCTTTAGGTTATGAACTTGATGCAACACACGGTACAGCAATTATCTTAGGTGAAGCTAATGTACCCGTTCGTTTAGTTAATAAAGTACATGAAGGTCGCCCACACATTCTTGATAGAATTAAAAACAGTGAATATACTTATATCATCAATACTACCGAAGGGCGTAAAGCGATTGAAGATTCTAAAGTATTACGTGGTGGAGCATTGCGCTATAAAGTGGCATATACTACAACACTAAATGCTGCATTTGCAGCTTGTCAAGCGCATGCTGCTGATGATAGAAATACTGTTACGTCTATCCAAGAATTACATAAGCGTTGTAAATAAGCAGACTAACTTGCTTTTTTAAGCACAAGCACTGTTGGAATACATACTTAGTAGTTATATGAATTACTAAGCTATGTGTTCCGTTTTGCTTTTAGCTAAACGAGCTTTGTTACTCGCACTTATTTCATTTTACATAAAAGATAAGATTAAAATTATGAGTCAATATCCAATGACAGTTCACGGCGCTGATGCGTTACGTGAAGAATTAAATTATTTAAAAACAGTCAAACGTCCTAGAATTGTTTCTGACATAGCAACAGCGCGCGAACATGGTGATTTAAAAGAGAATGCTGAATATCATGCCGCTCGTGAGCAACAGAGTTTCTGTGAAGGCCGTATTCAAGAAATTGAAGGTAAGTTAGGTAATGTGCAGATTATCGATGTAACTAAAATTACTAATACAGGTAAAGTTATATTTGGTGTTACCGTTACTTTACTTAATATTGATACTGAAGAAGAAGTTAAATATCAAATTGTTGGTGATGACGAAGCAGATATTAAACAAAACAGAATTTCTATAAATTCACCTATTGCACGTGGCCTAATAGGAAAAACTGTTGATAGTGAAATTGAAATCTCAACACCAGGTGGTGTGGTTGAATACGAAATTATGGCCGTAGATCATATCTAATCGATAACCTCGAGTTAGTGTTTTATATTAGCATAGCCACTAATATAAATAAGATATAAGGCTTTTTAAACCCAACATTAATAGTAATGTTGGGTTTTTTTATGCCTTCTACTTAGTGGTATTGATCATTTTTAATTGACAACATTAATTATTAGTAGATAATTATGATATCATTTTGATGTCACAATTGTTTTTTTAAGGAATAAATATGAAAGAGAAGAAAGGTTTTTCAATCAATGGCTATAGTGTTTTTTTGGCATTATTGATAATTATAGGAGCGGTTGTGAGTCAAGTTATTAATTATAATGTTGGGGTTTTATCCTTTGTTGGCATTGTGTTTATCATATTTATATTACCTGGTTTTTTTATGGTGCAGCCTAATCAGGGGAAAGTGATGACTTTTTTCGGTAGTTATGTTGGTACTGTAAAGTCTAATGGTTTACGCTGGAGTATTCCTTTCTTCAAACGTAAAAACATTTCACTTAGAGTTCGAAATTTTGAATCAAACCAAATGAAAGTGAATGATAATCATGGTAATCCTATAGAAATAGCGACTGTTGTTGTTTGGTCTGTAGGTGATACAGCTGAAGCGATGTTTGAAGTTGATGATTATATTAGTTTTGTGAATATACAAAGTGAATCAGCATTACGAAATATGGCGACTAGCTACCCTTATGATCAACATGACGGCGACGAAATTGCTTTAAGAAGCCATTCAAAAGAAGTTTCTGAAGCATTAAAATGTGAGATACAAGAAAGGCTAGAAAAAGCCGGTGTTAAAGTACATGAAGCCCGTATTAGTCATTTAGCTTATGCACCAGAAATTGCTAACGCTATGCTACAGCGACAACAAGCGTCGGCGATCATTGCTGCTAGAAGGCTAATTGTTGATGGCGCTGTTGGTATGGTTGAAATGGCATTAACGCAACTTTCTGAAAAATCAATAGTTGAGCTTGATGAAGAGCGCAAAGCCGCTATGGTAAGTAATCTACTGGTCGTGTTATGTAGTGATAAAAGTACACAACCTGTTGTAAATACTGGCAGTCTTTATTAGCCGCAATAAAAAATTACTATAGGAGTTATTATGGCGGCTAAAAAAAGCTTTCCATTAAGAATAAACCCTGATGTATTGGCAGCAATGCAGCGTTGGTCAGACGATGAACTTCGCAGTGTTAATGCTCAAATTGAATATGTATTACGAAAAGCATTAGTTGATTCAGGCAGAGTAAAACTAATTCAAAAAACGATAACGATCGTTGAAGATAACAAGGATTAAAATTGAATTAAGCAATATGCTTTTTACTATTATTAAGATAACTTACAAGCACTAAATAATAAGGATATTATTGTGCTTAGTTTTTCTTATCTTCTTGATTTCTTTGTAAAGCCAGCGCTTGAAGTTGTTTCGATTGCTCATGTAAGCTGCTTCGTACTAGTATTTCTCTATCGTCTTCACGTATAAAGTGAAAAATAACCTTATGTAAATAATCTTTATCAACTTCTTCTATTTCAATAACTTCACCATAACAATAAACAGCATGATTTTCGTTTTGTAGAAAAACTTTTAACTCTAGAAGTTGTGATAATTCAAAAGATTTATTTGCAGTAAATAATAAACCACCACCACCAAACTTGATACCTTGATATCTGTGCGCTTCATCATCTTCTTGTTGTAGGATGTAGCCAATCAATAAATCAATTTTATTTGATTGATGATTTAAAAATTCAACTAACTTACTCGCCACACCTGACAACGCTTGTAGTGGACGTAACGCAGCTTGATCTAAACTCGACATGTCACTGGCCATTTTAAATGGCGTTGGCATGTTGTTTATAAATTCGTCATAAGTTATGTGTTTATTTCTATCAATGGCTACTATGTTAATTGAAAAATCATGTTCAATCGAAAAAAACTCATTATATTTTATTAGCTTTTGCGCTGTTGTTTCTTTATTCATTGTTGTCACTTTAATTATATGAATTTTATACTACTTAGCTTAAGTGTTTAAAAATCGTATTTAATTATAAGGTTATAGCAGATATAGAACTATTTAGACATACTTTCTAACAAGTAAAACGTTAAATAATCGCAGGCTGTGTTATGCTTGATTATCTATTTTATTTTATAATTTCAGTAACAATAATTAAATGTTTCAACCTGTTAGCCTATTTATTGGACTACGTTATAGCCGTAGTAAAAAGCGTACTGGCTTTATCTCATTTATTACTTTCTTTTCAACCGTTGGCATTTTGCTAGGTGTAGCGTCGCTTATTACCGTAGTGTCTGTGATGAATGGTTTTGAAGGGGAGCTAAAAAAACGTATTTTAGGTATTGTGCCACATGTAATTGTTGCGCAAGACTTAAATGATTCAAAGCCCAATAATTTTGACTCCTGGCCTGCCTTAAGGGAAGAGCTACTAAAACAAAAGCATGTTGAACAGGTAACTCCTTTTTTAAGTAGCGAAGCGCTTATTCAATCGTCAAAAAACTTACAAGGTGTTTTATTGCAAGGGATTATCCCTGAATTTGAGCAAAAAAACATTATCAGTACTCATATGATAAGTGGCTCTTTAAATAGCTTATCCGAACATCCCTATAGCATTGTTATTGGCCAATCCCTGGCAAGAAAATTAAAAGTAACAATAAACGATACTGTTCGCCTTGTTTTACCTAATAAAACTATTTTTACACCGATGGGGAGAATTCCCGTACAACGTAAATTTGTTATTCGTGGCATTTTCGATGTTGGCTCTCAAGTTGATGGGTCAATGGTTTATGTTCATAGCGAATCAGGTGCCAAATTATTACGTAGAACTGCTGATGGCATTGATCAATTACGACTGTATTTGGATGATGCTTTTAATGCGCAGCAAGTGGTGAATACATTAACAGCGGCTAACTTGCAGACAACCGCGTTGAATAAATTAACTTATACCACCTGGAGTGAAACTCAAGGAGCACTTTTCTCTGCTGTTAATATGGAGAAAAAAATGATGTGGCTAATGCTTAGTTTAATTGTAGCTGTTGCTGCTTTTAATATTGTATCAGCACTAGTTATGGTAGTTGTTGAAAAACAAGGTGAAATAGGTATATTGCAAACATTAGGTCTGTCTAGAGCTGGGATAGTTAAAATATTTATTACTCAAGGCATGGTAAATGGTCTATGGGGAGCGATGATCGGTAGTATTTTAGGTGTATTAATTGCGTTAAATTTAAATGAAATATTGTCAGCATTAGGGGTGAATATATTAGGTAGTGGCTATGCTATGCAAGCTTTACCTGTACAGCTGGAATTAGTAAATGTTGTTGTTATTGTTCTATCAGCTTTAGGGATGAGCTTCATCGCTACGTTATATCCAGCTTTTCAAGCATCAAAAACCCAACCAGCAGAGGTTTTACGTAATGAGTAAAGTATTACATTGTAGTCAATT